>ULYR01013354.1_pt1 | contig 47367 bp, 40 predicted proteins | sample 1962341 | NCBI WGS metagenome assembly ULYR01 (sample SAMEA4835868, study PRJEB28245) | human gut metagenome | biome: gut microbiome; material: fecal sample | place: Denmark | collected 2008 | reverse complement strand
AGGAATAAGTGTAAACAATATAATTACGCTGGCTCACAGAAGAAATATGGAGCCATCCAATTTTGGACAAGCCAAAAAGGACATCTTACAAAAGCAGAACTTGTTGAGTTCGACGAAAAAGGTAGTGAGGTGAACAGAACGTCCCTCTATAAATATAATGCAAAAGCTATACCCTTTGTTGCTCGATTCAAACATTCTTCAGTGCTATCCACCTGTGTTCAACAGCAAGAAGTTCCAGAAAGACTATGATGAGGTAGTAGAGCTGATGAGAAAAGCTACTCAATAAGGAGTGTGTTCTGCTTGCACCACAAATTAGATATCCATCCCATCCCGACGGACGTGCTCTATGTCAATGAGCTGTCATTGGCTGGAAAAGCACCCTACGAAACAAAACAGAATATGGACAAAGCCCTCACGGAAGGACAAAGTCAAATGGTGGGATCCTCCCGGACGACAATGTGAGGATCTACGTGCCGATGGATATGAATGCCGACATTGTTATGTGGCAGCTATATTCGCTGCATAGCACACTCGGCTATTCAACAGAGAAGAATGAATCCACCTATTGTTCCGTGTCGGAAAAGTTATCTTGCAACTGGAAATCTACGATCAAGTGTGGACAGTAAGAAACCTAGAGGACCCTGTGCAGAAAGAAGATGGCGGTGTGCGGCACAGCAATCAGGGCATCGAACTTGCAAAGCAAATCGTGAAGTATCTGAAAGAGATCCAGGGTACTGCCGAGTGCTTTCCGTATGATGAGATTCAGGAACTAAGAGAAGCTTTCTATAAGCGCAGCTCAAATATTCATATTCTCAAATCGATTTATTGCTTCGCCTAAGATATATTTTCATTCTACAAACTGCACCTCTTGCGAACATTAAAGACGAGTGTTATACTGAAGCCATCAAAAAACATTGGAGGTGTCCCCTATGCCCCGCCCCAAAGGAAGCAAGAACAAGCCCAAGACCGTAAAAGCAACCGTTGACTTTGCTGCACAGCTCGCCGAAAAGCAGTCCGCAAAGGAAGCCTCTGCTGCTGAAATCGCATCCATCACTGCGAACATCGATGCGCTAAAAGCCGACCTGAAAACCAAGAAGGCAGAGCTGAAATCTATCGACAAGGAAATCGCCAGAATCGAAGCCAAAAAGGTCAAAGCTGAAACTAAAGCAGCTGAATCGGCAAAGAAAGCTGAAGCCGAAGCGGTGCTGAAAAAGTTGCTGACATCTGGTATGACGGCAGATGAGATTCTCGAAAAGCTGAAATGAAGGAATATGCCGTGTGGACTGTGAATTCCAGAAGTTCACACGGTTATTTTAAGAGATTGCTATTTAGTTTGTGATGGAAATAAAAGAGGGATATCCTTGATTAAGACACGCAAGGCCGGCGGAGGGCGAAAACCATCAAAGCCAGAGTACAGTGCAGCCAAGAACCTAGCACAGCAGATGGAAGCGGCTGCTGACCTTTATACGGACAAAATGAGCCTGCAAGCCATCGCAGACGCACTAGCCCTCAACCCTATCAAGGTTCGGAAACTGCTCATCACAGCCGGGGTCTACGAGTCGGATACGGCAAAACTTGTCCGGCAGACCTTCAATACCTTCAGAGAAACACAAAACTACTCCACTGCCGTCACCTCCACCATGGCTGCCTTGCGGCTGTCCCGCCCCTCTGTGACATCTTATCTGCCGTATGAGAAAGGTGTGTACTTCCCGGAAGAGGCTGAGGCGGCGAATATCAGTGCCGGTGCAGAGAGGCAGCGACACTACCGAGCTGTGGTTGCGCTGAAGAAGAATCCCTGCGAGGAGAACCTCTGGAAGTGCGTGGTGGCTTTTCGGGGTTACAAGTTCAAGACCCTGTCCGGCTTGCCCTTTACCTATAAGCTGAAGAAGGGCAGGAGAGATGAGTTCACCAAGGAACTGTGGATCGACCACAGAGAGGACAGCAAGAGCCTTGCTTGGAGCTCCGTAATCCTGGCGTATCACAATATCGGTAAAATCGGAGAGGTAGTGGACAGACCCAAGGCGCTGGGAGATATCCGGGGTGTGTCGTATATCTATGGGCTGTTCTATCGATTTGGCTTGATTGACGTGTCGAAGAAGGTTAAAGAGAAGATGACGAAGTGATAGGGACGTAGGTATAGTTTGTGATAGAAATAAAAACTGCCCTCCGTGGATACCACAGAAGGCAGTCAGTTGGCTTATTCCCATTCCTCATCCCGGGCTCGGAGAAGATCCTGTACTTCTTTTTCTGTTGCCGGGCGGATGGCAGGCCTGTTCTGATAGACCGTTTTGCCGCAGTCTGGGCAACGGTCGGGCAGCGAATCTGCCTCAAAGCAGTAATGGCAGACATCGCAAAAATAGTAGTTCACGGCGTTTTGCACTTCCTTTGTCATGTAGGAGTTTATATGTCATCAGGATATTTTTCAATTCTAAGGTAGTTCTCAATACTAGTAATGTCCTCACCGGCAACATCGGCAATGTCATCGAAGGGAATGATGACCGGCAACTCTTTCTCAATACCCATGGCTTTTCTATCACTGTCCTGCATGACTTTCAGTTCTCGATAAACTGGGTCGATCATAACAACTGTGCCAGTTAGACTTATGTACTTTCCGGTACTTTCTGCGGTCTTCATAAAGTACCGCACTACGACCTTCATACCTTTTTTGACCTGCAGGAGCTTGTCGGAGAGAGTGTTCTTCTCCTCATCGGAAAGTTCGACTTTCTTCACCAGCAGCTTGCTGGCTCCCTCGCTGGAAATTTCATCATCAAAGCCACGCAACGCAGCAAAAGGGCTGAATATCTTTGCCCGGTTTGAGAGTGCCATCCGGGGATGCTTTACTGGAGGTTCGGGACGGCTGAGATGGAGGATGTCTGCATACTTCTGTGCGACGTTTCGCCCCTCTTTGGTATTCTTGAAGTCTGCCATAGAATCCTCCGCGTTGCATTATTTGGCTTTATGACCGCCAATCTGACCGTTCCGCTCTCGCATAGTGGCGCCTTCCAGATAGTTGGTGCCCTTCAGAACAGCGTTTTTTCCGAACTTCTTCTTGATGCCGAGCATGGTCGCCTGCAGGGATTTCTCCCGTTCCAGCTTGCTGGTATCAGTGAACAGATCTACTTGTAAGATGCCCTGATCCTTGACCACACGGTTTGCTGCGATTGTTATTCTCCGCACAGTTAGATTTCTGTTGGCAATGCGGTCGAACAGTTCTGTAGTAGCGGCCATCAGTTGGCTGCTGAGATTAGTCGGGTTATCCAGCCGTGTACTGCCGTGGGCACCCTTCGGAACAGTGCGGCTATAGTGATCGATATGGACAGGACCGTGATAGATGTCTTTGTCGCAGTTCTCCCGGTCGTAGCCGATGTCTAGTGTCAGACTGTCCGTGACCAGTCCCTTGTCCGTGAGCTGGAATACCAGACTGTCGGTCATCTCCTGGACGATGATTCGAGCCTTATCATAAGGATAAGGACAGGAGAGTACTTGCCCCTCGGACAGGCTGTTGGTTTCGGGGCAATAGGCGTTGATCTCCTTCATCCCGCAGGGTTCCAGCCCCCAGGCATGGTCGATGAGAATCTCAGCATCTATGCCGAACTCTTTATATAGTATCTCAGGAAAGTGAATGCTGGCTCTTGCCAGCTCACCCATCGTATGGATGCCATGCTTTTCCAGTCTGCGGACGGTGCCGGGGCCAGTCTGCCAGAAGTCCGTGAGAGGCTTATGATCCCAGAGCAGATACCGGAAGGATTCTTCGTCAAGCTCTGCGATGCGGACACCGTCCTTGTCCGGTGCGGCGTGCTTGGCGGTGATGTCCATTGCCAGCTTTGCCAGGTATAGATTGGTGCCGATCCCGGCGGTGGCGGTGATGCCGGTGGTGTACAATACCTCCCGGATCATGGTCATGGCGAGGTCGTGGGCAGACATTTTATAATGAGTAAGGTATGCGGTGGCGTCGATGAATACCTCATCGATGGAATATACCACGATGTCCTCCGGGGCAATGTACTTGAGATAGATGCCGTAAATCTGCCGTGAGATCTTCTCATAGTACGCCATCCGAGGCGGCGCTACCAGATAGGATACCTCAAGAGAGGGGTCTGCTGCAAGGGTGGTGGCATCGTAGGACGCAGCCGAAAGAGAGGGAACACCGTCTTTGTACACAGCGGTCTTGTTCCGGATGGCATCCCGCAAACGACCGTTGTTGACCTCTTTGACACGCTGCACGACCTCGAACAGTCGAGCTCTACCGGGAATGCCGTAGGACTTCAGCGATGGGGACACAGCCAAGCAGATGGTTTTCTCCGTGCGGCTGGCATCGGCCACGACCAGATTGGTGGTCAGCGGATCGAGATGCCGTGCGGCGCATTCTGCCGAGGCATAATACGACTTGAGGTCTATTGCCAGATACGTGCGCTGCGCCATGCTGTGTCGCTCCCTTTCTGTGGTGAACTTCGCAATGTCATTTGCTTGCTTTTTCAAGTTCCTTGATTCTTTACTTAAGAGAATCGATTTCCTGCGTTTGCCGATGGAAAATCTCGCGGTTAGTTTGCTCGTTCTTGTTATAGGCCAGAGCAAGAAACACCAGAGCCAGACGAAGTTCCTCGTCTGGAATGACCTTGCAGGCTTTAATCATTTCATCTTGGTCGGTAATCTCGGCGAGTGTACTCAGTTTCTCAAAGATGGTCATTGATAACCCCCTTTTGTTGGATGAGCTTATTGTGCCGTCCGCTCCACATACCAGCGGCCAAGCCGTCCGGTGAAGCGAGGGTCGATGTGTTCAAAGAACAGGTGTTTCTCCTGTCCTTGAATCAGGACAGTGAAACAGTCACCATTGCAGTCGTTGTCTGCGGTTCCTGCCGGCCGGAAATCCCGGACGGTTTCGATAGGGAAGGTTCTGCCGTCCGCCCAGGTGATGGATGTTGGCTGCATATAGCCGGTTGAATCAAACTCCGAGGCGACCTTTACATAGACACGCTCGATCTTGATTCGTTTGGGTATTGCCATGTGGGTCACCTCCGATCCTTAGTGCTTGGCCCGAAGGAAGCGGTTGTCGATATCAACGGGCAGTTGGAGGTGCTCACCGCGGCGAATCAGGCTGTACATCTTAAACGCAAAAAAAGGCGCTGGAATGCAGAGTTCTTTGGCAACGCTGAAAAAGTCGGTGTTGCCGGAGTGAATCAGATCCAGCACTTCCTCATCATCCAGTAACAGATCGGCGGCGAAGAAATTGGCCTCTCTTTCCAGTCTGCCGGTGGCCTGATAAATGTCGAAATCCTGCATGGCCTGACACCGCAGGTGGTTTGAGTGTTCAAAGATATGCCCAAGTTCATGACCGGCAATGACACGCTGTTCCTCGTAGGGAAGATGAGGATTGACTGCTATGTATCGGACACGATTTACAATCGTAGCGAAGCCACGTAGACCATCCGCATCGAGTGATCTGGCAGGCCAGAGCTTTGTGTTGGGCAGCGCATCAATCAACTCAAAAGGGTCACGGGTACCATATTTCTGAATCAGTTTTTGAGTATCGTCAAAGGTTTGAAGTTGTGTCATTCTTTCACCAACTTTCTGGCAGAAGATCAGGTGCCGTTATCTTCGGCATTCTTCCGGTATTTCTTCGGCGTGAACTTTTCACGTGCCACCTTCTTGGAATCCATAAAGATCCGCTGCATTTCAATGGCAAACGCCTTCTGATCTTCCTCCGAAAGAGAACCGCCGGCGAATAGCTCACGAGTCTGGCTGAGAATCTCGCTGGCCTGTGCCTGACCGCGCCGCCCATAGAGGGAGCCAACCTCCGTCATAAACTCCTCATTTTCGGTCATCAGATAATTGACGTCCGTTTCAAGCAGCTCGGCCAGCTTGGCATACATATCGCGAGTGCGGGGATAGGTGGTGCCGGCCTCATAACCGCCAATGGTACGGCGGGTTACGCCCATCTGTTTCGCAAGTTCCTCCTGAGACCACCCCTTCTGTGTGCGGAGGTCTTTTAGTTTTTCCCCGAAGTTCATTGCTAGTGCTCCTTTCCCTAGATGATGTTTTCCCTGGACGTTTGCTCTAAATGCGTTATTGACAAGAGCTAAGAGTGTCATTATAATTGGAATGGGAAAACGGATTTCGCATTTATTATATCAATGGGAAAATAAGCTGTCAAGGGGGTTGCGTTATAATGAGAAGTTTATTTTCTCATAATGTGCAAAAGATGACACGGCAAAGAGGCTGATAGAAGACGAGGGGGCGAGGAATTGGAGTGCTTTTCGCATGATATGGGACCGGTTGTCCGTATGGCTCGACCGGAAAATCCCAATGAAATAGATGAATATGTGAATCCGTTCTGCACAGAACTGGACGAGATCGGATCATTTCAGAGTTGCTGTATCGGGCACTTTGAGCATGAGTGGTTGGATGCGCTGGGTCAAATGATCGCAGAGGGGCGAGTACCGATTACGGATGCACCGAGGGTGGATGATCAGACAGAGCTCCGCCACATGGATAGCGGGTACATTCATAGGATGGAGTTTTCACGTCCGGATCGGGGGCACTTCTATGCGGATGCCATCGTATAATGAAGCCAACGGATTAGAAAAGATGCGTAGTTTTGTTGATGCGGCAACAATCAGCAGGAAAGATTGATCTTGAACGCACCTGACCATGATGCCAGCCAAAAGTGTATACATCGTACTCAAGGTGTTGCTGTTTCTCCGATATGGTTTCGCTACTGCTCCGATTTATGCAATTTTTACAGAGTACAGGAATGCTGAGTAAAAGAGGTAACCAGAAATACTAATTATCCACTTCGCAGTCATGTGTAAGCATGGCTACTGTCACAGCCGGAGCATTTTGTCGGCGTTGACAAAATACTCCGGCTATGATACTGATCAATAAGATTAGGTTGACATACAATGAGGCTGTTGTATACTAAACTTTGACGTACACTTAAAGCAAAGTGTCAAAACTTATTTTGCTGTGAGCGCGGACACACTTATGAGCAGGCGATGGACAGATTGACGGTGTCTTTTGCCAGGCCGCGATAAAACCGCCAATTAAAATTATAACGAGGTATCCTCCATTTTTATAATGGAGGATACCTCGCTTTTTATTTATATACAGACTATTTATAGTATAATACCACATAAGCCAACATTTTTCAACAAATCATGTAATATTAAATTATACTGGATTTGAAATTGTTGATTTCACCAGATATAAGGGATTTTTTTGTCGGCAAAGCAAGCAACATGTGATACTTGTTAAGAAATCACAGCTATAATCAGAAGGGAGTTTCATATGCCAAGACGGGGAGAGAACATTCGTAAACGTAAAGATGGTCGTTGGGAGGGTCGGTATATCAAGGGCCGAAAGCCTGATCGGACAGCGATTTGGGGATATATATATGGCCATACCTACACAGAAGTAAAAAAGAAAATGACAATCCGCAAGGCCGAGGTTCGAGCCTGCGCATTGTCGGAACAGAATCCAACATTTCAGGAGCTTTCTCATAATTGGGAAGGCTCCATTTCTTTAGGGGTCAAAGCGTCGACAATTACACACTATCAGTATACTTTGGAGCATTACATTCTTCCTGTACTTGGCGACTATCGTGTGCAAGAGTTGGATGAATATACCTTAGAAAGGTCATTGCTTGAGATTATCACGCCAACAGACAACAGCCACAAAGCATTAGGGGCTACTATGGCGCGCGAATGTCTTGTGCTTGTACGCCGCATTTGCCGATATGCAGCACACTTGCACCTTATGCGGTCACTTGAGATTGATGTTAAGATGGCAAAACCATCTATGGCTACGCCTGCTACGCTCAGCAAATCTGAACAGCAATGCTTGCAGAGATATGTTGAATTTGCCCCAACTACTCGGAAACTTGGTGCACTGCTCATGATGCAGATGGGACTGCGCATAGGTGAAGTCTGTGGTCTACAGTGGGCTAACTTTGATTTAGAACATGGCATTTTATCCATTGAACGGACAGTAAAACGAATTTATGTAGGCGCAGGCCAAACGAGGGTTGTCATTCAGTCGCCAAAAACGCGAAGCTCCGAGAGAAAAATCCCGATTCCTCACGGCATTTTGGGTATGCTGAAGCAGTTGCAGCAGAAAGAAAGCTGCAAAGTCTGGTTTTTGTCGGGCAATGAATCCAAACCTGTTGAGCCTCGTTGCTACCGGAAAAGCTTGCGCTGCTATTTAAAAAGTGCTGGCGTCACGGAAGTGAATCCGCATGCTCTGAGACATACTTTTGCAACGACCTGCCTGCAAGCAGGTTGCAACATAAAAACGTTGAGTGAGCTGTTGGGGCATGCCAGCTCTGACATTACATTAAAGCGTTATGTGCATACCTGTTGGGAGTGGAAGCAGAATGAGATAAACCGCATTTTCCAGTAATTGATGGTCAGTCAAAGGGGCAACGGCAGCATAACCACCTATCTTCGCTGTTTTATGGTATAAGTTTTCCATTATAAAAATGGAAGACACCTTGAGAGGAAGTGAGGTGGGCAATATGGCGCTGGATCTGTATGAGCATAATGCGAATGCTTACATGGCCGCGTACGAGATGATGGATAAATACGGCAAAGCTGCTATTGTTCACCCCACCGGTACAGGTAAGAGCTATATCGCGTTCAAACTCATTGAAGCTCACCCAAATGAAATGATTATCTGGCTTTCCCCCAGCGAGTACATCTTCAAGACCCAGCGGGAGAGCTTACTGCGCCAAGACCAGAACTTCCCACTTCAAAATGTACGCTTTTATACGTATGCCAAGCTGATGTGCAGTACGCCGGAGCAGCTTAACCAGATAGCAGAACAGAACCCCACCTACATTATACTGGATGAGTTTCATCGAATTGGTGCGGAATTTTGGGGTGAGAGCACGCAAAGGCTGTTGGCTCTCTGCCCACGTGCAAAACTGCTGGGTTTGACCGCCACCAATGTACGCTACCTCGATAATAACCGCGATATGGCCGAGGAATTGTTTGACGGTCATGTTGCTTCCGAAATGTCCCTGGGCGAAGCCATCGTCCGGGGTATTTTGCCTGCCCCGAAGTATGTAACCACTGTGTTCAAGTATCAGCAAGATTTAGCGCGGTATCAAAATCGTGTGAATAATCTGCGCAGTCCCGGTATTCAGGACGTGAACCAGAAATATCTGGACGCCCTAAAGCGCGCCCTGGAGCAGGCGGACGGACTGGACAAGGTCTTTGCCCGCCACATCACCAACAAAAGCGGCAAGTACATCGTGTTTTGCTCCGGCAAGGAACACATGGACGAGATGATTTCCCATGTGCCGCAGTGGTTTGCCGCCATTGACCCAGCGCCGACGGTCTATCGGGCTTTGTCCGAGGACCCATCCACCGACAAAGCCTTTGCTGACTTTAAGGCGGACAGCAGCGACCACCTCAAGCTGCTGTTCTGCATTGATATGCTCAACGAGGGCGTACACGTTGCGGGCATTTCGGGTGTGATTCTGTTCCGCCCGACCGTTTCACCCATCATCTACAAGCAGCAGATCGGGCGCGCCCTGACGGCAGGGGACAGTGCCACACCGCTGATTTTGGATGTGGTCAACAACTTCGAGGGACTGTCCAGCATCAGCGGCTTGCAGGACGAAATGACCGCCGCCGTGCAGCGCCTGTACGCCAACGGCGAGTGCGACAAGGTTGTCACCGACCACTTTGAGGTCGTGGAGCAGGTGCATGACTGCCGCGTTCTGTTTGAGCAGCTGCAAAGCAGCCTGTCCTCAACGTGGGATCATTACTTCTCCGAGGCGAGCATCTACTACGCCGAAAACGGCAATCTGGACATCCCCAGACGCTACAAAACGCCGATGGGGCTGAGCCTTGGCGCATGGCTGCAAATGCAGCGGCAGATTCGCAGCGGCAAATGCACGGGCAGCCTGACCGAGCAGCAAATCGAGCGACTGGACAGTATCGGTATGCGCTGGGATAGTTACAACGACCTTGCGTGGACGCGTGGGCTGGCGGCGGCAGAGCAGTATTATGCCAAACACGGTGACCTGCTGGTGCCCGTGGGCTGGGTGACGGATGATGGCTTCCTCTTGGGAACCTGGGTGTGCAACCGACGCGCCGAAAAGGCTGCGGGAAAACTCGACGATGACAAGATAGAGGAACTTGAAAACATCGGCATGGTGTGGGACGCCTTCAGCGAAAAGTGGGAGCGCGGCTTTGCAGCAGCTGCCCAATATTACGCCGAACACGGCAATCTGGTCATGCCTGTGTCCTACACAACCAAAGACGGCTTGCGTCTGGGTGTTTGGGTAAGAAATCAGAAGCAAACCTATGCAAATGGCACGCTGCAACAGGAAAAAGCCGCGCGGCTGGAAGACATCGGAATCCGGTGGGAACAGAATAATTATGACTTCCAGTGGAGTGAAGCTTATGCGGCAGCCAAGCGGTATTTTGAGGAATACGGAAGTTTGAATGTCCCCATCGCCTATACCACGGCGGATGGCATTGCCCTCGGCAAGTGGGTGGTGCGCCAGCAGTATGCACGCAACAATCCGGGCAAGAGCAACTGCAAGCTCACGCCGCAGCGCGTAGCGCTGCTGGACGCTATCGGTATGCAATGGGAAAAGCCGGATCCGTGGCAGCATCGGTATGAACAGGCACAGGATTATCTGCAGGAACATGGCAACCTATTGATTCCTGCTAAATACAAAACAGATGACGGTATCTGGCTGGGGCGCTGGCTCTATGAGCAAAAGGTACTGCTGCGCAAGCAGTCACCGAAGCTGAATGCAGACAAAATAGATAAGTTGCGGAAGCTGTTGGGCGAGGAACCGACAGAAAAAGTAGGGTAAGGTTTAAGGAGAAATCATGACAAGGTTTAAGCACGATTTGATTTTACGGATCATGAAAACACTGGACGCGGTTTTGGTAACGGTCCCGTTTGCACTATGCTGGTATTTGTACTATGCAAAGCACATTGCATCGCCATTTTACGCAAAGGGCGATTATCTGGTGGTGGCACTGTTCTTTGTGCTGTTCATCATCTTTGGGCGCGTATACGATGCCTTGTTCATGTCCATGCAGCGCATTTCCGAGATCGTCTACGCACAGTTCTTGGCAGTAGCGGTCAGCGATTTCATTATGTACATTGTGATTTGGCTGCTGAGCAAGCACCTGCCCAACATTTTGCCGGGCGTTGCGGCGCTGATCGGGCAGGTGATTTTGGCAGCCGTCTGGGCATATAACGCGCACCACGCGTATTTCAAGATTTTCCCGCCGCAGGCAACGGCTGTGATTTACGACATCCGCCAAGGTATGGAAAAACTGATTGGCAAGTATGGGCTGGACGATAAGTACAAGGTTGTGCTTACCGCCACGGCAGATGAATGCATTGCGAACCTTGCCATGCTGGACGGCGTCAGCACGGTGTTTATGAGCGGCATTCATAGCCATGACCGCAATGTGATTCTGAAGTACTGCGTGGAAAATAACATTGGTACATTTGTTATCCCGCGCGTCGGGGATACCATTATGTCCGGCGCGTACCCGATGCATATGTTCCACCTGCCGATGCTGAAGGTGGGGCGCTACCATCCGCAACCGGAGTATTTGTTCATTAAGCGTCTGCTTGACATCGTGATTTCTGCTGTTGCGCTGGTCGTTCTCAGCCCGATTTTCCTTGTCACGGCGATTGCCATCAAGGCAACCGATCACGGTCCGGTGTTTTATAAGCAGATTCGCTTGACCAAGGATGGCAAGGAGTTTGGCATCCTGAAATTCCGCAGTATGCGCGTTGACGCAGAAAAAGACGGCGTAGCCCGTTTGTCCAGCGGTGATCATGATGACCGCATCACGCCTGTCGGTAAGGTGATTCGCGCTTGCCGCATAGATGAGTTGCCGCAGCTTGTCAACATTCTGAAAGGCGAGCTTAGTATCGTGGGTCCCCGCCCCGAACGCCCTGAAATTGCTGCCCAGTACTGTGAGGAAATGCCGGAGTTTTCCTTGCGCTTGCAGGCAAAAGCTGGTCTGACCGGCTACGCGCAGATTTACGGCAAGTACAACACGACCCCCTACGACAAGCTGGTTATGGACTTGATGTACATAGCACATCCCAGCATTGTCGAGGATCTCAAGATCATGTTTGCGACAGTGAAGATCCTGTTTATGCCTGAAAGTACCGAGGGGATTTCCGAGGGTCAAACCACTGCAATGAGCGGAGAAAACCACTAAATAGCGACGTTTTTGTACATTTCTCACTGTCAAAAGTTGGAAGTAAATCCAAAGTGGAGTCAGGCATAAATGCGGCTCTTACAGTAGCGTCAAGCTGGGAAGTCGGTAGATTGCCCTGTATGAAGCCGAAATACTGCATTTAGTAGTGCAAAATGCCGAGAGCATGGGCGCGAGCGAGGGCAAAACGAGGTCAATTCGAGGCTCTTACGCCCCGAAAGAGCCCTTTTGTGGATGCGACCGTAGCTCGTGGGTTTATGCCGGATGGCACTGTGATGATATTACCGACACTGCGGTGAATTTCACATAGCGGTTTCAGGGCTTGACGATGATAACATCATCTGCGATTTCATCCCGGCCTTGGAGATAACAAGGCGGATGTGAGAATCTTATGCTCACGGAGATACTCATTCGTGTGGAGTAATCCGGCAGAAGCAGGGAAGTTACCGTAGTATGAAAGAGTGGAACCTGGAATAAAGGCAGGGGCTACCGTAGCGTAGATGGGTGGAATCAGAAATAAGCACATGACTTACCGTAACGAGTGTTAGTGCTGTCAGGACTAAAGACGGGAGCTGCCGTAACGTGTGATAGTGCCATCGGGACTAAAGACAGAGGTTACCATAGCGTGAATTCTCCGTAGCAGCGTTTATTGTAGCGGTACAAGACATGGCAGCAGTGTGTAGATCACACTGCTGAGGACGATTAGTAGAGCTTTATAAGGAATAAACGGCTCAGACTCTTTGAGATTGAGTCTGGGCTGTAATCTTTGATATGCGGAGAGGGACTATGAGTGTTGTGGAATACAGAGGATACTCCGTTCTTATGTCGGTTTATCACAAAGAGAAGCCGGAGTATCTGAAGCAGGCAATAGAGAGCATACAAGCGCAGACGCTATCCACAAATGATTTCGTATTGCTATGTGATGGACCGCTGAACGAACAGCTAGATAGCGTGATTGCTACAAAGCAGCAAGAGATGGGTGAATCTCTGAATGTTGTCCGCCTCGCGAAGAACGGTGGACTTGGCAACGCACTCAATGAAGGCATCAAGCATTGCAAAAATGAACTGGTTGCCCGGATGGACAGTGATGACATTGCATACCCGGATCGCTGTGAAAAACAGATTGCTGTGTTTAACACACATTCGGAGGTGAGCATTTGCTCCGGCATCGTGGAGGAGTTTACCACTGATCCGAACACCGTTGATACGAGGCGAGTGCTGCCGGAGACGAATGCAGAAATCGTAGAGTTTGCAAAGAAGCGTAATCCGTTTAATCACCCCTGTGTGATGTATAAGAAGTCCGCAGTCGAAGCAGTTGGCTCCTATCAAGATTTCTACTTACTGGAGGACTATTACCTTTGGCTAAGGATGCTGATGGCAGGGTATCAGGGCTATAACATTCAAGAGCCGCTGCTCCATATGAGAGCTGGCTCGGATATGTATTTAAGAAGAGCCGGTTGGAAATACGCCAAGACGCAGGCCAAGTTGTTCAAATTTATGAAACAGCAAGGCTTTATTGGAAATGGTCAGTACATTAAGAGTTGCGTAATCCGCAGCGGGTCGGCGCTGGCTCCCAACTGGCTGCGGAAGTTTATGTTTGAAAGGGTATTAAGAGATGCAGGCTAAGATAGACAACAGAAATCAGTTTGTTGACATTATGCGTGGCATTGCGATGCTTCTGGTTATTTTAGGGCATACCATGACTGGATGTACCGTTGATTCTCAGAAGAGTTTTCTTTTCAACATCATCTGGTCATTGCAAATGCCGTTGTTCATCTTGATCAGTGGATTTGTAACAAAATATAGCCGCCCAATCTCTGATGGTAAAGGGCTGTGGAAATATGTGAAGCGTAGAACGGTTGCTTATATGCTACCGTGGGCTGTATGGAGTTTTTTAGTTAGAGGTATCATTTTTGGAGAGGATGGTTTCCTAAACGTTAAGCATCTCCTGTGGAATATGGATTCAGGTTATTGGTTCCTTGCAACGATTTGGACGATTAGCATGATTTTTGGCATTGCCTCTTTCATTGCAGAGCGGGTGAGCAAAGAAAACCTGCTGAAGAAGCAGACCGTACTTTTGGGGTGCTACTTAGTGGGAATGGTTCTGCTGGTGGGAATTGGCGCAATTTTAGGGCTTTCGTTCTTTGCAATCAAATTGACGCTCTATTATATGCCTTTCTATTATGCAGGGTTCTTGTATGGTCAGTTTGATGACAGGATGAAGGAATCCGATACAGGCAAAAAGATGATTGATAGTATAGTCGCAATCTGCTTTGCGGTGTGGCTGTTCGTTATTCTTAGATTTCCGCTTTATGAGATGTCGGATGGCGGCTTTGCGATTATCTTGCGTGCGGCAACATCGTTGGCTGGGTGTATTGCAGTATGTGGTCTCTGTAGGGAAATCTTCTCCAGTAAAATCGGGGGGGGGTACTCTTGCATGGGTCGGAGAGCACTCGTTGGAAGTGTATCTCACGCACTATCTGCTTCTCAGCTTGATCAAGTCGGACAAAGTGCCGATTCTGTACAGTCCGGTGGGGCTGAGCCTGGTTCTGATCAACTATGTGATTACGGTAGCACTTACTGTGATGGCAATAGTGATGATGAACCAAAATGCCGTGCTGAGCTTTGTATTAACCGGAAAGAAAAAGTAAGTGAGTTTTTCCTTTGGGCAGGAAAACAAAGCTTAGAAATTTACATGATGCACGGCCTGCTTCTCAATATCTTCAAAAGCAGTGTTGCAATCCAATTTAGCAGTATTGAAGGGTATTTACTAACTGCCGGAAACTTCGCCTTGACAGTAGGGCTGTGTGCAGTGGTTATCCGTCTGCTCGATCAAAATGCCGTACTCAAGAAAGTATTAAATATTCGATAAAAGTTCAAAGGAGAAACGATATGCATCCCAGAGTGCTGATCGTAGGAACGGTTCCTTATAACACAAAATCAACGTCACGCGCTTTTGATGCGTACTTTCACTATTGGGAGAAAGAGAATATTGCACAGATATTCTCCAATACAAAGAAGCCGTGCAAGGGGCATTGCGAGACGCTTTTCCAGATTACGGATCATCGTGTGTTGCAGCGATGGATGGGGAAGAAAGTCGATACTGGCGTGATTTATCACTATGATGAGCTTGACACCGAGTGGAAAGACAATGATTTGGAACTCGGTGATGCAAAAGCAGAAGCGGCCTACAAGTTCGGTGGAAAGCATACGCCTCTTACGCATTTGCTCAGGGGAATCCTCTGGCGTAAGAGATTCTGGTGCACGGAGAAGCTAAATAATTGGCTAGATGACTTCAAACCAGAATGCGTGTTTCTGGCTTTTTCGGATGACTATTTTATCCCGCAGATTGCAATGTATGTCGCCAAGAGATATAACGTGCCAATTGTCTCCTGCATTGGCGATGACTATTATTTCAATGTGGAAAAGACGCTGAATCCGATCTATCACCTTTATAAATCGACCTACAAGAAATTGATTGACAAGGTTCTGGCTTGGCCGGGTAGTGCGATTTACATCAGCGACAAGATTCGGGATAAGTATAATTCGGAATTTGGACTGGACGGCGAAACGGTTTATTTGACTTCTACGGTTCAGCGTAAACCTTTCAGCGTGATTAACAAAGATTGCCCGGTTATTACTTACTTCGGAAATATCGGTATGGGACGCAACAACTCCCTGAACGATATTGGCTACGCCCTTGGGGAAATCAATCCAGAATATATGCTGGAGGTTTATTCCAACGAAAAGGACGAGCAGGTCTATTCTGTATTCAAGGACAATCAAAATGTCAAATATATGGGTTCTGTGCCGTACACGCAGGTTCAAAAGCGCATGGCAGAAAGCGACATAACTGTTATTGTAGAGGGATTTGGGGAAAAGGACATCAACCTTTCACGGTATTCACTCTCTACGAAGGCGGCGGACGCATTGGCGAGTGGTGCATCAATTCTAACATATGGCTCGCTAGAAAGCGGCATCATTGAGTATATGCAGTCAACGGATGCGGCAATGGTTTGTACGGATAAAACCAAATTGGTGGATTCGATTACACAGCTGATTTCTAATCAGGAAATTCAAAAAAAATACTACGAACAGGCGATTGTGATGACAAGAGAGCATCATAATCTGCAGGCTAGCTGCAAGACTTCAGAAAATGTGGTTGCAAAGGCAATCCAACATATGAAATAAGTGGCAGAGGATACATGATGATGGAGAACAACTTTTCAATTATTATTTCGACGTGCGACAAGTTTTCGGATTTGTGGGATGCACATATTTTGCTTTTGAATCAGAATTGGGCAGACCGAAACGTGGAGACGTTTTTAGTAACCGATAAACCCACTGATCGTACTTTTGAGAATGTAACAGTGGTGGCAGCAGGCGAAGGCACGGAAATAACGGAACGTCTGAGAGCAGTGATGCCGCTGATTAAGACAGAGTATGTTCTCTTTACCTTGGATGACTATTTCCTGACGGAAAAGATTTCTACTCAAGCGCTTAATGAAGATATTCAAATCATGGAAAATCATCAGATTGATTATCTGCGTCTGTTTGTTATGACCATGAAGAGTCTGAGAAACAGAAAAGCTGAGGAATTGGAACCGGGTATTTTTCTGCTGGACAATCATGCAGGCGATTACATTGTCAGTTTGTATGCGGGCATCTGGCGTAAGGATTTCATGGAAAAAACGCTGACGAAAACGTTGAATGCCTGGCAGTATGAGGTTGCGTTGACGAATATGGCACGGCAGTTGAATGCCCGTTGCGCAGATAGTCGTCGTGGTGAATTCCCAATTCTCGATGTGATCCGTAAAGGAAAGGTGCTGACGAAGGCACGCAAGTATTTCGATGGAAATCCTATTTATAAAGGTGACCGAGAGGATATGCGAGTTAAAGATGAATGGATGCTTGAATTCCGGACGTGGCTGCGCGAGTGGCTTCCGAAGCCGCTGTTCAATCTCTCGAAGGCAATCATGAGGCGTAGAGGATATACATTTTTTAGCGATAATCAGTGAGGAGTACGAGTGATGCGTATCGTGCAGATTAACGGTGGGGCAAAAGGAAGCACCGGAAAAATCATGATGGGGATTGCCGAGGTAGCAAGAGCGCAGGGTCACGAGGTAATGTGTGCGTCGCCTATTACCACAACAAACCGTGATGCAGGTGAGGATTGCGGCTATTACCGAATCGGAACATTCAATAGTCGCCGGGTAAATGTTGCTCTTGCCAGAATCACAGGATTCAATGGATGTTTTGCGTGGATTGAGACATATAAGTTGTTAAAGAAAATCGATGAATTTAAGCCGGAGGTTATTCAATTACATAGCCTTCATAATTCATATATTAATCTGCCGATGCTGTTTTCATATATAAAAGGATGTAATATACCTGTAGTATGGACCCTGCATGATTGCTGGGCGTTTACTGGACAGTGCCCACATTTCACTATGGCAAAATGCGATAAATGGAAAACTGGTTGTTCTAATTGTCCTCAGTATAAAGAATATCCCGAAGCTCTATATGACAATACAAAAACAATGTGGAAACTAAAGAAAAAATGGTTTACAGGTATAAAGAGTGTGACAATTGTCACATCGTCAGAATGGCTTGCTGGATTAGTGAAAAAATCATATTTAAAAGATTATCCAGTTAAAGTGATTAATAACGGTATTGATTTGAAAGTGTTTAAGCCAACGAAAAGCAACTATCGAGAGAAGTGGGGCATTACAGGAGAACAGAAGGTTGTTTTGGGAGTTTCTTTTGGCTGGGGAATAAAAAAGGGGCTGGATTGTTTTATAAGGTTGGCATCTGAATTGGACGAAAGAAAATTCAAAATTGTTTTAGTCGGTACGAATGAAAAAGTTGACAAGGAGTTACCCACGAACATTATATCAATTCATAGGACACAAAACCAAAAAGAACTTGCGTGCATTTATACAGCTGCGGACGTTTTTGTGAATCCGACGAGGGAAGAAGTCTTAGGCTTGGTGAACGTTGAGGCACAAGCGTGCGGAACACCAGTGGTTACCTTTCGTACAGGGGGAAGTCCTGAGTGCATTGAAAAAAATTCTGGTCTAGTGGTTGACTCTTTTAATGAAATGCGGGAAGTGATTAGGAAGAATTACTATGCAATAGCCGATCAGGCTGTGTATATTAAATCTGCATCCAGATTTGATGAAAAAAAGAAATATGGTGATTATATAAATTTATATAATGAAATAACTGGAGGATATCGGGCTACAAATGCTTAAAGAAAATGAACATCGAGAGTTTAAAGTGTCTTTCAATGACATCCAACTGTTTGCGGCATTTTTGTTTTTCTTGCTCATACCCTTCAAAAATACAGGAATTATTCATTATGTGATTTGGCTTGGTGTTATTGCGACAACAGCGAATATTGCTTTCACAATTTACAGTAAGGGAATTGAAAAAAAGTATGCAGTAGTATTTCTTATACTTCTTGTCGATATTATTGCGAGTCTTTTTACGACGAAAGAACAGTTTGCGAGTGGTTTGCTTTATGCAATTGTCTGTTACTTTTCACTCTTTTGGGTTATAGCATTAAATAATACGTTTATACAGAATAAAAAGACAATTAATGCGATTTATATATTTGGAATATGCAGTGGGTTGCTCTTTTCTGTTTATTCGTTAATGCCGTTTGCATATTATAGAGATAATAATACAGTTTCTCCTACACTTACTCTATATTTTGGAAATAGCAATCTCGCGGGTATTTACATTTTTGCGGTTATTTGCATTACTATGATTTATCTTAAAAATTCACAAAAGAAAGTTCTCGTTGGCATACTTGTTGTATACTTGATGTATTTGCTATGGATGACAGGCGCAAGAACATGCATGGTTGCTGCTATATTTGTAGTTGTAAGTGCGATTCTTCCAGTAAAAATTAGAATTCCAAAACTGGTTGTAGTAGTATGCTTTGCGTTTCCAATCGTTTTCGTTCCGATATATCTAATGCTTTTTAAAAATGGTTATGCTGACTTAATGATAATGGGAAAGGAACTCTTTTCAGGACGTCAAGGAACGTTTACAGACTATCTTTCTTTGATAAATACTGATTTTCAATGGATTGTTGGAAATTTAGGAGAAGCGGGTTTTGCAAATGCTCATAATGCTCCCTTGGCACATTTATGCTCTACAGGTATATTGGGATTAATATTTTTTTATGGAATGATGTTGAAAAAAACTTTGGCTTGTTGCGAAAATGATAATCCGGTTGCGCGAACAGCTTTGATTTGTATTCTGGGACTATTTATTCAATCTAGCGGTGAGGCTAGCATTTTTTTAGGAGGATTCCCCGGAATAGAATTTGTTTATATACTCTTCTATCTAGCCGGAAGGAAAGAAGTTATATGAAAATCGTGATGATATCTAATTTCATGAACCACCATCAGCTTCCTTTTTCACAGGGAATTTTAAGTCAAGATGGTGTGGAGTATACATTTGTTGCCTTAGAAGCGATTCCGCAAGAGAGACTTGATATGGGTTATGAGGATATGAATCACAAATACACGTTTGTGCTTTGTGCCTACGATTCTGAGGAGAAAATGCATCAGGCCGAAAAACTAATTGATGATGCAGATGTAGCGATATACGGCTCATGCCCGGATAGTCTGATTGTGCGCCGCACGAGCAAAGGAAAACTGTGCTTTAAGTTTAGCGAGCGCTACTTTAAGGAAGGAACGGGATTGCTGCAGATTCCGCACAATCTTGCGAGTGCGTGGAAGCATTTGAAACCGTTTGAAATGGGACCGTTGTATTTCTGCTGCAGCAGTGCCTATACTGCTGCGGATTTGAATCGCTACACAAATTTTAGGGGAAGAACCTTTAAGTGGGGGTATTTCCCGGAGACCAAAAAATATGATGCCTCTGAATTGATGAAGCGAAAGCTATCGGCTACGTCAGCAGGATGGAAGCATCATCAGGCTTCAATTTTATGGGCGGGCAGACTGATAGGATGGAAGCATCCGGATGCTTCCATCGAGTTGGCAGCATCTCTTAAGAAAAAAGGCTACTCCTTTAAAATAAGTATTATCGGCAATGGTGAGATGGAAGCACAGCTTCGTGAAATGATTCGGAGTAAAGACGTAGAAGATTGCGTAGAAATGCTTGGCGCAATGTCTCCAGACGAAGTACGTGCTTATATGGAAAGAGCCGATGTGTTCTTGTTTACCAGTGATTTTAATGAGGGATGGGGAGCCGTTTTAAATGAATCGATGAACAGTGGGTGTGCGGTTGTTGCAAGCCACGCAATTGGCTCAGTGCCTTTCTTAATCAAGGATGGCGTAAATGGTCTGATTTACGAAAACGGGAATCAAAAGCACTTTGAAAAACAGGTCTGTAGATTGTTGGACGATGACGCCTATAGAAGAAAGATGGGCGAGAATGCTTATGCCACGATTTCAGATACATGGAATGCACAGGTGGCATCCGGGCGATTTGTTGAATTAGCAAGGAAAATCATCAAAGGCAACACGGCGCAGACTTTGTTTGAAGACGGTCCTTGCAGCAGCGCAGAAATATTGGATAATGGATGGTATCATGCAAATGAATCTTAAAAGAATGCTGCATTTAAATGGTATCAAGAGAACGTTAAATCTGTTCTTGATTAACCATGTTTTTGTCGGAACAAAACCGCTTGCGTGCAATATGAAACGAAAATTGCTCCGTGGAATCGGGTGTCCAGTCGGAGACGGGACGACAATAGTTGGCCCTATTGAATGCAAAGGTACCATTGCGATTGGAAATAATTGTTGGATTGGTAAAAACTGTAAGGTCAATGGAAACGGTACAGTCCAAATTGGCGACAATTGTGATCTTGGTCCGGAGGTTACGTTTCAAACGGGCGGGCATGCAATTGGAGATAGAACCCGAAGAGCTGGTGAGGGCGAGATTTATCATCAGGTGATTGGAAACGGAACATGGATTGGAGGCAGAAGTACGATTTGCAACAATTCATCTGTAGGTAATGGCTGTGTTGTAGCTGCTTGTGCGTGTGTGGTACATGATGTACCGGATAATACTTTGGTTGGTGGTGTTCCGGCAAAAGTCATTAGGAGTCTAGAAGTATGAAGATACGAGATTTACTGAGCAGTAAGGTGACAAGAAATGCAAGCTGGATTATTGCCGGGCGTGTATATCATATGTTGCTTGCGTTCTTTGTCGGATTACTTACGGCACGATACCTGGGCCCAAGCAATTTTGGACTAATTAATTATGCTGCAACATATACATCATTCTTCGCATCTTTCTGTACACTTGGAATTAATTCTGTAATTGTAAAGAATTTTGTAGACCATCCCGGTGAGGAAGGCGAAACAGTTGGATCGGCGATTGTCCTTAGAACGGTTTCCAGCGTCTTATCTGTACTTATGATGGTGTGTATCACGCTGATCGCTGATAAGGGAGAGACTACGACGCACATTGTGGTGTTTCTCTGCGGCATTGGTGTGGTTTTCCAAGTGATGGACACCCTGGACTATTGGTTTCAATCAAAACTTGAATCGAAATACTCTGCTTTTGCGACGGTAATATCATATACGGTTGTTTCTGCCTATAAAGTGTGGCTGTTAGCAACAGGAAAAAGTGTAGAATGGTTTGCCATTTCGACTTCTATTGACTACATGGTGGTGGCTGTTGTCCTTCTTGTCATGTATAAAAAGCACAACGGCCCTCAGTTTAAGTGCTCAGTACGCAAGGCAAAAGAATTATTCTTTAGTAGCTATCACTTCATTTTAGCTGGCTTGATGGTCTCGATTTACGGCAGTACGGATAAGTTCATGCTGAAACAAATGTTGAATGAGTCGGAAGTGGGATTTTATTCAACGGCAGTTTCACTGTGCAATACATGGGTGTTTTTGCTGACTGCAATAATTGATTCTCTGTACCCGGTTATTTTGCAGTCTTTCGATAATAAGAAGCTGTTTGAACGCAAGAACAAGCAGCTTTATGCAATTGTGTTCTATGTGTCTGTGGGCGTTTCACTTCTCTTTTCGCTCTTAGCATCTCCAATTGTGAGTATTTTGTATGGTGACGCATACGCCCCGGCTGCAGCTCCGTTGAGAATCATTACATGGTATACAGCTTTTTCCTATCTGGGAGTAGCCAGAAATGCATGGGTCATTTCTTATAGTAAACAAAATTATCTCAAATATTTGTATATCGGAGCAGCAATAACAAATGTATTGCTGAATGCGCTCATGATCCCCTTGTGGGGAGCGTCTGGTGCTGCGTTGGCGTCGTTGCTGACGCAAATAAGCACAATCCTTTTGTTTCCGGCCCTCATAAAAGACTTGCAGCCAAATGTCAAACTGATGATTGATGCAATTCTTTTGAAGGATGTTTTTTGATAAAAGATTAGGAGGAAAATTAAAATGTCTGCATTTGATAACGCAACCCTTATGATTACTGGTGGTACTGGTTCTTTTGGTTCTACCGTTCTGAAGCACTTCCTGGATTCTGACCTGAAGGAGATTCGTATCTTCTCCCGTGACGAAAAGAAGCAGGACGATATGCGTCACGAGCTTCAGGCCAAGCATCCTGACACCGCCAAGAAGGTCAAGTTTTACATCGGCGATGTCCGCAATCCTCAGTCCATCCGTGACGCAATGCCCGGTGTTGACTACATCTTCCACGCTGCTGCTTTGAAGCAGGTTCCTTCCTGCGAGTTCTTCCCCATGCAGGCTGTCCAGACCAACATCATCGGTACTGACAACGTGCTGCACGCTGCTATTGATGCAGGTGTCAAGCGTGTCGTCTGCCTGTCCACCGATAAAGCCGCTTACCCCATCAACGCTATGGGTATCTCCAAGGCTATGATGGAGCATGTCATCTACGCTAACGCCCGTGTGGCTGCTGAGCGTGGCGGTACCACCATCTGCTGCACTCGTTACGGCAACGTTATGTGCAGCCGTGGCTCCGTCATTCCTCTGTTCATCGACCAGATCAAGGCTGGCAACCCCATCACCATCACAGACCCCAACATGACCCGCTTTCTGATGAATCTGGACGAGGCTGTGGACCTGGTTATGTTCGCCTTCCAGCACGCCAACCCCGGCGACCTGTTCATCCAAAAGGCAGACGCTTCCACCATTGGTGATCTGGCAAAGGCTGTCCAGCAACTCTTCGGCGACACCGGTACGAACATCATCGGCACCCGTCACGGCGAGAAGCTGTTCGAGACCCTGATGACTCGTGAGGAGCGTCTGCGCAGCCAGGATATGGGCCACTACTTCCGCGTAGCCGCCGATAACCGTGACCTGAACTACGACAAGTTCGTGGTCAAGGGCGAAGTACATACCATGGCGGACGAGTCCTACACCAGCCACAACACCACTCGTCTGGATGTCGAGGGCACTGTGAAGAAAATCCTGACCACGGAATATGTCCAGAATGCACTGAAGGGCATCCCGAATGTCTAAGAAAAAGCTGTTGCTGGTTGGTGCCGGTGGCTTCGGGCGCATGGTGGCGGAACGGGCGATGATCCAATACGACTGTGCTTTTGTGGATGATGGACAAGACGTGGACACTGAGATCTGCGGCATTCCGGTGGTTGGAGGTCTTTCCGATTTACCAGAGTTGCGGAAAAACTATGACCTGCTGGTTGTCGGCATTGGAAACAATCAGCTCCGGGCGCAGGTGTATGAGAAAGCAAAAGCACTTGGCTTTGCTTTTCCCAATATCGTTGCGCCCAGCGCCTACATCAGTCCATACGCAAAGTTGGGCTGTGGCTGCGTGGTGCTGCAAAATGCCTGTGTCCAGAATGGTGCGTCCGTTGGCGACGGTGTTTTGCTGAATGCCGGAACAGAGGTCCACTGTGATGCAGCGGTAGGGGACTACGCCCTGATTTACACCAACAGCGTCATTCGCACTGGTGCGACTGTGGGCAACTTTACCCGCATTGGCAGCAACTGCACCATCTGCAATAATGCAACTGTGCCGGATGGCGCAGATATTCCGGATTGTACGGCAGTACGTTAAAGAGGTGAAAGGATGAACATTCTAGTCACAGGTGCCAAGGGCATGGTGGGAACCGCCCTGTGTAACAACCTGAAAAACGTCCGGGATGGGAAAAATAAGGCTCGCCCGGCATTAAATATTGAAGAAATCTTCGAGTACGATCTGGATTCGACCCCGGCGGAGCTGGACGAGTACTGCCGTAAGGCGGACTTCGTGTTCAATCTGGCAGGCGTGAATCGCCCGGAAAACCCGGAAGACTTCATGAAGGGCAACTTCGGCTTTGCATCGGATTTGCTGAACTGCCTGAAAAAGCACAACAACAAGGCAACCATCATGCTGTCCTCCTCAATTCAGGCCACCATGGCTGGTCGTTTCGGCAACAGCGAGTATGGTCGGAGCAAAAAGGCGGGCGAGGAGCTGTTCTTCCAGTATGCTCAGGAAACCGGCGCAAAGGTTGCCGTCTACCGTTTCGTGAACCTGATGGGACATAGCCGCCCCAAGTACAACAGTGCCGTCAGCACCTTCTGCTGGGCGGTTGCCAATGACGAGCCCTTCACCGTCAATGACCGCAGCACTGAGTTGGAGCTGCTGTACATCGACGACTTGGTAGAAGGAATGTTCGACCTGCTGGAAGGCAAGGAGCAGCACTGTGAGTTTGACGGCGTAGAGACTGTTCTGAAAGCAGACGGTCGCTACTGCTGTGTCCCCGTGACCCACAAGGTCACATTGGGAGAAATCGTGGATCTGCTGCAAGAGTTCAAGGCACAGCCGAGTACCCTCATGATGCCCAAGATGCCAGACGGTTCCTTTGCTAAGAAGTTGTATTCCCTGTACCTAACCTATCTGCCCACCGACAAATTCAAGTATGCCCTGAAGATGAACGTGGACAACCGAGGTTCCTTTACCGAGCTGGTACACACTACTGACTGTGGACAGGTGAGCATCAATATCTCGAAGCCCGGTATTACCAAAGGCCAGCACTGGCACAACTCCAAGTGGGAACTCTTTATCGTGGTCGCTGGCCACGGCCTGATCCAAGAGCGGAACATCAACACCGGGGAAACGGTAGAGTTTGAAGTTTCTGGGGATAAAATCGAGGCTGTCCACATGATTCCCGGCTGGACCCACAATATTATCAACTTGTCGGAGACGGAAAATCTGGTGACGGTGATGACCTGCAACGAGATCTTCAACCCCAACCATCCGGACACCTTCTTCGAGCCGGTGTAAAGTGGGTACTGGTTGACGTTAGGAGATTTTTATGGAACACAATTTTAAATGGAAAAACGACGGGCGCACCAAGGTTATGATCGGTTGCGGTACCCGTCCGGAGATTATCCGACTGGCTGCGGTTATCAAGCGTTGCCGGGAATACTTTGACTGCTGCGTGGTCTACTACAATCAGAACTGGGACAGAAACCTTTCCACCGTTTTCTGGGAAGACTTTGAACTGAAAAACACCTTTGGGGAATACGGACCCGACATTCTGGTGCCTGTGGTGGGTGAGAATCTGGGCGTTACCTGTGGAAACATCATGGGACGCAGCTATGAGTTGCTCAGCGAATTGCAGCCGGAGGGCTATCTGGTGCTGGGCGATACCAACTCCTGTCTGTCCGCCATCAGCGCAAAGCGGCTGCACATCCCACTGTTTCATATGGAGGCAGGCAACCGCTGCAAGGATGAGTGCCTGCCCGAGGAGACCAACCGCCGTATCGTGGACGTAATCTCTGACGTGAATATGTGCTACTCCGAGTTTGCTCGGAAGTATCTGGCAGATACCGGTTTGCCCAAGGAGCGCACCTACCAGACTGGTTCTCCCATGGCAGAGGTGCTGCACATGAATCTGGACAAGATTCAGAAAAGCGATGTGCTGGAGCGACTGGGACTGGAGAAGGACAAGTACATTCTGCTGTCTGCCCACCGTGAGGAGAACATCGACTCTGAAAAGAACTTCCTGAGCCTGTTCACGGCCATCAACGCACTGGCAGAAAAGTATGATATGCCCATCTTGTACTCCTGCCATCCCAGAAGCAAGCACCGTCTGGAAAAGAGTGGCTTCAAACTTAACCCTCGCGTCCGGGTCAATGAGCCGCTGGGCTTCAACGACTATAACAAGCTGCAAATGAACGCTTTGGCAATCGTCTCCGACTCCGGCACTCTGCCGGAGGAGAGCAGCTTCTATCTGTCCATTGGTCATCCCATTGCCGCCGTGTGCATCCGTACCAGCACGGAACGCCCCGAGGCATTGGAAGCCGGTGACTTCATTCTGGCTGGCATTACCACCCGGGAACTTCTCAACGCCACCGATATGGCCATCGAGATGAAGCAGAAGGGCGTTCTGGGTAAGCCCTGCTCCGATTATGTGGACGAGACCGTTTCCATGAAGGTGGTTCGCATCATTCAGGGGTATGTAAACGTGGTCAATAAGATGGTGTGGAGGAAGATCTGATGAACGGTGGTATTAATGATATTGCCACAAGGAAGGAGCTTTCGATTGAGGAACACAAGCAAAGAGCGCTTTATATATTATTGGAAGTAGCCTCCTTTTGTGATGAAAACGAAATTAAATATTATCTTGCTTAACCACTTTGTATCTGTTCGACTTTTTCCTTATCTTCCTGTATGGCTTGATTGGTTTTGCGAACTATTTCTAATTCAGCAATAAGATCAGCTATCCGACTTTCTGTTTCTGTAACTAATTGTCTTACCTTTTCAGGTTCAGTACCCAGTGAAATCCCCATTTTATCAAGTTGCGAAGCCGCTCTGCTATACGCCTGCAGGGCGGCTTCATTTTGCTTGTAGAAGGTATCCTTCTGGGCAAGTGGTTTAGACGCATACTCCAACCAAACAGATTTATAGGTGCGGCACGCCTGCAGATTATGAGCCGTTACTGCATAAATTTTGCTTTTGGAACGAAGCTCTGCAATCTCGTTGCGGAGCTTTATTTCTTCGCGTTGATATACACTGATTTGTTTATCAAAGTCAGCAGCTGAATGTAGACCATTATCAGCCATGCTGCCCAAGAGTTTTCCAAGCTCTTGGGCATTTGCAATTCCTGCACGGCGTTCCACATTAGCGACTCGACGGGCCAAAATGCTTTCAGAAGTGCCAACCTGCACCACACCTCCTAGCGACTGCGCCAGTTCAGCGCCACTGATTGATTTTCGCGTCTTCTCGCTGCCAATTGGCACATAGCTGTACTGCCAACCGGGATATAGACTGATTGCACAGCTTCCTTGCTCGACGTTTCGCTGTACATAGCGTTCCGGAATGAATAGCCGCTCAATGTGATGTTGCGGCAAATGCACTGTCACTCCGCGCAGGCTCATGGCCATGATCTGATCAGCGGTCAAGCTTACAATCAGTGGCTGCGTCAGATTTTCTTCATCGATTTGTCGAATCAAATCAGTGCCCCGAATTGTGCCATGTGTGCCGTCATCGTAGGTTATATCATACGAATAGGCAGCGCCAATGTCAGCAGTTACGGTACCGTCTGAGGTGGTATGGATGTGCCGATTGTCCATCATCAGCTTTGCGGGATTACCGTTCGCGTCCTGTATTTGCAGCAAGACACCGCGCTTGCCGGCAGAACATATCTGGCGTGACGTGAGTCTGACAGATGTATCACAACTCTGCGGATAGTTTGTAGTCAATTTTTGATATAGCTCTGCAATCGGTGTACTATGATTTGTATCAAGATTTTCCGATTTGTTCTTTATTGTGTTTTCCAAGCCCGCAAGTGTAAATCCATCTCCTAAAGCGTCAGCAGGCACCCATGTGCCATCTAAGTCGACAGCCTTATACAAAAGTTGTCTGGATTGCTTCTTTACCCGTATCTTAACCCCCTCGGACTGCAGCAGCTTTGCAAAGTCAGCAAAGGTTGAGACATTCGGAAGTATCTTAGTTATGCGTTCATGAATAAATTGCTGCTCAGCAGCGTTATCCTCTAAGCGCTCCACGAGGCCGGTATACGTAAACTTGTCGGTATCGGCCAGTGATGTATCTCTGATCGCACGCCCCGCACCATCCAGCAGGTAAGTCATGTGCTTGCCTCGCTGGCAAACAGAAATGCCCAGTTTCTGTGCCATTTGCAGGAACTGGGCATAATTGGTGGCACGCTCCAGGCAGAAATTGAGCTTCTTGCGGACTTCAGTGCGATTGCTGGTTGTGCGTTTCTTCTGTACGTAAGTAGGGTAGAGCTGGCCTAGCTGTTGCGGGTCTTTAATAATGGACAACTGTGCTTCCATACAGAGCCGATCCGAGATACTACGGATTCGCTGCGCGGTGCGGTAGGGAATAGTGCGCAGCTTTTTGTAATCATAAAAAGAAACGGCGTTGATAATAATGTGGTTATGGATAGAATCTTTATTGATATGGGTAGCAACAACAAACTCGAATTTTCCATCGGTAAATTCCATTGCAAGCTTGCGGCCCAGCTCATGGGCCAGCTCCGGCGTGACGGCATCATCCGGTGAAAAGGATTGAATGAGATGGTAGGCAAGATTCCCTTGCTTTTTCGCACTTGTATTTCGTGCTTTGCGTGCCATTGCTGCAGTAACGGAAAAATCAAGCACTGCAGTCTGTGGGGCGGTATTGTAACCTGAAATCAATTCCTGCCCATCGGTTTTGTCCGGATTTTCTATGTAGTTGATTGCATCGCCAAGCCGAACTTTTACCGCATGAATTTTGGTGATAGCCATAGTAGATTCCTTCTATGTAAGAAACAGGTGAAGATTGTCACTCAGGGCCGGGCGAAAAACCTCAATAACAGACAAAAACAAATAGCCACTCTCGCACGCCCGCTTACGAAAGACATGATTGGGGTTTGCATAATATTTCGCTGCATACATATTAGACTAGTTTTCGCAGAGCTTTCACCAATCGTTCCTGATAGAGCGATTTCAGCTGTAAATATTCACGTCGCAATTGCTCAACATCATTGGTGGTAACAGATTGATTCGTGTTGCAGCGTTTAGCCACTTGGTTAATGTTACCTGAGATATGACTCAAGCTAGATGAGATTTCTTTTATAACAGAAAAATCATAATGCTTGACTTTACCGGTAAGCAGCATTTCCCGACAAAAAGCCGAAAAATTAGGCATATCACTTTCTGCCATCTTTGTTGCTACAGATAGCCATTCATCTTCTGTGAAGTATACTGGCTTGCAAATGGGCCGTGTTCGATTAGTAGTGGACAAAGCAAAATTCTCCATTCTGCATCTTTGCTGATTACTATAAAACGGGTTTTAGGGTGTCCCCTAAATGGCGCATGTGAATTTCACATGCAATGCTTGCTAACGTTCGCTTTCGCTCACGTTACCCCTTTGGGCCGCCCCGGCGGTTCTTCCGGCAAAACCAGAACAGCCCGGCTCCGATAAAAACGATGGGCAAAAAGTCCAGCACATTCCAGAACGGATTTGCTGACTTTTTGCTCTGCTGTACAGGTTGAGAAGAGGTCGGCTCCGGTGTCTGTGTCGCAGACGGCACAGCGGCAGTTGGTGCATTATAGGCTGCCGCGCGCTGTACAGCAGTGTTCTCGTCACGGCTGGGCGTGCACAACTCGGCGTCTGGATTTTTTGTGTCTGTTACTGTCAGGTGAAAGCTCGCACTGTCAACGGTATTCAGCTCATTCTGCTCACATTCGAACTGGTAGCGCTCCGTCGCATCGCCCACAACGCGGGCAGATAGAAGCGCATACAGTCCGCTGTCAGCCTCCGTGCAAACGGCGGCCAGTTGGTTGGATTCGTATACATCCAGCGCGTATACCGTACCGCTGTACAGGTTCTGCAGGTAGACGATACAGTGTTGAGAAAAGCCGACTGGTGCCGTCAGGTATGCGCTGAACTGGGCCGTTGTTGGCTGATGGTCGGCGGGCGGTTGGCGCAGCGGCAGCGGCGTGTAATAGCGTGTCTGCCCAGTTACTTCCGTGAACCAACTCTCACCTGCAAACTCATATTGCAGCTCATACTGACCAGCAGCCTCGACCTGCAAAAAGGTAGTGCCGTCAACCTCGCGCAGCGGCCAATCATTTAGGGCGTCGTATTGAACAGCGGCATTGCAGTAATAGGTGCCCTCCGGCAACGTCACAGTCTGGCTATACTGGTTCAAGCCGTTCAGTACTACAAGAACAGCGTCCGTGTCGTTGGGACCATTGCCCAGCGTAATCAGCACGGAACGCTCCTGCAGCTCCGCGGGAACATCTACCAAGGATACCGCTATTTCTCCGCTTCCCGCCGCATGGCAGGGTGGTGCCAGTGTCATGACAAACGGGACAAAAAGCAAAATCGCCAGAACTCTTTTCATGAAAAGTGCCTCCTTAAAATTCGGCATAGGTAAAGTAATGACAGCCGCGGCTCTCCATCCATGCGTTGGACATGTTTACGCAGACGCCGTAGCCATAACAGCATTCGATCCACGCACCGCCGCCAAGTGCCATCTGCACATGGCCTTGCTCACCGCCAGCGGCATAGACGACCCGCAGATCGCCCGGCTGGACCTCGGCGGGGGAGATTGCCCGCAAGTCACCGGTGCGGCCATAGGCGGCTGTATTACCGGCTGAGAACGGCAAGCCCTGTGCCCAGTAGCAGTACTGCACAAAGCTGGAGCAGTCCAAATTCATCCCGACGCTGGCATTGCCGGGGCCACCGCGCAGCGACGAAGGCTGCCCGTATACAAAATGACCTTGGCAGCTGATGGCAAAGGCTACGACCTGCCCGCGCGCAGTGTCGGGGTCAATGTTCAGTCCGGCCAGCAATGCCTGCAGCTCGTCAGCAGTCAAAGCGGAGCCTACCGAACGGCACTTGATACCGTCCGCAACGCCGTAAAGCGCCTCCCAGTCCATGCGATACAGCAGGGATGCCCATTCCACGTTGCCATAAGTATCCGCGCCGTTCTCATACCAGCCCTTGAAGCCCGAAGCACCGGGCGGCAGCGTTACAGTTTTCGTAAAGCGGACAGTGACCGTATTGCCCGCATACGCATTGCCGTACTGGTCCTGCTTGATGACGGTACGTGTCAGCGTACCGTCGTTGCTGCTTTCGGCCAGTGCTTCAAGGTTGCCCGTGCCGCCATCCGCGCCATTGGGTGCTTCAGTCTCCGGGTCAGTATAGCGGTCATAGCCGGTCAGGTAAATGGTGCAGTTCAGATCATAGTGGCCGTACTGGCCGTCGTGCAACTCTCCGGGACACCAGGGAATAGCGGTTGCGTTGGCAAAGGTCACGGTATAGTCCTTCGTCATGACTTCGTCACCGTCGGCGGTCTCCACTGTAAAGGTGGCGGTGCGCTCGTTCGGAGCATAGAACCACTCATTCAGCTCGCCCTTGTAGAGATTTGCACTTTCATCCAGCACGATGCTGCCGGTGCAATCCTCTGCGGCAATTTTACCGTCGACAACTTGGGTGTAGTCATCCGGCAGGGTACTCAGCTCTGACTGGGTGGCCCCATCCGGGAAAATGACAGGAAAAAAGACGGTCACATCGTGTGTGCCGTCCTCGATCCATTCGGGGCGGCTGCCGCCTTCCTCGTGGTCGCCACTCCATTCCCATATTCCGTTGCGGTAGTGCCCGCATTCTTCATTGCCTTGGGCACAGGTGTGCGTTTCGCATCGGTACTCTGTGATGGTCACGGTCTCGCCCTCGCTGCGGTAGCCATTGACGCAGCCGCCATAGCTGATGCAGGAGTAGGGCGCTGACTCCCGCGCGGTGATTTCCATGCCGTAGGCTGTCAGGGCGCGGCAATATTGCGTAAAAGGTACGTCGTCCGTAAAAGCCGCAAGCTCCTGTGAACTGGGCCAGTCCTGCTGATAGTAGACCGCGGCCATCGAGATGATCTCTGCAGTGTCATTGTAGATGCCGTTGGCGTAGCTCCATGTGACGCCATGCTGCATATTGTTGCTACGCTGGCCGGTCAGCGTGTCGTAGCCGTAGGGGTTGCCGTTGGGGTCAACATCGTTGCGAAAGGCCCTGCGAAGCTCATCAGTGGCAGCTTCATTGCGGTAGGTATTGATGCTTTCGACAAGCTGCTGAATATCCTCCGGCCTGTCGGCACACAGCACGCTGGTCGTTGTAGTACCGCTCATCTGGCCTAGCAGCCCAATAATCAGCAACAATAGAACGATTGCGCCACAAATAAGCGCCGTCCTGCCGATAGAAGCAAGCGCCTTGACAGGATGGGCAAAGAACCGCGCCACTCTGATAGCGCTATGACCGGTCTGAAAGCCTGTATTACTGATGATACCCGGTGTGCGGTCAGCAAAATCATCCGCACTGGTCGAGAAGGTCTCTGCATAGTGCAGAGCGGTACGTGCACCGGCAGAGCCGATTTGTACCGCAGAGCTTCCCAACTCCATCCGCAGCACGTCGCCGCCTGTGTGTAGGACCTCCTCGGCGGTGCGCGTGCCGTCCTGCACGTCCTTGATGCCCTTGACGGCGTAGCTGCCCAGTATGCCGACGTCCTCAGCAGCAGTCCCTATAAACGTCTCCTGCAAAATCAGCCCAGCCGCCGCGCCGTGCACGCCGACATCCTGCGCGGCATCGGTGGCAAAGTCCTCTTGATAGCTGACCAGCCCGCTTGCACTCGTGATGCCGTGCGCTGCAGCTGCTGTGCCGCGCATGGCAGGGGAACGGTAGCCGTTTGTATGCTGATTGCACAGCAGTTCGTAGTAGGCATTGCTGTGGCTGGCACGGGGCGTGTTGGTACCGGTGATGTATTTCCTGCTACCTTCGGCGGGATGTGATAGGCTTTCTGCTACATCATCTCTATCATCTGAAATACTATTTTTCGTTTCACTTACATAATCGTCATTTGATAGCAGTGATTCGGCTTGCTTTTCAGTATTATCCAGCAGTTCCTCGCCGTTTGATGCTTCATCTACCTGATTGTGCAGGCTTTCCGATATGTCAGTGTCGGTATGGAATAAAGGTTTGTCGCTATAATTTTGCGTGAATAGTTCTGACATGGCAGACTCCGTGAGGTTATTTTTAGAGATGCGCTGGTGTAAGCATAACGCATTAAGACTTTCGATTAGGAGATGTATCCATCAGCCTGAACAGCTCGGTATCCTTCGGAAAATCGTTGTTGAAGGGCACCACCGTCTTAGACACGATCAGCAGTCCGCTGCCGACCTCTGCATTCTCGATGTACCGCTTTTCCTCGTTGGAAATGTGCAGCAGCCGCGCCAGATCGTTGGCATCGTCGGGAGACTGATTCAGCAGCTTGATATATCCGCAGTCGGACAGCATGCGGCGCGCGTCCTCGTTGTCCAGAACCGAACGCACGTGCTGGGTGATGGAGGTCAGAATCGCACCCCACTTGCGGGCGCGGCTGGACAGCTGAAAGTAAAAGTCCGTGCAGTCCTTGTTGCCCAGCAACTGCTGGAATTCGTCGGTAAACACCCAGGTGCGGCGGCCCAGCACGCGGTTCCGGGTGATGCGGTTCCAGACCTGATCCAACACCGTCAGCATACCGATGGACTGCATCGACTTGCCCAGCTTGACCGTATTAAAGCAGATGCAATGATTCTGCACGTTCACATTGGTCTGGTGGGCAAACAGGTCCATGGAGCCACTTACATATAGCTTCAACGCCGTAAGCAGTGGCTTGACTTCCTCTCCCTGCAGCGCAAGATTTCTATAAAAGTCGTGCAGCGTTGGTATTTCCTCGCGCTTGGGATTTGCCATATAGCGCTGGTAGGTCAGCCCGGCAGCTACATCAATAAAGGTTCGCTCCTGGGGCGACAATTCGGAGCTGTGTAGAATGAGCTGGCAGAAATTCTGCAAGAACTGGCTTTTCAGTCGGATGGGGTCCTCATCGTCGCCGTAGTCCTCGGTAATGTCCATAGGATTGATATGGGAGGGGCTGGACGCGGAAATGTCAATCACTACGCCACCCATGGCTGTAACGAGATGCGTGTACTCCTGCTCCGGGTCGATGAGAACAATATCATCATCTGGCCAGCGAAGCATGATATTGGTGACCATCTGCATTACGGAGAAAGACTTGCCGTAGCCCGTCATACCCAGCACCATACCGGCAGGGGCGGGCAGCAGCTTGCGGTTACACAGTATCAGATTCTTACTGCGGGCGTTGATGCCCTCGTACAGTCCGCCCGGCTGGAATAGCTCCTGTGTGGTGAACGGAACATAGATGGCCGTGCTGACGGTTTCCAGTGTGCGCTCCAACCCGAGCCATTTCTTGCCAAGCGGCAGCATACTGTTCATGGCGTTGCGCTGCTCATACAAAATGCTGTCAAAGCGGCAGGTCTGCTGCTGTACGGTGCTGCAAATGCGCCGCACGCGCTCATCCAACTGCGCATTGGAATCGCCATAGGTGTGAATGAGGATGCAGACTTTGAAGATTTTTTGGTTTTTGGTTGTAATGTCATCCATCATCTGCTCTGTGTGGTGCATTTTGGATTTCAGATCATAGCTCACAGCTATGCTGGCAGGCATATTTCGCTCGCGTGCTTTGGCAATGGCATCGTATTCTTCCTTGTGCATATAGGCAAGCTTTTTCTCAATTTCCTGGACAGCTTCTGCCTGGTCCATAGCGTCAACATGCATTGTGATGACGTGGTCAAAAGGAAGCTCGGACAGCATAGAGAACAAACCGTTCTTCATTTCCGGTGCTATGCCCCGCAGATACATTGTCTTGCCGATTTTATCGCCAAACTGATAGCGGTCACGGTAAACGGCGCGCGAGTCGTCGTGCTCCGGGTGCCAGTTGTAAGAGCTGGGTGAAATAAAATCCTTCGTAGTAAGGTCATCCTCAGCCAGCAACCAGTCATAGGAAAAGCTCATTTCCTCATTGGGCCGTATGATGCCTTGTAACAGGCTCAGGCGCTCAATGCCGGACAAGATGCGTGTACTGCTGCCCATACGCTTGAAGTGATCGGCAATATCTGCAGCACGGTTCTCCAGCTGCTCTTTCGCCTGCTGGTAATTTTCGGCGTGCAGGCTGAAGGTGACGTACTTTTCACGAATCAGGCCATTTTGACCGCGCAGTGCTTTTTCCGCCACGACTTGGTTCATCTCCTCGGCATAGCGGTCACGGTCATCCCCGTGCAGCGGCAGGAAGGTGTCGCGGCGAAACTGCTCCTCGTCCATGCTGCGGGTGACAAGGTTGATTTCCAGATGCAGCGAGGGGTCGAAATAGTTCAAAAACTCACTGTATTTCGTAAAAATGTTCTTTTGCTCTTCCAACATAGCGATTTGAAAGTTCACATCGGTGAACGCCATTGTCATCGAGAAAAGTCCCGGCTCCACCTCGCAGATGCCATCCTGCGACATACTCAGGTATTGCAGGCAGTCACTGGCTTTCTGTGGCGCTTTGCGTGCAGCAATGCGCTTTTTTGCATGCTTTTCGGCTTTCTTTAACTGCTTTGCGTGCTGCCGCCGTTCTTTGGCGGCTTTCCTTTTTTCTCGTTTTAACGATTTCTCCTGTGCGCGCAAAGACTCCAACACACTCGGCTCGATGGGCAAGTCGGCGTTCTTTTTTGGTAAAAACATAATTTTTCTCCTGACGGGGGCAGACTGCGACCTCGGCGGGGCCGCAGTACCATGCCCAGTAGATTTTTACAAGCTTTTCAAACGGATACCCGTTATGGCTGATAAAGCCCAGCCCAAGAAAGGGTAATACTTCTACCATTACGATGTAGGAAACCAGCTGAATATCCAGCTGAAGCCATTGCAGGCAAACGAAGCAGGTTGCTATGGCCAGCACGGCAGCGACACCAAAGCAGGCCAGCTGACGCAGTGAAAGCCCGAGAAAAAATTTCTCGTGATATTCCGTGATTTCGAGATTGGTTTTTGTTGAGAGCATAGGTGAACTCCTCCATTAAATGGCGCTGGTGATGGCTTTGGTGAATCGTCCGCTCATAAACACGGCCACCAGCAGAATAACGGATTTGCCCAGCATGGCCCAGGCCTGCTCGGTAATGTCACCGCCACTGCCCAATGAAGCTGTCAGGGCAGGGTAGAAGCCAATGACAAGATAGAGAACGGCCCCTTGCAGCGCCACCGCCATGTAGTTTTTTAGAAAGTTGACAGCAATACCATGCAGTTCCCGATAGCAGAGCGTGGCAATTGGCAGGGAAGCCAGGGCATTATAAACGTACAGCTCAATGAAGCGGGCCGCAACGATGGTATTGATCACAATGTTGACAAGACGCAGCATCCAGCTTACGACCATAAGCTCCATGGCCACAGGCATATTACCGATGCCGCCCGGCAGTGCGCTGATTGCGTTTTCGATGTCGACCTCGGTATTGACCTGTCCGCTGCCCACATAACCGGCTATGCCGTTTGTCACCGTAGCCGCTACCTCAAACATCGCATTTAGAATTTCCGTGGAGTGTAGAACAGCCCAGCGGCAAAGCGTGATTTTCAGCATGACCAGCGCCACCTGCTGAATCGTAAAAGCTGTGCTGCCGCCGTTCATGGCTATGGTCTGGGTAAAATTGTACAGTTCCAAAACCATAAAAAGTGCCAGAACGGTAAGCGCAATCGGCATGACTACGCCGGAGCTGATAGAATCTGCATAGCCGGCCAGTGTGCTGTTCCAATCGGTCAGACTGCTCAGCAGACCGGAGTTCTGCCCCATAGCGTTTATGGTGGCCGAAATGCCCGCCAGTTGGCTTCGTATCGTATCCTCAAAAATAGCGCATACCTCCCATCAGCTGACCGTCAGCGTGCCAAAGTAGGTGGCAACGGCAATGATCAGCACACCGCCTGCAATCGACCAGGCACCGCTGCTGATGCCGGGGCCGTTGTGGTCCTTCAGGTTCGTGCCCAGCGTCACCGCGCCAAACAGCAGCAACAGGCCGCCTGCAAAATTGACGACATTTGTGATAAGAGAAGTGATTGTAGATACCATTTCCATGTAATTTTCCTTCTTTCTGTTTATGTGTCAGACTCGTCATCGTCGAGTTCTATGTTGTTGATTTCCTGCACATTTTTCATAAAGGCTGCAAAGCTATTTTCTGCGCGCCTCTCGTAGTCGAAGGGGTGATGCCCCTCTTTTTCTACCAATGCGTAATTAGGGTGCTTTTTAAGATCAAACTTGTAAGAGTAAAATGGCACAACACCGGAAATCATCAATAAACAGCGATTTCGCGGCATGGTGCGTATTTCTTCCGGTGTCATCAGATCACGGCTGGCCACCTGATAGTTCTTGGAAAAGGAGCCCTGTGCGCCGAGGTTCTCTGTGGTGTTCAGCACCTCGATGGTCCGTTTGCCCAGCTGTTTACCGAAGAACTCCAGTGACTCCGGGTTATTGCCGCCACCCAGCACAAGCTCTGAATCACAGTTTTCCAGAATCGTGCCCCAGTCATCACCGTACTGAGATTTCAGCTGTGCGATTGACTGGTAAATCAGGGTACATCCGATATTTCGGCTGCGGATGGTGCTGATTAGTATCTGGAAGTCCGGAATCATGCCGATGTTCGGAAACTCATCTAAGAGAAACCGCACATGGCGAGGCAGGCAGTGATCCTCACGATTGTCTGCGATATGCACAAGAATCTGAAAGCATTGCTGGAACATGACCGCTGCCAGAAAGTTATAGGCTGTGGTGGTGTCTGGTGTGACAACGAACAACGCCACCTTTTTGTCACTGGCCAACTCTTCCAGATGAATGGTGTCATCCTCGCAGATTTTCATAATGGAAGGAATATTGAACGCACTCATACGCATACCGAGAGATACATCAATACTCTGTGCGGTTTTGTCCGGTGCCATGTGGTACAGTCCATATTGGCGCGCTGCGAATGACGCAGGCTTTTCCATAGCCAGATCTTCGAATATATCGTCTAATTGGCTGCGCCCCTGCGGTCCGTAACGATGCTGCATCAGCACAAAAAGCTCCATCACGCTGTTCATATTGTGCATCTCAGGTGGCTGCTCAAAATATACATAGGCAAGCAGCGCTTCCAGTAATGAAGTAGACCCTTCTTCCCATATCGGGTCGGCTGTGTTTTTCTGCCGCGGGTCCTCTTTCATATTTTTGATAAGATTCTTGGCAACAACCACAATGTCATCCGTGTCATGGATATACGCAAACGGATTGTAGTGGTCGGACTTGTCACGGTCCTTCAGGTTGAACACTTTCACATCATACCCTTGCGATAACAGGACATTTCCGTAGGTGTCAAGCAGTTCACCCTTCGGATCACTGAGTACATAATTGCTGTTAAACTGCAGCAGCTGCGGGCCGGCTACGCTGTAGCTCTTGCCGGAGCCGGACGGACCGAACACAATGACGTTCTTGTTGCGGTTGTAGTTGTTCTCCGCTGTTACCGGCATCTTCATGGCAAGGCTCAGGGACTCTGTGGCCGTCAGGGGAATATTCTCGCTTGCCTTTTCATGGAGAAACGGCGCAATGTCCGCCGCGGTGCCCCAGCGAGCGCTGCCGTACTCCTTCTGCGGTACCAGCCGATGACCGCTGTACTTTATGCAGATGTAAGCAAGGCCCGCCAGCAGAATAGCCCCCACACCACAGCCCACAGGAATCGGCGCAGAAGATAGCTGCAAGGGATGCAGTACAATTTTGCTAAGATTTACCGTAGCGGCCAGCCTTTGCGTGACCGTTCCGGCAGCTGATACATAGAGAAGTCCCACCCGGTTGCCCAGCCAAAAGCAGCCCAGACTTGCAGCAAGACAGATCAGAATTTGCTTTGTGCGCTGTTCCTTCATAGTCGCTCTCCTCGCTCCTGCGCCGGCGGCGGGCGGTGCTGGTTCAGCTCCTTCGTGCGCTGCATGGCCCGTTCGGACAGCTCCTGCAGCAGACTGGTGGGACGCTCTTTGCCGCGCGCTGCAATGCAGTTTTCAATAGCGGTCTGAATGCGGTCCACGTCTTGTCCCTTGAACCACAGGTTCAGCTGCCCGGTGTCCTTGTCCTTGGTGATGGCAAAGTCCACCGAGTATTCCTTGAGCTGCCGTCTGACATAGGGCAGTGTTTTGTCGTTCAGCTCCACCGAAGCGAGCGCCTGCGACTGCCGGTTCAGTGATTGAATTGATTGCTGCCCGTACTGCCGCGCTTGCAGCATACTGGCAACCATCTGCAATATCCCAAAGATGCCCTGCCCAGCAAGCTTGGCTGCGTTGATTTGCACCCGGATGGCCGTTTCTTCTACCATACGGTATCACCTTCGCTTTCTCTGCAATAATATTTCAACCTCACCACGGCAGCGGCGCGCCGGTGCGTCGGGCGTATGCTTCGATTCTTTTTCCCAACCTGTGTTGCTGCAAGCGGTCCGGCAGGCTGTATTCCAGTGTGCGGACTTTTACATTGTGCTTCATTGCACACTTGAAAAAGGTATACAGGTACCGCTCCTTGCCGCTGATCTGGCGCATACGGCTGACATACACGCAGTTGACCTTGCTGTCTCTGATACTGCGTAGCATACTCTGATACCCATCGCGCATCGGGCCGTGCCCTTTATAATCGATGCTGCCGCCGACTACCGTGCAGCCGTCGTCGCCGGCCTGCCTGCAGCAGGCATCGTAGCTCGCGCGGGTCGCTGCGCAGTCACCGGGAATGCGCGCATACACCCATGCACGGGGCAATTTTTCTTGATTTGGCATTATCTCTCTACCTCCAGCTCTTGGTCAAAAAAGCTCAATTGCTCGCCTTCTAAGCGGAACCGCAGGTCCAGCTCGGCAAATGTGAAATTCCGATTGAAGCGTTCCGTCGCTTTATTTGGTGTGTCCTGCAATTCCAGCATCAGCTGCCACAAGTCAGGATGCGCCCGGTACAGATGCCGCAGCTCGGTCATGGATGCGTTGGGGCAGAACCAGCACCCGCCGCGGTGGCTGTGCTCATACAGCGGCGACAGCAGCCCCTCCTGCCTGCACATGGAAAATGCATCCTGCTCTGTCAAGCCGTACTTTGCCATAAGGGAAACCTGGTCAGGCTTTAGCCGCTCCAGTCTGATAGGCTCATCCGCGGCAATCCCTAAATAGGAAACTGTACCCAGCGGCAAACTCTTTTTATAGGCTTCCAGTGGCGGGACCTTGCAATCTCGTTGAATTGCACAGCGCCCAGCCAGCGGAAAAGCGGCAAGTTTACCCTGTGCGTTGCCGCGGCTCACCACATGGTAAAAGCAATCCAGATACGTCTTTTCAGCGTGCAAAATCCTTGTGGGGATACCGCGCTTTTCAAAGTACGGAATTGCCGTTTCATAGATAAACTGGGTATGCTCGGGCAGCTCGCCAGAAATCTCCTTGCTGAACATGACCTCTGTGTATATGATTTCGTCCAGCGGTTCGCCATGCTGTAGGGCCAGCAGCGCTGTGGCATTGCTGTCTTTGCCGAAGCTCGAACAGATGATATGTTTCATGTTACTCACCAATAAAAATAGGGCGGCCCGCGAGAGTCGCCCATACCATGTACGTGTTTCATAGATTTTTAGTGCTCGCTCTCATCCGGTTTGGATTTGCGGCGCTTGTATGCAAAAATTCCGAAGCCGACGATAGACCCAAATACCGCCGCCGAAAGCAGCGCAAAGGGGAACACATCGCCCGTTTGGGGAATAACCGGCATCGGCGCAGGCGTTGCCGTGGGTGCGCTTGCCGGTGCAGGGGTAGGCGCGGGCGTGCTGTTCGGTGTCGGCTGCGGCGTATTGCTCGGGGTATCCTCATGCGGTGTTTCCTCGGGGATGCGTGCATCCTTCATAACGACAGTCTGAAGCTCACCGGTGGGCAGCACGGTAAAGGCAATGCATTCCGCAAGCTGATAGCCATTGGGGGCGGTGATCTCGGTCAGCGTGTACTCTCCGGCAGGCAGCTTTTCAATATAGTGGGGCTTGTCCTCGGAAACCCACTGTGCAACCGTGTTGCCGTCCTTATCCTTGATGACCAGCTCGGCGCCGGGCAGCTCTTTACCCGTGGCAATGTCAACCTTGGAGATTTGTACTCTGGTAATGTCATCTTTCATGATGACCGTGGCATCGTCCAGCAGCTCCCATTCCTCCCAGGGAATGATCCAGAGCTTCTTTTTATCCTTCAGATAGTAGACGTCAGCCTCATCCAGTTCATGGCCGTCGGCGTCCGCTTTGCGTTCCAAACGGAAGACAATATCGTCCGCAACGGCATACCCATCAGCAGGCCGCTTTTCTGTCAACGTGTATTCTTCGTCAAAATGCAGCCCCGTCACACGGTGCAGCGTGTCGGTAGATACCCAGGTGTCCACAACGTTGTCCTTCGTATCCTTGATGATCAGCGTAGCACCGGACAGTTCTTTATCGTTGGTCAAATCTTGCTTACTCACCCACATTTCAGTAGGCTTGTCGGCGCAGGTATTGTCCAATACCTGCAACACTTCGCCGTCATAGGTGAAGGTGACATCCATCTCTGCATCGTTGAGATAATAGCCCAGCGGGGCGCGCAGCTCGCGGATAAAGTAATTGCCGCTGTTGGTCGAGGCATCCAGTCGGTCACTCTGGCCGTACCACTCGCCGCGGATGGGAACATCGCAGTTGAAATAGGTGTAGCCATCCGCAACGGTCTCGGGACTGGTGGAAATCAAATCACCGGCAGAGAACAGTTTGTTGCCGTTCACGTCGTAGATGTCATCGCGGGTGTACAGGTTGAACACGGCACCAGGCAGATATTTGCCGGTTTCCTGATTGATCTTGTACACACCCACGCGGGCATGCTCACGGTCATTGTAGAAACCAAGAGTCTGCTGTTCAGCCAGTTTCGCAGAGGCTTCCGATGCGCGCACAACATCAAAATGCTGCTCATCATCTCCATTTTTAACGATGCTCTTTGCCATGACTACATCGTTCAGCTGATTATCCCAGACAAATGTCACATCGTAGCTGTCTGTCGTGCCGACATACCCATAGGGCGGCTTGGTTTCCTCCACATGATAGCTGCCCAGCGGTAGGGTAATACTGACCTCGCCGAGCGTGCCGTCGTGGATGACCGACAGAAAGTCATAGGTTGCCTTGGTACGGGACGGTGCAAACACAGCAGTGTCTGCACTGCCGTCACCGGTGGTAACAACTGCCACCACGTCGCCCTTGGCATACCAGAGCGTGCGGCTGCCGTTGGCATCCAGCTGGCGGTCCTGCGTGTAGATGTCCTCGGCAGCCGTAATGGTGTATTCAGCACCGGCCAGCGGGCGCAGTGTATAGGCAAAGTCGGAATCGGCCTCGCCGGTCATCCAGGGGTCAATCAAATCGTTGGTTTCGATCTTTCCTGTCAAGGCATTGCCGGTCTTACGGATAGTCAGTTTGCCCAGCGTTTCCTCATTCCAGTAGTCCTCGCCGATGACCAGAGTGTCCATGCCGTTTTCATTGTCATCACCGGTGGCCTTGTAGATACGGTCCGTGGAAATATCGAAATCGACATAGTAGTTGCCGCTGTCAGCCCATTCGTTGTAGAAGCCGTCCGGGCCGACAGTCTCCACAATGCGGTATTTGCCCAGCGGCAGCTTTTCAGGCAGGGTCAGGATACCTTCCTCGTTGGTGTAGAAGGTATCCACGTTCTTGGTCAGATGCCCGTTTACCGTGTCCGTCATCGTGACCAGCTTGGGCTTCCCGTTTTCCAGCCGATAGTTGCCGTTGTCATCCAGCCAGTAAATCTGGAAGGCTGTGTTCGGCAGCAGGACCGGTTTGCCGGTTTCCGTATCGAGTTTCGTGATTTTTAAATACACTTCAATCTCCTCATCCAGTACCGTAAATTTCTGATAGGAATCCGATGCTTTCATCACACTGCCCTTCGGCGTGGCCATCGCGCCCCAGGGGGTGTTGTTCTGCTCGGGGTCGATGCTGACCAGGAACGGCTCTGCCTGGAACAAATCGTGCGGGGTGGTCGTTTCCACGACCAGATAGGTGCCGTAGGAAAGCCCCTGCACACGAATGTTGCCGGAATCATTGCTGAAGATTTCGGCCAGCTGATACTCATTGGCACGCCCCGTGGGCTGCCAGCCATCACCCTTACCGTTCTTGTTGTCGCCCGCCGCAGTCAGCGTCCTGTTATAGGCGGCCATTTCATCGGCGTTGACCTCGTAGGTCTTGGCAATGGCCTGCGTCTCACCGGAGAAATCCCACTTGAGGTGCTCGTTGTCGTATTCCTTGTTGATGTAGGTATCTAGAATGCTTTGCAGAGTGTAGCTTCCGGTGCGGGTCTGGTCAAACTGCTCGACCTTGGACAAGCCGGACACAAGATAGAAGGTGAACCCAGCACCCTCCAGCTCCAACCCATTGGACTGACCGCTGGAGGAGACGACCTTGCTGATCTCCACGTTGCCCTTGGCAACCTGATCTTGACTTTCGGTCAGGCCGTTATCCTTGTGGATATGGTAGTTGCCGTTGTAGGAGGTTGTGTCATTGGCAAAGGTGGTTTTCTCCACATACCAGCCCTCGTCTGCATAGCTGGGCGTGATGTAGTAGTTGTGCTCGTCGCAGAGATACCCGGGCGCATAGGACAGGTAATAGGCATCGTAGGTCCAGGTGCCGTCCAGAGCCTTGCTCTTGGAGATGGTGCTGAATTGGTTCTTGTATACCCAATCTGTATAGTGCCCGTTGCTGGCTGCCAGCGCGGCAACCTGCCCGGTAGCTGCCTTGGTGCGGCTGTCCACCGTAGGATAGGTGCCGGAAACAGCAAGAGCGCCCTCACGCAGCGGAATGACCGTGCCGGTGGAGCGCTCTACTACATAATATTTACCGAGGTACAGGTTGGAGAAGGTCAGCCAGCCGTTCTCGATTTTTGCACTGGCTACGAGATTATCTTTTTTCAAAATGGGCAGATAATCGCCGATCCACTGTCCGATGTTGTCACGAATCGTAGTGTGCCAGAGGGGATTGCCGTTGGAATCTACGATTTTGGAATAGTCCACGACGCCGGTCACACCATCAGGGTGGGTAATATCCTCGGCTGCGTACAGGTCGTACACTGCGCCATTCAGCACGGCATTGCCATGGGCAGCGTCGCCGGTCACATACCGCTGTGCGTCCAAATCGACCTTGGAAATGCTGATTTCGCCAAGCGTGCGGTCATTCTTCATGATGCCGTTTTCTGCCGTGGTGGTGTAGCCGTCTTCGTTGGCTGCCTTGCCGCTGGCATCGGTGGTATAGCTCCGGGAGGCATCCTTGGGGGAGTCATAGATGGTGACGGTGGTTTCTACGCCGCCGCTGGTCACCAGCTTTGTGCCGTCCTTATCGCCAGTGGCAATGTCGGCATTGTAGTCACCATTGCCCAGCCACAGGACGGAATTGTTGTTGTCAGCGGTAATTTCCACATAGTAGGCGCGCTTGCCCAGCGGCGTGCCCGCCGTGCCGGGATGGTCAACGTCTGTCCAGTCGCCGAAATACCCCGCGGGAGCCTTCGTCTCCACAAGGATGAACCTGCCCTCATTGCGCTGCGTGTAGTATAGTGTATGGCGCATCGTGTCGTTTGTGGCGTAGGCGGCGTTGTTGATGACGGCATAGGTGCCGTCACCCTGGCGCTGGACGCTGTAGGTGTTGTAGCCGTCCGTTGGCTGGTATTTGCCGGTCACGACATCCCACTGGTAAATTTCATACCGGGCGTCGCCTGCAATCTGGTTGCCGGTCTCACTGTCCGTCTTTTTGACGTTGATCTGCAGTGACCACTCAGCATTGCGCATCTCGTAGGCATTGTTGGAGTTGGCCGGTACTGTAATGGTCTGGTGGCTGCCGTTGCTGCCCCAGTAGGATTCAAAACCGTAGGGGATGGTGACTTCGTCATAACGAAACTGTAAAGATGCAAGCTGTGCCTGCGCGCTGGCAATAGCATTATTTACAGCGCTCTGTGCTTCTGCTTGAATGGCGGCAACCGCAGAATCTCGCTCGCTGTTGGCGGCTGCGTCTGCAGCTTCTTTCGTAGTATAGGGGCCGACGCTGCCACTGCGGCCATCTACGGTCTTGGATACAGTGTAATGCACAGACCAGCTGGCAGATGCTGCACCGCCGTTATTCTGGTAATTGTCGTCGCTGGTGTGGCCGCCTGTAGTGACGGTCTGCACACCGGCAGGTGAAATGCTCCAGCTGCCGCCGTCAATCGTGCCGGATTTGGTGATAGGCTCGATTTCAATCGTGGCACCGTCCACCTTTTCCAGCGTTTTCAGCTGGATCTTATCTGTGGTGATACCGTAGGTCAGATCCACGGTGCCGCTGGCGGACTGTGCAGGGGCTTCCCAACTGGCATAATACTCCTGTACGACAGGCTTCGGTTCTTCCGTTTCCTCCTCACTGATTTCAGGGCCAATCAGGGCAACGGTCTGCCAACCGCTGCGCGCAGGGGTATAAATGTAGGTGTAGTTGCCGCGGGGCTTTGCATAGGCAACAGCGCCGTCCAGCAGGGCCTGCGCGGATTCCAGATAGATTTTTGCAGCAGTGCTCTCGGGATAATTTTCAATCAGCCACATCTGGGTATCGTCGTAAATCGTGCGGCAGAAATCCAAAAGAGAGATTTCTTCAGTATCTTCTGCGGAAAAAACTGCGGGCGTATCGGGCAGCAAGTCCATAGAGAGCTGGTCCAGACCGCCCCAGATGCGGTACTGGTTGCCGTAGTGGTCACCGGGAATGCACTGATCCGCGCTGACCAGAGAAGTGTTCGTATAAGTGTACGGCGGACAGCCCTTGGGCTGGCCGTTGGCACCGTGGGTGCAGCAGTAGGCTTCCTCGCCATTGAACCAGATCAGCCATGTGCCGTTGACCTTCTCGACCTTGGTGATTTTGCCGCTGGTAACGGCAGGCGTGGGGCGCTCGGCGTAGGCGGCGACGTCTGTAGTTTCTGCGAACGGTCCGGCCATGGTGCGGCTGCGGTCAATTACAACGTGCAGCGCTTTCGTCAGCGTGCTGCCATCCGTGGCTGTGTAGACAAGCTGCGCGGAAAAGTCGGCATCTGCCTGAACATACATCCCCATGACCGCGGCGGATGTTTCCGTATACTCGCTGTGCATAAGGCTGCTGCGCGTAGTCTCATCGGCAGGAACACCGTAGAAGTCCAGCACAGTCACTTCGTTGGGAAGCACTACATTCAGACTGCTGCCGTCCGCAGGGTATTCTACCTGTGCCAGAATGGGCACAACGGCATAGTCGGTATCCTCCAGCAACGGAGCCATCATCGTCAGGTCGTCGCTGTTCAGGGTGTCCGTACTCAGGTAACTGTCCACGCTTTCTTCCAACTGGTCATTCGGCCAGGCAGAAATGCCGATTTTTGTTTCACCCGTGGCAACCGGCAAGCCCTGGCTGCCCATATAGGAACCAGTCGGCGTATCCGGTAAGTCTGTGTACAAAACAGCGCCGTCGAAGGTATAGTCGGTGGATGTCTCCACTGACGCATCCTCGTCGGCGCTTTGGGTAACCATAGAAGTTTCGCTGTCCTCGGGGGTATTTTCACCTGGGTCTGGACCGCTTTCATCAGTTCGCGGTGCATCCGGTGTGACGTTTTCGTTGTCCTGCACCACGATAGGCGTACCATCTGCATCGGGCAGCGGAGCCTCCGCAAACGCCCCAGCTGGGAACAGGGAGCAGCACATCATAGCCGCCATACACAAGGCCGCTACGCGCTGTTTGAGCTTAAATTTGTGATTCATTGAACATACTTCCTTCCGTTGTAAAATTTTATCTATATAAAAAAGTGCCTGCCGAAAAAACAGCAGACACTTGAGAGTTTGATTTACCTGTATCGCTCAACCGACCTTTCCCTGAAAGAACTCCAAAAACTCCGGCAGCTCCTGGTCCGGCAGCTCGTTCATGACCTGCATGGCCAGATATTCTGCGCGGCTCACCTTGGGAGCAAATTTGCGGGAGTAGGTCTTGCCGGTTCTCACGTACCCAACATCGTGAATCAGGTCTTTCTCCGAAAGGCTTTTCAGGATGGTAAAGACCGAACGCGGCTTCCAGGTGCAGTTCTGGGTCGGGATCAAATCGGAAACGATCTGGCTGGCGATTGCAGGCTCCTTGGAATTCCAAAGGTAGGTCATGATCTGCATTTCGGAGGTAGTCATCCGATACAGGGAGTTTTGCTTTTTCATATCCATTCTCCAATCACTGAAAGGTTACGGTCCAGTAAGTGTACTGGCCTTCGGCTGTGCTGCAGAACCAGCAGCCCACACCCATGCTGGTAAAGCTGGGCTCCATAATATTGGCATAGTGGGCAGGGCTGCCCTGCCAGTAGGTGCAAACGCTGCTGGCCGAGCCAATCGGACCTG
>ULYR01063698.1_pt1 | contig 47594 bp, 42 predicted proteins | sample 1962341 | NCBI WGS metagenome assembly ULYR01 (sample SAMEA4835868, study PRJEB28245) | human gut metagenome | biome: gut microbiome; material: fecal sample | place: Denmark | collected 2008 | reverse complement strand
CCGACGCGGGGACGCGTCGCCCCCAGGTGAGGACGCGATGCTCCAACTTGGCAATAAGAGAAGGATTAGCATCTATTCATGTTACTTACGTAGCCAGTGAATGAGGCGATATAGCCAGCCTGTATGACGTGTTGTACCAAGGATGTAGTAGGGGAGAGCAAAGAGGCGTTCATAGGTGTTGAGTTGAGCAAAGATGCGTTTTTTGTATCCTTGGAAGTTAATGTGTTGTTCAAATTCTTTGAAGATTGTTAGAGCCGTCTTCCGTTCGGCAACGCTCATTTCATCGTGGTGCATATAAAGCAACATCGTGGTGTCTAAATAAAAGTGCATGAGCTGGGTCATCAATTTTAGTCGGTGCTGCTTGTCTGGAAAAACACTACAGAAGGTGTCGTGTAACATCAAGCCCGTTTGCAGACGTTGAAAGCGCCGCATGGAGAATTGGTGCGTAATCGCATTGGGGTTGCCTTGGTAGTAGTAGAATGTGCCAGGAGCAAAGGCCACTTTGTTGGCGTGCAAGAATTGCATGCGTGTGTTGTACTCATCGCTATCGTAAAAGCGCGTGTCGCTCCGTTTGTCGGCCATCAAGGGCATACGCACGAGGCCGAAGCCGTTGATAGAAAAGTCGGTGGCAAGGTAAAAGGCTTCCTGAGGAGAGAGTACTAATTGGTAGTCTTTATTAGGCGGATAGGAGCACGGCCATGTTCCAAGACTATTGTCCGCATATCGCAGTAGCATATCTGGCAGTACGATGTCTGCATTAATCTCTGTGGCACGTTGATAGAGTCTTTCCAGACAGTTGGGCGACAGGGTGTCGTCTTGCGACATATAAAAGGCATATTCGCCTTTTGCCCATTGACACATGAGAGCAATGTTGCGTGCCACGTTGCCCGTGGGGTCGTTCTCCTTATGGTATATACGTATGCGTGGTTCTTTTTGAGCCAATTGTTTTAATATCTCGTAGCTGTTGTCGCTCGAACCGTCGTCTAAGGCGATGAGTTCCCAGTTGGTGAAGGTTTGCGCAATTATCGAACCGATGCTTTCGGGCAAATACTTTGAACCATTATATATGGGCATTAGTATCGAAATGTTTGCTTCTGAATTGGTAGAGGGCATATAGAGTGTTTATGTTGTTTACTTTACAAAGGTACGTTTAACAATCGTAATATTCATAAGTGTCAGTAGATAGATGTTGTCTTCTGCCCTTTTTGGCAGAAGTGGGTCGGTGTGTACTGCACAAGTTGTCATTATTTTTAAATATATGTTATAGCCGTCGTGTGCCGAATGTTTTGGCAATGTGTTTGCAATCAAGAGGGCATAAACATTGATAATAATAAAACAATAAATATATGAATTTCGACAACTTTACAATCAAAGCACAACAGGCTGTTCAACAAGCCGTGGATAGTGCGCAACAAAATGGGCAGCAGGCCATTACCCCTGTTCATTTGTTGGCTGGTGTGCTGGCTGTGGGCGAAAACGTTACGAAGTTTATCTTTGGTAAACTTGGCGTAAACGAGCGTTCATTGCAAGCTGCCGTTCATCAAGAATTGAGTCGCCAACCTCGTGTGAGTGGTGGTAGTGCGAGTCCATACCTTGACCAAGAGGCCAATGCTGTGGCACTAAAGGCGCAAGACTTGGCTCGCAAGGGAGGTGACACTTATGTAGGACTCGAACCGATGTTGCAAGCTCTGCTCGAGGTGAAGAGTGTGGCAGCCCAAATGTTGAAGGACGCTGGCGTAACGGCCGATGGCTTGAAGAAAGCCATTGAGGAATTGCGCGGTGGCCAGAAAGCTACATCGCAAAGTAGTGAGGATACTTATCAGGCATTGGAGAAGTATGCGCGCAACTTGGTAGAAGAGGCGCGTAATGGTAAGCTCGATCCTGTAATTGGTCGTGATGAGGAAATTCGTCGTGTACTGCAGATTCTTTCGCGTCGTACCAAGAACAATCCGATATTAATAGGTGAGCCGGGTACGGGTAAAACGGCCATTGTAGAAGGGTTGGCTGAGCGTATCGTAAGAGGCGACGTGCCAGAGAACTTGAAGAATAAGAAACTTTATTCGCTTGATATGGGGGCACTCGTAGCGGGTGCCAAGTACAAGGGCGAGTTTGAGGAACGTTTGAAGAGCGTCATTAACGAAGTGACTCAGGCTCAAGGCGACATTATCTTGTTTATAGATGAGATTCACACCTTGGTGGGCGCTGGTAAAGGCGAAGGCGCTATGGACGCTGCCAACATCTTAAAGCCTGCTTTGGCTCGTGGTGAATTGCGTAGCATTGGTGCGACAACGTTGGAGGAGTATCAAAAGTACTTTGAAAAGGATAAAGCCTTGGAACGCCGTTTCCAAACAGTAATGGTAGACGAACCAACGCCTGAAGATGCAATTAGCATCTTGCGTGGATTGAAAGAACGCTACGAAAATCACCACAAGGTGCGTATTCAAGACGATGCCATTATCGCAGCCGTACAACTTTCACATCGTTATATCTCGGATCGTTTCTTGCCCGACAAGGCTATTGACTTGATGGATGAGGCGGCAGCTAAGTTGCGTATGGAGCGTGATTCTCAACCTGAGGAGTTGGACGAGATAACACGTCGCTTGCGTCAACTTGAGATTGAGCGCGAAGCAATCAAGCGTGAGAATGATACGCAAAAGTTGGAGCAACTGAATAAAGAAATCTCTGAACTGAGTGAGAAGGAGAAAGACCTTCGTGCTAAGTGGGAGGGCGAAAAGGAAGTGCTCTCACGCATTCAGCAGGATAAGCAACAGATAGAGCAACTTAAGTTTGAGGCCGAGCGTGCTGAGCGTGAGGGTGACTATGGTCGCGTAGCTGAAATTCGTTATGGCAAACTCAAACAGTTGGCTGATGACATAACTGCTCAACAAGAGCAGTTGCGTAATCGCCAAGGTGCGGAGGCTATGGTGAAGGAAGAGGTTACGGCTGACGACATCGCTGATGTCGTAGCTCGTTGGACGGGCATACCTGTAACGCGAATGCTACAGAGTGAACGTGAGAAGTTGCTCCATTTGGAGGAAGAACTGCACAAACGGGTAGTAGGTCAGGACGAGGCTATTGAAGCTGTGGCTGATGCGGTGCGTCGTTCACGTGCAGGACTACAAGATCCAAAGCGTCCTATCGGTTCGTTCATATTCCTCGGTACAACAGGTGTCGGTAAGACGGAGCTGGCAAAGGCTTTGGCTGACTACTTATTCAACGATGAGAATATGATGACGCGTATCGATATGAGTGAGTATCAAGAGAAGTTCAGCGTGAGTCGACTCGTTGGTGCACCTCCGGGATACGTTGGTTACGAGGAGGGTGGACAGTTGACAGAGGCTGTGCGTCGTAAACCTTACAGTGTAGTGCTCTTTGATGAAATAGAGAAGGCACACCCTGATGTGTTTAACATCTTGTTGCAAGTGTTGGACGATGGTCGACTGACTGATAACAAGGGACGTACTGTCAACTTTAAGAACACCATTATCATTATGACTTCAAACATGGGCTCGCAAATGATTCAGCAAAAGCTGGAGGCGATTGCTAACAAGAATGCTGAAGATCGTGCGCACATCATTGACGAAACGAAGTCACAGGTGTTGGATATGTTGAAGAAGACGATCCGTCCTGAGTTCTTGAACCGTATTGACGACATCATTATGTTCCAGCCCTTGACTCAACCTCAAATCGAGCAGATTGTCCGCATTCAAATCGGTGGCATACAACGTTTGTTGAAAGAACAAGATGTTGTGCTTGACGTGAGTGATGCAGCAGTTAAGTTGGTTGCTCAAGCAGGTTTCGATCCCGAATTTGGTGCTCGTCCTGTAAAGCGTGCTTTGCAGCGTATGTTGCTCAACGACTTGAGCAAGGCCTTGTTGGCAGGTACGGTAGATAAGATGAAACCCATTCATGTTGATGCCGCAGACGACAACTTGACTTTCCATAATTAATGTTATACAAAGAAAATTGGCCGCGCATTTGTTATTACAGATGCACGGCCATTTTTTGTAGTTTGTCGTTTTTAATACTCTTTGGGGGTCACACCAAAATATTCTTTAAAGCACTTGGTAAAGTAGCTGGGAGACGAGAACCCCGTTTCGTATGTAACTTGTGATACACTCATGTCGGTGCGGTGGAGCAAGTCGGCCGCCTTCTTAAGGCGTGCTACACGCAAAATCTCGATGGGCGAAAGGCCCGTGAGTGATTTGATCTTTCGATATAACTGCGTGCGGCCGATGCCCATTTGGGTGGCCATATCTTCAACGGAGAAGTTGGTATGTTTAAGATTTTGCTCAATAAGCGATCGGAAACGTTCAGCAAAAGACTTGTCGAGGTCGCTCACGTCAGACTTGCGTATGTTCGTGTCGTCACCAAAGGCCAGCTTGAGGCGTCGGCGGTTGGCTATGAGATTGCGCAAGCGTGCACGGAACATGTCGGGGCTAAAGGGCTTGGCAATGTAAGCATCGGCACCGCAGTCGAAGCTGACTACACGTTGGTCGTCGAGCGTGCAGGCTGTGAGCATCATCACTGGCACGTGAGAGGTCTGCCATTCGTCCTTCAGTCGGCGGCAACACTCCCAACCATTCATGACGGGCATCATTACGTCGCACACTACGGCATCGGGTATGATTTGGCGTGCACGGGTTAGGCCCTCTTGTCCGTCGGCTGCTTCGATTACCTTGTAGTCGCTTCCCAAGAGCAGTTTGATGTAAGAGCGAATGTCCTCATTGTCGTCAATAACCAATACCGTGGGTGGTTCGTTAGCCTCGTTCTCTTTATTATCAGAAGGCATAGGTAGCGGTTCGGGGCGTTGCAACTCGTTTTGCATCTTGCTGATAGCTTCAGCCGATCCAATAGCGGGTTGGCTTTCAAGCGGTTGTTCGATGTGGTCAATTACGTTATGTTCGTTGCAAGGTATGTTAACGATAAAGCGTGTACCTGTGCCCAAAGTACTCTCTGCACGCACTGTTCCGCCGTGTAGCTCGACGCATACCTTGACAGTGGCCAAACCAATGCCCGAACCATCGTGGCTCACGTCGGCTTGATAAAAGCGGTCGAAGATGTAAGGCAGCTTGTCGCGCTCAATGCCTTGACCTGTATCTTCGACAATGAGTGTGAGCTGTCGGCCTTGTTCGACGTTGTCGGTGAGTTGAGCCGAAACGTTGATCTTGCCCCCCTCGGGAGTGTACTTAAATGCGTTTGATAGTAGGTTGTAAAGTACGCTCTCCATCTTCACTCCGTCAACGTAGCCTTGCCACCCATTGGGGGCAGTGGTGGGCAGACATTTGATGTTGTAACGAATAAGTTTCTTGTGTGCCAAGGTATTAAACGGCTCACACCACTTTCTTATAGCTTCGTCGAGTGCCATAGAGGTAGGGTGGAGTTGTAGCTTGCCGTCCTCGTACTTACGGAAGTCGAGCATCTGTCCCACCATGCGCAGCAAGATGTTGGCATTGGTGCTGACCATGTTGAGTAGGCGCTGCTGCTCGGCATTGAGATTGGGGCTCAATATGAGTTGTTCGATGGGAGCCGTGATGAGTGTAAGCGGTGTGCGTAGGTCATGTGATACTTCGGTGAAGAAGGTGAGTTTGCTCTGAGTGCTTTCTTCTACTTCCTTGGCCATTTTGACCAGTTGATCACGTTGCTCCTCAAGTTTGTGCTTCTGCTGTGCTAACTCTTCGTTGCGGCGAATGGTGATGTAGTACATACGAATGCCAAAACTCAACAATAAGCCAATCAATATGATGATGACGATGCAGGCCAAGAGCAGCATGTTTTGCATAGAGTAGCGCGAAAGGAATTTGTCCATTTGCAGTCCGAGCTGGTCAATGCGCTCTTCGCTCACTTTGATCTGATCGCTCTGAATGCGGAAGATGCGTGACGTAGCACTGTTGATAATGGCTGAACGCAGTTCCGTATCGCGCTGATAAGGCTCGTGGTTGAGAATTTGTAGCGCCGTTTCAATGATCTTATAGCCGCCTGTAGGGTAGACAAAAGTGGCTAAGAGTTTGCCTTGCTCCACATTCTCAAGTCCCCCACCGCGGCCTGATAGGCCGTCAACACCGATTACTTTTATCTCGGGGTGTCCTAAGCTCTGTAATGCTTGATGAATGCGTACACCTGTGCGGTCGTTGGGGGCGAGAATGAGTTGAGGAACTGTTCCGGCTTTAAACATAGAGTCGAGTTGCTGTTGTATGCGTGGTCCTTCCCAACCTACTTCAAACTGAGCTACAACGTGAATGCCCGGAGCCTTACGTAAGGCTTCGTGTAATCCTTCGTGGCGCTCGCTGGCGGCTGTGCCAGCAAGATGGCCCGTGAGTTCGGCTATGGTGCCATTGCCTTGTAGTGTATGAATGACAAAGGCTCCTATATCTTTACCTATTGCACGATTGTTGGCACCAATATAGGCTGTATAGTGTTGGGTAGAGGTCTTGCGGTCGGCCACGATTACGGGAATGCCCTTTGCCATGGCCTTTTCGACAGCGGGGCTGAGGGCACGTCCTTCGTTGGGGCAGACGACAAGTAGGTCGATGCCTTCGTTGAGGAGGCTATCGATTTGACGGGTTTGCAATTCGTTACTATCGTGTGCTGAGCGTATGTCGAGTTGCACGTTTTTATAAAACGTGGCTTCGCGTTTCATCTCTTTGTTCATCTGTTGGCGCCAAGGATCTTGGCTGCATTGCGAAATGCCGATGCGATAGGTGGGCTCGCTCTTCTGACAGGAAACGATGAGAGTAGAAACGAGTAATAATACTAAGTGTGGTTTCATGAGGTACACGAATGGTTGTTAAGGAAGGGAACGTTAATATATCGTTAACTTTAATGATGTTTTTCGCGCTTCGCGCGGTTGAACATTAATCTCCATTAATCTGTCATTAATCTTATTCATTAATCTGCACGTTTAATTTTAGGGGATTTAGAGCAAAAGAAAGATTAATGATAGATTAATAGAGATTAATGTTCATAACCTGTGCGAAGCGTGAAAAGTAATATTAACGTTAATGGTAGATTAAAGTTTCTATCCGAAGTAGGTTCTGGCAATAGATAGAAATTTCATGCGGTTGGGAATAGTCTCCATGGTGTCTTCGTCTACTTGGCAGAGGTCGCGAATGGCATAGATACCCAATTCTTCGTCGGTGGACTGACGACCCACGTTGCGAAATAGGTGGTTGCGCGCATCAATGATTTCGATGGCCTCGTTGTTATAGTCGGCAGGCTCCATGCTTAGGCGCAATTCAGCCTTGACGAAGCTCTCAAGTGCGTTGACAAAGTCGGTTGTTTGGTCAATCATAGGGGTAAAATATTGTGTGTTGTTACCACCCTGTGGTATTCATGCCACAAGCTGTGTACCACTCAGTTTGTTGGAACGTTTGGTTGAGATCGCCAAAAATACATTTATTGGTATTGTCGGTATAGATAGTTTGTGGAATGAATAGACTTACTGCACGGTAGTGATCGGTGGCGGTGGGTATATTTTGGTAGCGGTTATAAGGCCCAACGTAGATGCGGGGGGTGCTGTAGTGCGACGTTACGCAGCGTTCGAGAGCTTGGAGAACGTTGGAGAGATAAGGTTCGGGCAATAGACGTTCGAAGGCTTGTAAGGCATCGTAGTTGTGAGGGCGATAATAGAAAATCCTCACGTAAGTTTGATAATTGAGCACCGATGACATATCGGGCGACTGACGATTGGCCAAGGCAGAGTAGGGGAGTGCCTCTTTTAGGGTAGTGGCAAGTGCAGGGAGTTGATCGGTACGCACGGCAGAGATGGTGATTCCTATATCATCATAAACGGTGTAGTATTCGTTGACAACATCGTTGTAGTACGTGCGTGTAATGCTATCGGGCGAGGCTGCAAAAAGTCCACATCGTAACTGGTTGGTGTAGTTGGCACCTGCCGTAGAAATGGCCATGGGAGAAGCTACGACGTAGTCCGTAACGTTGCGTAAGGCATAGTCCACTTCAAGGTTTTGCATGAGGCAAGCGTCGAAGAGAATGTAGTTGAAATGAAGCCCTGTGCGCTGAATGACTTGCGCAAGGTCGGTAATGTTCATTTGGGTGCCGTCATCGCTATTGTATTTATTATAGTTCGTGTCAATGCCAAAAGAGAAGGGACGGGCTGGCGCTGCGGCGGTAGTGGGGTAGCGGTTGTCGTAGTCGGTGTTGGTGGCGGGCAACCACCCGTCAGCATGCGACCATAGGGTGAGTCCGTACTCTTGTGCGGGGAACTTGTCCTTTATCGTTTGTAGTACCGTTTGTAGTGTGTGGGGCGATGTCGAACACGCATCGTTGTCGAAGGTGGTGACAAGGTGAGGCTTGTTCCATTGACGCGCGATGCGGTAGAGGCGTGGGGCGCGAAGACTATCATCGTCGATAAAGAGGAGCAGACGGTCGTTGTCGGCTAAGTATTGTCGGCCGTTCATGATTTCGGTAGAGTCGGCTGCAGCTTTCTTCTTGAGCGAATTTTGGGCAGCCATATATATAAGTACTGTGCGGCGGGCTACGGTAGAGCCAGGTTGCACAGGAACGTCATCGTGGCAACTGCAAAGCAGTAGGCTGAAAAGGAGAATGAGTGGGTATAACCGTTGCATTATTTAAACTGAATAGAGACTGTTTTAAAACCAAATGATTTAAAGATGCGCGTAAATTCGTTGCGTGCGTTGCGTTCAGTCGTTTGAAGGTTTTGAGGAGTGAGACAACGCTGCATCATCTTCTTACGAGCTTGAGCGTAGAGTTGGTCACGTGCTTCGGGCGGGATAGAGCCCTTTTCGTAAAACGAACGGCTGCGTGCCTCGTCAATAAAATTGTTGTCGAGCAAGGCAGCGTGTGGCAAGATAAGTTGCGCGGTAGAGTCGGGTAGCGAGGTGAACCAATCGTCGGAGGCTTTGCTCATGTCGATGCCAAGGCGTAGCGTGCCTTGGTAGATGCGCGTAAGGCGGTCGGTGGTGAGCGTGCGAGAACGCTGCCACTCAACAAGTTCCTCGGTGTTGATAGTAAGAAACTCCCATTGCCCTATATCGCGCACTGATAGAATTTGTTCGGGAGTAAGGTCTATGCGTGTGTTGCGTTCCACCTCAAGGTGTATAGGGGAATTTCCTTTAATACCGATATATATATAAGTAATGGCAATGACGATGGCGGCTACGGCAAAAATCCACCACCAGCGCAGCAAGCGTTGTAGGCTTTTCATTTTTAGTTCGTTTGAAGCTTTGTCCAATCATGATCAGAATAGTTGCGGCCAAAGCGTAAGGTGATTTGACTCTCGGTATATCCTAAGTTAGAAAAAAGCGGAATGAGTTGGCGAGCAGCACTCTGCTTGGCGCGCTCTTCTAAGCCGAAACGTGAAAGGTGGGCTGTAATGCTATCGGCCCCTTGTTGTGCAAAGTTGGCAATCTCGGCATCGGTGTAGCGCGAACGCAAGGCATCAACGTATTGACGTGTGCCTTGATTGTCAACACGAGTAGAAGTGATGATGACGTGCGGGTCGGGCAGGGTGATGACGAGTGTGCTGTCAGTGCGTTGTAGGTTGTCGGCTGTAAAGTTGGCAAAGTCAATGTAGGCTTTAAGCGTAACGTCGATAGGGATAGCAATGCGGCGGTCGCCCATGCGAGCAGGAAGATCGACTTGCAGACCTAATACCTTGCCTTTGATGCGAGGCTCGTCGGTATGAGTGATGAGTTTGTGAATTTTCATCTCAGCTGTATAAAGCCGAGCACACGACTGAACGCGCATAACCATTAGTGCCGTGGTGTCGACGGCAGATTGTGTTGTGCGCTTTGCTTCGCTATCCTTGTTTTGCCTATGGCACGATGTGGCGCAAAACGCCAAAGAATGGAGCAAAGCAATGTATATAATATATATAAGCCAATGTTTTACTTTCATAATACAAAATTATAGAAAATAATGTAGGGTAAAAAACTCTTATAGTGTTTTCTTGTTTTTATGCTTAAAGTTTTGTTACTTTGCCATTCCATTAAATGTAACAAACAGAGTATATGAAGAAGATAGTATTGGCATCAACTTGCTTACTGTTGGGGCTTTCGTTGGCTTCGTGCAGCAACAAAAAAAGTGATGCTGAGGCACAAAACGTTGATAGTACACAGACTGTAAATAATAACAATGCTCCGTATGCCGAACCAACACAAAGTAATGCTTATACAACAAAGTTGGCAGGTAAGCAGTTTGACATTACGATATCGCGTGTAGCTGATAAGACATTGCCTATCGTTAAGGACGATTTGGGCAAGGAGTTTTATGACAATCGCGTTGACGTAGTGATAAAGTGCAACGGACAGGAGTTTTATAAAAATTCGTTTACGAAAGATGCTTTCTCAGAATTCTTGACCACGGCAGCCGACCGTCAAGGCACAGTGTTGCTCGGCATGGCTTATGATAGTGCCAAGAGTGATGGACACGCCATTCGCCTTGGTGCACAAATCGGTCAGGTAGGCATCGAAGAAGGTCCAGCTTTTAGTATCGAAATCCCCCTTGATGGCAGCGCTGCAAGTATTGTGCGCGATAATAATCAAGATACTACGGGTGACGATATGACGGATTGAAAACTTGGGTTATGAGGTTATTGGGTTATGAGGTTAAAAAGTTAGTGTGTCTAACTGTTGTTTAATTCGTTAATTCATTAAACTCATAATTTTGAACACCTACTTAAAACTTATAAACTTACAATAATGGCAAAAGAAGAAATGGACGCTGCAACTCCCAATGCTGAGAAGTTAAAAGCATTGCAGGCTGCAATGGCAAAGATAGAAAAGGACTTTGGTCGTGGTTCGGTAATGCGCATGGGCGACGAACAAGTAGAAGACGTAGAGGTGATACCTACAGGAAGTTTAGCACTTGACGCTGCTTTAGGCGTGGGTGGCTATCCTAAAGGACGTATTATAGAAATCTATGGTCCAGAATCGTCAGGTAAAACGACATTGGCTATTCATGCCATAGCACAGGCTCAGAAGGAGGGCGGTATCGCAGCCTTTATCGATGCAGAGCATGCTTTTGACCGCTTCTATGCAAAGAAGTTGGGCGTAGACGTTGACGAACTCTTAATCGCTCAGCCCGACAATGGTGAACAGGCACTCGAGATAGCTGACCAATTGATTCGTTCATCGGCTATTGATATTATCGTGATTGACTCAGTGGCAGCTCTTACGCCAAAGGCTGAGATTGAGGGCGATATGGGTGACAATAAGGTAGGCTTGCAAGCTCGACTGATGAGTCAAGCCTTGCGTAAGTTGACATCGACGATTAGCAAGACCAACACAACGTGTATCTTTATTAACCAATTGCGCGAAAAGATTGGTGTGATGTTTGGCAACCCAGAGACAACAACTGGTGGTAACGCCTTGAAGTTCTATGCTTCGGTTCGTTTAGACATTCGCCGTGTAACTACGCTGAAGGATGGCGATACACCTATTGGTAACCAAGTACGCGTAAAGATCGTAAAGAATAAGGTGGCTCCTCCTTTCCGTAAGGCAGAATTTGAAATTACGTTTGGTGAGGGTATCTCACACGTAGGTGAAATTGTTGACTTAGGTGTAGAACTTGGTATTATTAAGAAGAGCGGTTCGTGGTTTAGCTACGGCGAAACTCGTTTAGGCCAAGGTCGCGATGCGGTAAAGCGCGTTATTAAAGACAATCCAGAGTTGACCGCTGAATTGGAAGAGAAAATAGCTGCTGCGCTGAAAGAACGCAATGCTGAAGAGTAAAGTTTGGCGGGCTTATAGGGTTAGAAGATAATGGGATTAAAAAGTTACTTTTAGTTCTTGCAATCATCTTATTAAACCCATAAACTTATTAAACTCTCCCAAAAGATGGAATATAAGAAGCATTACACTGATGAAGAACTGAACGAAGTTGTCGGGTGGTTTAAGTCACATTTTGATGAATTGCCAGCCTCTCTTTATATAGACAAGGCTACTTATGTGAAGGATTTAAAGCATACAGTTACGCTATATTACGACATCGTAAATAAGTTGAAAGACAATCCAACCTATGCTGCACAGATTCGCCACTTATTCTTGATGCGCGATGCCGTGTTGAAGCAATGGAAGGAGGAAGGTAAGGCTTAGAAACAAATATAAATAAAGAGGAAACAATGGTCTGTGTGAAATATATAGATGCGTTTGTTTCCTCTTTTTAGCTTTATACAAAATTATGACACGTAGAAGTATTAGAAAATATAGTTCGCGTCCCGTAGATGACGTTATGCTCAACGAATTGTTAGAACAAGCAGAACGCACCCAAACGATGGGTAACTTACAACTTTATTCGGTAGTAGTGACGCGTAGTGATGAGATGAAGCAAAAGCTTGCTCCTTGTCACTTCAATCAGCCTATGGTGACGCAGGCACCAGTGGTGCTAACCTTTTGTGCAGATTATAATCGCGTAACAACATGGGCAGAGCAGCGCAAGGGACACCCAGGATATGACAACTTCCTATCCTATCAGAATGCGGCAACAGATGTTTTGTTGTTTTGCCAACGTTTTTGTGACTTAGCTGAGGCTGCAGGGTTGGGACTTTGCTTTTTGGGCACAACGATTTATCAACCGAAGCAAATCATTGACTTATTACACCTACCTCGATTGGTAATGCCTGTGGCCACGATTACATTAGGTTGGCCTGACGAGCAACCCGCGTTAACAATGCGTCTTCCATTGTCGGCTATCCGTCATGACGAAACGTATCAACCGCACACGCCAGCATCGATTGACCGTGATTATGCTACCACCGAAGCTGCCCCCGAAAATCAAGAGTTTGTGCACATTAACAATGTCGAGACGTTAGCACAGATTTTTACTGACATACGCTATACTGCTAAAGACTGCCGTACGATGTCAGAAGGATTAATCGAGGCGTTGAAGATGCAAGGGTTTATGTAATAGCGGGGGAGCTTTAGTGGGGAGTTTCAAATCTTTCTTCGTCAAAGTTTCAATCTCGTCATAATGGTAGTCGCCTCTGATGACAACATATTTGAGCGTTTTGATCTTAGTCACGTATATTACATTTCAATGTAATCAACATTAATTTGCAGAGCGACATATACATCGTAAAAGAACTGCGGCCCCATTCTTTAAGCAAGAATGGGGCCGCAATAGTATCTTATAGTAGAGTAGGGAAACTTCTACTTATTATGCCAATTGCTCTTTGATGAAGACTTCCATTTCGGGAATATTCTCTTCTGCGCGCTGGAGCAAGGTGAGTTGGTTCTTTGAACGAACGAGGTTGTGGTCGGCATACTGTACCTTGTAGTAGTTGTCACCATCAAGATAGTCGGCAAAGAAGCGTACTAACTGCATGTAGGGGAAGAGCGTTGCAGCGTAGGGAAGGTTCTCAATCTCGATAGGAGTGAGGAATACGCGTGCAGTCTTTAAGTAGCCTTCAGTGAATGCTTTGAAGATGTCCATACGGAATTCAATCTTGTCGTACTCAGGACTATCTTCGGGTTGTGTGTTGGCAGCAGAGCGAAGGAAGTCACCATAGTCAGAGAAGATGAAGTTAGGCATTACGGTGTCGAGGTCAATAACGCAGAGTACGTTGTCATCTTTATCGAAGAGAATGTTGTCAATCTTCGTATCGCAGTGGCAAATACGCTTGGGAAGTTTGCCTTCGCGGAAGAGACGTTCGCTGCGGCACATATCCTCAGCACGCTTTTCAATCTCGTCGATGATGTCTTTAACACCGGCAACGCGACCTACCTTGTCAGCCTTAACGGCATCGTGGAATTGTTGCAAGCGGAACTCAATGTTGTGGAAGTCTTTGATAGTCTCGCCCAACTGTTCGGGAATGTCGGCCAACATGGCTTGGAAGTCGCCAAACGTCTCGCCTACAATCTTAGAGCCTTCGGGGGTTACACCGCTCTTTGATACTGCATCGGGAATGAGTACCATGACGCGCCAATACTTGTTGTCGAAGACGTAGTAGTACTTGCCGTCTTTGCAGGGAACGAACTTGAGTACCTTGCGGTCAATGTCATCAGTATGCTTAGCTTCAAGCTTTTTGCGAATGTGGGTGGTAACAGCAACGATGTTGTTCATCAACATGTCAACGTCGGGGAAAATCGCGTTGTTGATGTGTTGCAGAACGTAGTCCGGGGCATCAGCCTCGGCTGTTGTTACCTTATAGGTAGTGTTGATAAGACCATTGCCTAAGGGCTTCACTTCGGCAACGGTTCCTGTGATTTCGAATTGATTGGCAATGTGTTGCAAATCTTTTTGTTCCATGATATGTGATTATAACTGTTTGGATGAATAATTTATGCTGATTGTGGTAGGACTGAGCCTACTTAACTATGCAAATGTAGTTAAATAAAATTGAATGGTGGCAGGACCTTGTTTAAAAATTACGAAAGTGTTAAGTCGTGACGGAAAAAGCCTTTGATTTGGAACCTAAGTAGGGTGTCAAATCAAAGGCTTCGTATTTTATGAAAACTTAATTAGTATCTTAAGATTTGTCCTGTGCGTAGTTTAGTGCTGTTGGTCATGCGATTGGTCTTAGCCAATTTGTCTTCAGCAATGCCTAACTTGTCGGCAATGGTAGAGAGTGTCTCGCCACGTTTTACTTTGTAGAAGTGAGTGGCTGTCATGGCTATTTTGTCTTCGGCTGAAACGTTGCGTGACGCAAGGAGAGTAGAGGCATTGCCCGCATCGTTCTTGTGGAAGGTGTAAAAGTCGCCCGTGACATCTTGTGCGGGGAAGTTGAATAATAATTCGGGGTTGATGGCCTCGCCTGCTAAGCGCGTTTCGAAGTGGAGGTGTGAACCAAATGAACGGCCCGTGTTGCCACCAAGGCCAATGGGATCGCCAGCCTTTACCATTTCGTTGCCCGCAACAAGTTGCTTTGAAAGGTGGCCATAGATAGTCTCAAGGCCGTTGTTGTGGCGAATGACTATGTAGTTGCCATATCCTCCAGCGTCGTAACGTACAACGCGCACTTTGCCATCGAAGGCGGCAACAATGGTGTCGCCAGTGCAAACTTTAATGTCAAGACCTTTGTGGACGCGCTTAAAGGCAGCGCGATAGCCAAAGCGTGAGGTGACGTTGCGTGAAGGGGTAGGCATGTGGAAGCCTCGGAGGTCGATGCGATAGCTTTCAGGTACGTCTTCTTGCTTGTAGGGGTGAGCGCGGTTAGTTACCCATGTGTTGTAAACGTCGCTACTAAGATCGAGTTCGAGGTCGCGATCGACAGCACGCTGAATGGCTACGGAGTCGACAGCGCGTAGGCGACGGTCGACGGGGGCTTGACGCGCAATTAAGTCTTGACAATAAGCGGTGGCGCCAATGCCCGCCATTACAAGTGTAAGTGCTGCACGACGCAAAGTGGTTATATTCATTGGTTTCGTTTTTTTATCGTGTTTCCTGTTCTTGTATGCCATACGAAATACGTCTTTTCAATAGTACTTTTCATACAATATAATTACGGCATGTTAAGGAAACGCGGCAAAATTACGACTTTTTATTGATAATTCTACGCTCAATAGTGTTAAATATCACGTATTTAGCGTTAAAGTGCTACTTGTGAGTGGCAGATGCTGATGAAGTGAATGTTCTGGCTCTGTAACGAATAGTGTGGGTAAAAATGTTCTTATGACAAAAATAAACTGCAATTTGTCGAAGAGACAGAAATGAACATTAAGGCGCGCTTCGCGCTTTGTTTTTTTAACATTAATGTCTCATTAATCGACCATTAATTTTTTTCATTAATCTTGTTCTATAGTCTACCATTGAACAAATTCTATTCTTATATCTTTAATGGAAAGATTAATGAAAAAGATTAACGAATAAGATTAATGGTCGATTAATGAGACATTAATGTTAAAAAAACAAAGCGCGAAGCGCGCCTTAATGTTAATATAAAGCTCTGATATTTTATGTATTCCTCCCTCTCGGCATCCAAGCCGAGGGAATCTCCTTGTCACCTTTCGCTCCTCCCATACCCATATTCCTCAGTTTCATCATCCACTGGTTGCCCTTTCTGTATTCTCCCTCCACACGAAACACGGTATCTGTCTGTCCTTTCAGTATCACATACCGCTCCATGAACAGAAACACATGGTCGTTGGCTACACAACTCCAGTCTTGTATGGGTATTCCAGCCAACTGGCGGTTCTTGTAAAAATAGTAGTTGAAGCCTACACGCAGCATCTCCATAAAACCTACACGCTCCACTGTGGGACGCTTGTCAAACTCCTGCATGGTGTACAGGTTCACCCATATCGTTTCGTCCTCACCGAGAAACACTACCTTGGCGACGTTGTCGTCCGACAGTTGCACCTGTTTCAGTCCGTGGAGGATGATGTGGTGGTTGTTATTGCAGATGGCATACTCTCCTTGACTGAGAAGTTCGCATACATAGGCATCCTTACCATTAAACTCTTCGCCCTTATTTCTGCCCACGCCGTAGTACATATAAGTCACTACGTGTTCCTCGCCCCAGCGGTCTTTGCGTATGAGTCCCTGCTCCTGCACCTTGCGCTTACCACCTGTGATATATTCTGGTTCATTGGCATATATCTCTTTCAATCCGTTATAGGCGTATTCGTTGGCATAGCAGTACATCTCCGTCACGCCGTCCGTTTGTCTGTCCCAAGGATATTTCCTGCCCACATACACCATGCGCTCATTGTTGGTGTGCAATAGCCAATATCGTGCGGTCTCATTTTCTCCTTCACTGACTAACTGCCACCCTATGCGCACTTTATTGGTAGAATTATACAGTCCATGCGGCTCTTCGGTACGGATATAGCGTCCGCCCCCCATATAGCCGCTCCGCATCTTCTCCATGTGTGGCGTAGTGCGGAACACATATAGCAGTTCTCTCAGACGTTGTGATACATCTGGCTCGTCATGGCACGCTATCACCACCATTTCGGTATGGCGGTCATTGGTTATGTCATCTGACTTGTACTTGCTGCTGAATGTCCCCAATATGCGTATGGACATATCTCGCTCTCTAACGATATTGCCTTTTCCTGCTTGTCGTCCCAAGAACATAGCGCTCCAATCCCAGTCAGTGGTGGGCAACCCGAACAGGCGGTAAAGCCCCACGTTGTCCAACAGCGTACAGCACTCCTTGCCCTTTGCTACACGCAGTCCGCGCCCCACCATTTGCAGATACTTCGCCAACGACAGCGTTGGACGTGCCAACTGGATAAATTCCACATCTGGACAGTCAAAGCCTTCACCGAATAAGTCCACATTCACCAATATTTGAATTTCTTTCGGTGTTTCGTCTTGTCCAACAGTCGTAATAAGGCTTAGTGAGGCACAGTAAGGCTTATCACCTGCGCTTCCCTCCTTGAACAGCTCTATCATCCTCCTTCGTTCCTCCTTCGGTGTCTTCGAACTTATCGCCACGGCTGCCAATCCTTGCTCTCTGTAGTATTCAGCTATATGCTCTGCGTGTTCTATATTGATGGCATACACGATGCCTTTCTTACCTGATGCAAAATCCTTTATGGTCTGATATAATCGCTCAATGGATGGCTTGCAGTCCAGCACCTTCTGCATCTCTGCAATGCTATAGTCACCGTCTGCGGCACGCTTCTCTAATCCGTCTATCTTCTTTTGGTCTTCACTATTAGGATTGAGCGATATATAGTCAAAGTCGGACAGGTAGCCTTCCTTGATAAATTTAGGTATTGAGTGAGAACACAGCAGTACTTCAAACAAATCGGTAAATCCTCGTTTGGTCAGTCGGCATGGAGTCGCGGTCACGCCCAACTTCTTGGCATTGGGATAGGCGTTCATCACCTCTTCGTAGGTCTTAGCCACGGCATGATGTGCCTCGTCTATCACGATGAGTGATGGTCTTTCCTCCAGCTCTTGATAGTGTCTCGTCAACCACTGTATAGAGAAAACTTCTATAACGTTTGATTTCTCTCTCTCAGCATCAAGAGAAGTACCTAATCGTCTTTCAAGCGTTTTCTTTATCTGCTCTACTAATTCACGCCTATGTACCACAATCCACACACATGGATTCTTCACTCTTCGTTCTTCTCTCTTCACTACTTCCGAAATCAGAACGGTCTTTCCTGTTCCAGTAGGCATCTGCACCATCACAGATTGGTGCGTCACAAACGCATCCTCTATCTGCCGTAACATATCCTTCTGGTATTCGTACAACTGTATATTTTTTCTCATTTGTGTCTTTCCCACAAATTATCATCTACGCATCAAATCAATTTCATGCGCTTTATCTCTTCCATTTACAGGAAATTCTTTCATCTAATTATTCTGTTTCATTTTAGTATATAGTCATTAGCTTCCCATTAAAAACGGGGCACAAGTGAATTTAGAAGATTACATGTTCATCTCTTTCATCACTCGTTCAACCTCTTCCAATGGCACATTCAGCATACGCGACACATAAAGCGGAGTTATCTCTTCCATTCTACCAGATTGTCGTTCCATGCCAATCAGATACTCGATGTTCTTTTTAAGGTCGCCAAAACAGTTGGAGAATGTAGGAGCTGTTTTGTCTTCCGCTACCTTTGCTTTGAAAGCATCCAATGTCTTACTTCCATCTTCCCCATACTTGCCATCTTTTGCTTCATAGATAACTGATGGTTCCAATACTTCCACTGTATGCCATGCACCAGGAGGTATCACACAGCCATAATTTCCAATGGTAGGGTCAAGATGGATGCGCTCTTCCTCCTTGCCATTTTCGTCATAGATTACCTCTACAAGTTTACCACACAACAACAATACATTCTCATTGCTATTTGGATGTCTATGAATGGGAACAACGGTTCCTGGCAGCAATGCGTTCAGAATACGTTGCGAGTTATCATCTGACGATGTACGTAAGTCGTAGCTCTGACGCAAGCGCGGATTTTTTACAGCCTGTTCAAAGAGCTTGCCTAAAAATTCTTTGTTTATCTCCATTATCGTTAGTCATTAGGTAATCTGTTCGCTTTACGAGGTACAAAAAGGAAGGAACAGAATAGCCAAAGCAGTGAAAGCAAACCAAAATTGTTTGAGTTCTGCCGAGTCGTGATGGCATTCGGTGAAATCAATTTCCAAATTGCTACTATAACATTTCTCATTATGCGTATAGTTATCATACGAATGAGCGATTAACAGACATCTATGCAACCAGCACATCACGTCCATTAATCGCTTATCAATCAAATGCTTATCTTACGATTGCCTCTTTGATGCTTTCTACGATATACTTCACATCATCGTCTGTCACATAAGGACCAGCTGGCAGACAGAAGCCTACCTTGAAGAGTTCTTCTTCAATACCATTAGTATATATAGGAGCACCCTCATACACGGGTTGTTTGTGCATCGGCTTCCATACCGGACGACATTCTATCTTCTTACCAAGCATGAATACACGCAATGCCTCTACATTTTCGTTAGGCTGACAGTCGGTTGTTGCTGAATCAACGGCATGTATAACACCTGCAGCTCCACCTACGGCAGTCTTAATAACTTCCTTGTATGCGTTCTCCTGACCTTGAATCTTCACATCTGCATCCAAAGTGGCAGCGCAAAGCCAGAAGTTGGCATCATAGCGTTTGTCTGTAGGTTGCTTGTGAATATGTACACCTGGTACGTCCTTCAACAGTTCTTCATAGAGCGACTGCACATGCTTATGATGGGCAATATGGTCATTGAGGACAGTCATCTGACCGCGACCAATACCTGCGCACACGTTCGACATACGATAATTGTAACCGATAGCCGTATGCTGATAGTAAGGATAAGCGTCGCGAGCCTGTGTTGCATACCACATCACATTATTTGCGTCTTCTGCACTGCGACAAATTAGTGCACCTCCACCAGAAGTTGTAATCATCTTGTTGCCATTGAACGACAATACACCATATTTACCGAATGTACCCAACACTTGTCCATCAAAGCGTGAGCCCATACCCTCAGCAGCATCCTCCACTACGGGAATGCCATACTTGTCGGCAATCGCCATAATCTCGTCGATGCGGTAAGGCATACCATAGAGAGCTACTGGCACAATAGCCTTCGGCAACTTACCAGTCTTCTCCTTACGGTCAAGTATAGCCTTCTCCAACAAAACAGGATCCATGTTCCATGTTTCACCCTCAGAACCTACGAACACAGGCTTTGCACCAAGATATGTGATAGGATGACTTGAAGCACAGAATGTGAAACTCTGCACCAATACTTCATCACCAGCCTTCACGCCACAGCCAATCAAAGCCAAATGAACGGCAGCAGTACCTGCACTCAAGCAAACCACCTTTCTGTCAAGCTCCTCAGAGCCATCACTCTTGCTATTTGCAAAAGCCTCCAAATCCTTTTCGAAGGCATTAACGTTAGGTCCCATTGGTACCACCCAATTGGTATCGAAAGCCTCCTTAACATATTTCTGTTCCAAACCAGTCTCACTCATGTGGGCAAGGCAGAGATAAATTGTCTTTCTTTCTTCCATTGTTATATAATTTTGTTGTTATTTTATTCCAGAAGAATCAAGAGAAAAGTCCCTTGTTAATTATAAAGTTACTTTGAAGTCGTCTAATTTTTGAATAAAATTTATGATGAAAACACATTCTTCTTTGCTCGTCATAAAAACCGTGTAATAACATAACATTCGATATATTTCTCATGTCAATTATTATTGAATATCAGCTATAATACATTCAAAACAGCACCGAATATTACGTTATTTACAACCCTAAAAGCAAAAGACTTAGGGTAGATACTCCCTACAGGAATACCTACCTTAAAACCCAAATAAAAAAGTATATAAATATGCGTTTGTAGTAAAGACTTTTTACTGATGCTTTACCACCATGTCAATGAAATCGTCTAAACTTTTATGAAGTTCAATATTTGCCTTCACGCGCCAGCCCAACCCCGAAAGAGGTTTATTTATGGAAATTCAAAAATAATAATTCATGAACATTTATGGCTCATCCATGATTATTTTTGACCAAAGAAAAAATCATTCACAAACATTTATGACCATTCCCAAGCGCGGAGCGCAAATACATTTATGGGAATTTATGGCTCATTGATGGACATTTATGACTAAAAGAAAAAAGTTTTGCATTGTTTGATATTCAATAGATTGTAATACTTATAACTTAATACTTAATTCTGATTCATGACTCATTGATGATCATTTTTGACCAAAGAAGTTTGTCAAGAAAAATCACATAAACTTCGGAAAAATAGGAACACCTATTTTATAATGCCTATAACAAAGCAACACAAAATCCTTTAAATCATTATATGAAATAACACCCCTCGAGAAATGTTGCTTTTGAACCTTATCAAAATTAATTTCAGCCTTTAAATTCGATGTTAACGAAAAGTAGTTATTAAATATCCATTCACACAACTTCAAGCTCAAACCAAAGCCATATTTTTCTCTATAATAACATGAATTGATGATACACAAAGGAATGTTCGGATTCTTTGTATAAACCACATCCATCATTCTATTCTCCAGAAAATGCACAAAAGCATCATCATAATAGAATTGAGATTTATTATAGTCAAATACAATTGCCGAAAAATTAAAGAAAGCAGTCTTCAACAACGACATTGGAGTCAAAGGCATATTATCCTTTCGTATACCCCATGTATTTTCGAGACCCCACAAGTCTATTGTAAGATTTTGAATTTTAACCTTCACTCCACCAAAACTATTGATTCTAAACTCCACAGCCGAATCAACAGCATTGATAGTATCAATCACACATTCAACATCTCCAACAACAATATCCAAATCACGGAAAATAGTTTCACCTAAGAAAAAATTACGTATTATACCACTAAATACATAAACCTCCGTTTTCTTGGAAATGCCATTCAAGATGTTACGCATATCCTCACTTAAGCATTCTTGCAAAAAGATTTTGAAGAAACAAGCTTGATCATCAATTAAATTAAAATATTTGTTGTCCACTGAGCTTACGATAATGATTAAGCGCAAACTTATCTGTCATACACGATACATAATCACGAAGAATTCTCAATCGTTCTTCAATAGAAAAATCTTTCACATCAAACTCTTCATACCTATCATCAGCTTTGTCCTCCTCTCCATTACGTTTTAAGTATTCTTGAAGTGTAGTCAGGAAAATTGTTTTAGAAATCAATCGTTTTGCTCTGTTTCTCAAATTTTCATCATCGCTAAAGAACATTTTAACATAAGCATCCAAAATACCATAAATAACAGACTTACCCGTAATCTCCAACGAGATAACCTCCCTACTATTCAATATATATTGTTTACTAATCACCCCAAGAGCCTTAGCAATACCATTGTCATCATCCTCAATAAGTTCCTTCGTATATGTCCCCTCTTCAATCTCTACAATGTGATCAATAAAATTTCTCAAAGCCAAGTCAATCAGATATCCCATCAGATAAGTACGTAAGTTCATTATCTGTTTTCTACCATTTACAGATTTATCATTTGCATTTTTCTTAATAGAATCAAGCAAATATTCGGCATTTTCATCGAATGATATTTTTTCTTCATTCTTATATAAATTTATCTGTTCGTATACATCACTTACAGTTAGCCACTTCTTCTTTAATCCATCCTCAATGTCCATTGTCAAATAACAAATAGAATCAGCAGCTTCCATTAAGAAAGACAAAGGATGTCTCATTATTTCGTTATGCCCCTTAGATAAACCACAAGCCTCTACCACCTTGTCTAACACCTCCTTTTCAGAAGTAAGAACACCATGCTTATGCAAACCAATGTAAGCTTTTTTATTTTTCAAAGCAGCATTAGGATACTTCATAAAAGCCCCCAAACTTGCACAAGTCAAATTCAAGCCATCCAGACTTTCAATAAACTGCAACTTAGTCAAAACTCGCAGCCCTTCAGCATTACCATCAAACTCTGTATAATCCGCTACTGTATCAGGGCTATCTTCACCAAGTTTACTCAATTCAACTTGATCTTCGCTACTCATCCATGCAGGAGGAGTATTAAACAATACTTTAAAATAGCTTTGCAAAGAATCCTCACCAAAATGTCCAAACGGAGGATTACCAATATCATGAACCAAACAAGCAACTTTTAAAGCCGCAGCTAAATCACGCAAAATTGTAACTTCATCAAGCCCTGTGTGTTGTTTAAACTCCTCACTTTCACTCAGAGTAAACACAAATGACTGCCCAATATTCATAACTTCCATAGAATGAGTCAAACGCGAGTGTATATTATCATCAGTTGTCAAAGGAAACACTTGAGTCTTATCATGCAATCGACGACAAGCTGAACTAAATATCACACGTCCAAAGTCAGATTCAATATCCGTGCGAAAATCATTATGTTCTTTACGTTGTTCAGGAGTAATTGAACTCTTACGCATTCTTTCAGCAGATAGATATTTGTTCCAATTCATAAAAATTTTATTATAAATAAGTTTTTAGAGATATTAGCCAAATCAAGTAGCAGGTAGTGGCTTCGCTCCACAGGCACAAGCCTATTCAATCATACCTGCTTGCCTTGCTATTTACCTATGATTTTGATTACTTTTGCAGGACATCCAAATGCCGTCACATTATCTGGTATATCTTTAACTACAACACTTCCTGCACCAATCATACAGTTCTTGCCTATATTCAAGCATTGTATTACAGATGAGCCAACACCGACCCATGTTCCTTCGCCTACATGTGTGCCGCCACTGATATGTACACCAGGAGCAACATGACAATAGTCTTCTATCACACAATCATGATCTACTGTTGCTCCTGTATTTACAATACAATGATTGCCTATTACAGCATCTGCATTAATAACTGCTCCAGCCATTACCACAGTTCCTTCACCAATTTTAGCAGAAGGCGAGATAACTGCAGAAGGATGTATTGCCGTAGCAAACTCAATAGCGGAATTGTTAGCCCTCAATCTCTCCACAATCATTTTGCGGATTCTGTTCACCCCAATGCTTACAATTATAGGAGAAAGTCCCGTCGCATCATGCAAAACAGGACGTCCTCCACACTCATTCACATTAGGATTGTCATCAACAAAAGCTTCCACCTTGATACCATTGGCATTAAGGATATCTTTAATCACTTTGCCGTGACCGCTTGCTCCAAATAAATACATTTATGCACCTCCTATTTAGTTATGTCCATTGAAATATTCCATCGTAGCAGCCTTGCCTGTAGTAGTATTTATATCTTCACGTCCAAGCACTTTCTTTATGGTAATGAATATCACCTTCAAATCAGTAATCAAAGAGCAATGGTCTACATACCAAACGTCCAGCTTAAACTTCTCCGTCCACGAGATTGCATTACGTCCATGACATTGCGCCCAACCAGATATTCCTGGTCTTACTTCATGTCTACGCATTTGTTCTTTACTATATAAAAGCAGATACTTGACCAACAAAGGTCTTGGACCTATCAACGCCATATCACCCTTCAGTACATTTATCAACTGAGGCAACTCATCAATCGAAGTGGAACGAACAAAGCTACCAACCTTTGTCAGTCGGTCTGCATCAGGCAGCAGATTACCATCCGCATCCTTCTCGTCCGTCATCGTCTTAAACTTAATCACCTTAAATATCTTTCCATCCTTGCCTGGCCGCTCTTGAAAGAAGAATGCCCCTGCCCCTTTATTGGCAAAGTGCAACCAAATAGTAATAACTATCAAGACTGGACTTATGCAAATCAATGCTATAAGCGCAATCCAAAAATCTAAGAATCGTTTAAAAAAATGTTTGTACATAGTTCTTATTTATATCTTGATTCATATTGACTCCACGTCATATTAATCGGTTTGTATTCTTTGTTATGAACTTTAAAAATAAATTGCTCTTTTCCATCGATATCATTCTTTACTTTTCCAAAATCAATATCCTTACGTTTGTTGTATTTTTGAAAATTATGGAGAATGGTACAGTCGTAAAGAAAATATGAGAATAGTGACAGTATATCTTCTGGTGGTAATTTCATTATGCAATTAAAAGGATCATATGGACGCAAGATATTTGTCTTTTCTCTATTTATGACAAGTTTCAATGTATCTTTATTATCATTAGTCGTAAGTGAGATTGAAACTGCACTTTTAAACTCGTTTAGAGTAACATAGTTAGACGATTTAGTGTCTAATATATCTTCCATTCGTTGTCGTAATTGCACAAGTACAATGTTCATAGAAGAAATATCCTCATCTTTATCTAATATCTTACGATACTTTTTATATTCGAACAAATCCAATGATGGGAGATGCTTGAGAAGATTAAAACGATTGACATAATATTGAAATGGTTTTCCCATGCGAGTATGAGCATTATATCTTATCAATACCATTTCAGAATCAGACAATTGTGCTCTTAAGATTTTTATAAGTTCTACATTCTTAAATTCGGTATCTTTCTCCTTCCCATCTATTGACTCACATAATCTGTATAGCGTACGATAATAAATAGGAGCGAAATCACGATTGAATGCATAGAAACTCATGTATGCTAAAACCGCTTGCTTGCGTAGAAGCCCGTTTCCTGTATCTTCAAATCCGTCTCTCATACTATCAACATAAGCATGTATGGCTTCCTTGCCATTCAATAAAGGCTCCTCTTCGTCTATCTTATATGTATAAGTACTCAAGATATCTTGATATAAAGACATTAAATGGTAAAAGTCATCGTTCAATTGTTGAGTCTGATACACTTTGGTATTCTTTAACAACTCCTTCCTTTGGTAATAAAATGTATAATACAACAATATTACACTTAAAAATGTTCCAATGAATCCTCCTACAAAATCTCCATAGTGACCAACTATTTCTGTATTTAATACATAGTCGTTCCATTTCCACAAAACTCGTCCATGCATGAACAATATCACAAGAATGCCGCATAGGAGAAGTGCAATAGAGCATGTTATATTTATTATCGTAAGGTCACTTATTTTACTCTTTATCCAACGCATATAAATTGATATCTATTCCACTTTCATCCTATTCCTCGCCAACCACCAAAACGATTCTACAAGGTTTTCGTTATACACTAGTTGGTACTTCCAACGGTTGCGCCACCAACGGTGGCTTTTGTCTATGGCATACTTCAGCTTCTTGCCTATAGTATCTATGCCAGTGGTAGTCATTGGCAGCACATCTTTCTTCTCGAAGATATCAGAAAGGATACGGTCGGCAAGAGATATGTCCGATTGATAGGAATACTGTTTGCCGTCAGAAGCAAAGCTGGCAGCATCCATACCGAGATGGTCCACACATATAGTGGCAATGGCATTAAAAAACCGTAGCATACGTTCTTCCTTATACACTTTGAATACTAATGCCCAATCAATCTTGGAATGATACCTATGGAAGAATGTCCCCACATCAAGCACGTGCCGAAGCGTTATCTCATTCGAGGCGAAGTGCTCACCAGTATGGCGCAACAAAAACAAGGCATTGAACGTGGGCGAAGGAAGCAATACGTTGTCTATCGGACTCGGCAAACACTCCTTCTTATCCAATACCGACATCAGAATCTGCTCAAACCTGATGTTACTCTTATGCGACACATCATCAATAAACTTGGCATGGTTCTCCACCTCCACCCCACCATAATTGAATGTAGAATGTTTGTGGTATTCACGATGCACCTTAACGCCAAGCTCCTTCTCTATCAAAGCATCAGCCTCATCCTTCTTGCCAAACAGATACACATCAATATCTCCCGTAGGTCGATGCTCGGGCTTCGGATAACACAGGCTGCATCCATACCCTTTAAGCAGCAGCATCCTTATCCCCTGCTGCTTATAGAAGTCAGCCAACTCACCAATCCGCTTCCAATGCCTCGCATACATCCTCTCCATCATCGTCGACTGCCCAATCCATTGCAGCAACATCGGCTTAGGAGGGCGCGTCTCAGATGGCAAAAGCCCGATGGCATCAAGCAAAATAGCAGAAACTCCCTGGTGGAGAGCGAGAGAATATAGAGTTTGCCAGTTAGGGGAGTTTGGCAATATAGTATCAGATATTGCAGAATCTAAGCCACTGCCTATACGCACAAGCCTCAATAATGTTTGATTATTTTTCATTGATATCATTTCGTTTTTCACTCTTCATTTAAACAGCTATTGGCTTCTTCGTCCTTCACTTCTCACTCTTCACCTCCATATAGAACTCAATCTGGCACTTCTGCACAAACCCTTTTTCGAATCTTGAGGCTATCATTTGTCTGGCATTCTTCTTCATCGCCTCGCGAGCATCATTATCAGTCAGCATACGCAGCATTGCGTTGTATAGAGAATCGACATTCTTCGACGGAACAATCAAGCCATTCTTCTCGTTCTCGATAATCTCACGACTACCATTGATATCTGTCACAATCGAAGGCAGTCCCATTGCTCCAGCCTCAAGTACCGTATTAGGGAAACCTTCACGGTATGACGGCATCACAAAGCAGTCAGCATCAACATACATCTGCAGCAAGTCGTCGCCATATTTAGGGCCACAAGCCTCAATGCCCTCATTTGTATCAATAAGCTTGCGTGTGGCATCACTCACTGGGTCGAGATTATGCTCATAGTTGCCCACAAGCACAAGACGAGTATTCTTATGCACGTCGTGCAGTCTGACAAAAGCCTCCACCAGTTCATTGATACCCTTATCCCCTACTATACGACCGACAAACACGAATGTAAACACCCCAGCATCCTTCTTGACAGAGAATCTATCAAGAGAGAATCGCTCCATATCCACGCCCATAACGTTGCCATATCCCAATACCTTCATAGGCTTCTTCGTTATGCCACCATTCTTCAAGTCGTTGAGCACTCCCTGTCCTTCAGGAATCACATGAGTGGCACAGGCGCAGGTAAGCCAGTCGGTCATCATCAAAATGCGTCGTTTCAATCCCGTAGCCGTAGGCCATACAAGTCCTGTAAACGTATGAATACGCACAGGCACCCGTGTTAGCCATGCAGCCACCATACAAATCATACCCGCTTTAGGAGTCATCGAATGCACCACCTGCGGCTTCTCCTTCCGAAAGACACGAATCATCCTAATGAGCGACTTCAAATCATTCACTATTGAGATATGTCTTTCCATCGGCACCTCAACACAATGGAATCCATCCTTATCCCTAAGCTCATCAAGTTCCGGTCCTGGCGACGTTACAGCCACCATCTCATACCCCATCGCCCGCATCTTTATCATCACCTCACGACAGAAGCCTAAGGATTGCGAAACGGTAACAGAGCGAATTATTTTGTTTTTGTTGCGAGTCATAAAATTAATACTGCTCTAACGTTCTGCCATCCATTTCTTGCAATCCTTGAAAAAACTAACAACTATCATAACTAACAGGATTCCTACGGGGAATGCTGCAATGATAGTTACGCCTTGAAGACTATACAAAGAGTTTTGAGCAAAGAGAAGACCTACAGGAAGAAAAATTAAGAGTAGAGCCCAGAAACCTCTAATCTTACGGGCAGGTTCTTCTTCTGCTGATATTTTTTTATAGCTATATGAAGATGCCACATAAGTAATACCATCAAGAGTTGTGCTATAGAATGCTATCATAGTAATAACCAGCAACATCAATGCTACAGAAGGAAGAGGCAGCGTATTAAAAATCATCAAGATTGCATCATACATCTCACCACCTTTACCGATAAAGCCCGTTACATCAAGCCCATGTTTCATTTGTTGGGCAAGTCCATAGTTACCAAGAATAATAAACGACATATAGGTACCAGCAAGTCCCCATCCGAATGAACCGAAAACAGTGTTACGAATGGTACGTCCCTTTGAAATCAATGCAATGAAAAAAGGAGTTGCTACACACCAAACAAGCCAATAAGCCCAATAATAAACAGTCCAATTCTGAGCAAAACCATTTTCTCGAAGAGGGTCCATATAAGTAGAGAGACCTATGAAGTTTTGAGCTAAGTTTCCGATAGACTGAAAGCCTGTCTCTATGATAAAACGAGTCTCACCTCCCAATATAAGGAAATAGAAAAGAACGCCGAAAAAGAGGTAAGAACAGATTCCAGCAAGTCTGCTAATTCCTCTCACACCATATAATACTGTAATGGTGTAGATAGCGCAAATGAGTAGAAGTACACAAATCGTAACGGCTGTATTAACTTCAAAGCCAAATACCACCCCCATTGCTTTAGTTAAGAGAGGTGTGGCTAATGAAAAGGTCGTGGCTGTTGCACATACTACGGCAAAGATTGCAATAACATCAATCACCTTACCCCAAAATCCATCAACTTTATCACCCAATAGAGGACGGCAAGCTTCAGAAAAACGTTGACGTTCACGTCTACGAACGTGCATCATAAAACCAAAACATACAGCAAGTATAACATAGAATCCCCAAGCCAATGGTCCCCAATGGAACAAAGTGTATGTTGGAGCCCACATTGCCATAGAACCCATTTCTTTTAAATGTGGTTCTGCACCATACAGCGCCCATTCAATCAAAGAGTAGAACATAATATCGGCAGCCATAGTAGAGGTAAAAATCATTGTACCCCACTTAAAATTGCTATATGCAGGTTTGTCGATATTTCCCAATTTGATGTTACCATACTTTGGGCTTAAAGCAGCATAAAGCGCACAAATAACACTTCCTATGGCAAGTATAGGATAATAAATCCCAATTGTATCACCAAAAAATCCACGCATTGTGTCAACAACCGATTTTGATTCCTCAGGTACAATCATAAATACCGCCATCAATGCTATCACAATAGCAAAGGGAATCAACATCGTAGTCCAATCTTTTTTCCTCTTTTGTATTTCCATTTAATTTCCGATTTTCTTTAAGTTTCTAATTGCTCTTTCGTAGCGATCACGTCCATAAGTTCCGAAGTCATCACCCTTAGCCTCTTTAATGACAGTCCATTGAGCCCAAAGATAATCCCATAGGACCATGTAGCATAAAATTTTTTTGAAAGCATGTTCAGGGATATTGCCGTTAAAATATTTACCAAGGATGTAATCTTGGTTCTCCTTCGTAAAATCGGCTTCAATAAATAGAGCTGCAAAGTCTGCCATAGGGTCGTTCATTCCTGAATATTCCCAATCTATAAGGTAGATTGTTCCATCCATAGCCTTGATAAAATTCTCATAGAGAGCATCATTATGGCAAGGACAAAGTTCAACGCCTAACTCATTCAGATATCCTTCAAGTGCCATCACTTGAGGGCGAACCTTTTCCCAACCCTCATACATAGTGGTGCCGGCCTTTTGTATGAGCAAATCGTATTTCTCGATTTCTTGGAAGATGTTGAATTCATTTTTTAAGCGAATGTGTGAGCCATGAATTGTTTGATAGATTTTGGCAATCTTCTTCATATTATCATGGCGTTGAATAGTAGCAGCATTAAGAGTTTCGGCATTTTCAACAAAATCAGCTAATTTAATACCTGTCTTAGCATCAAAGTAACGAATCTCAGGATTCACTCCCATCTTGCAAGCTTCTATTGCGTTGAACTCCTCATTCGTACGTTCAACCATTCCCTCAGAGCCATTTCCTGGAACACGAAGCACAAAACTTTTGTCACCGATATTCACACGGAAATTCTTATTGCTCATGCCACCAATTTGAATAATTTCAGCCTTGCTGACATCTTCATTCGGAAAAATATTATGAAGGTGCATTATCAAGTTGTCATGATCAAATGGGTTTTCGCGTCTTCTAAGTCGGGGATAAATATCATTCTGCAACTTTTTAAAATCCTCATCACAGTCAACATCTCCCCAAATAAGGTTCTTAAAGTTTATAACAGGTCTATCAAGTGGTTCTGTTACATCCATTAGTAGATATTCATAATTGAGGTAAGGATTACTTGCGTGTTCCCAAGCCTCAATCATTCGCTTGTAAGTATCAATACAAATTCTAGTTGCACCAATCATTTCACCTTCAAAGTGACACACACGATGACGGTCTTTTGTAATTTTAGTGACAAAACCATTTTTAGTTTCCATAAAACACTCATCACCAGAACCACTTTCTTCAGTCATTGAAAAACAATTACCTTCAGTTCTTGCATCAAGTGCCTCTAAAACCTTCCGTTCATAAAACGTATCACTCTCTATAAGCAAAAAATCTTCATTGATAAAATCTTTAGTTAAAGCGAGCGAACCCATTGATGCGGTAAACTCATATTCTTTATTTTCTATGAGTTTTATGCCTTCGGCTGCATACTTCTGAAACAGTTCAGCCTTATAACCTACTACTAGTAAAATATCGTCGAAATGTAAGTCACGCAGAATAGCTAATGTTCTGTCAAGTAGGCACAAGTCTTTAGCAAAGCATTTTAAAGGGTAGGGAATCTTTGAATCCTTTTCTCGTCTTGCTGCAAGTATTACTGCTTTTTTCCTCATATCTTTTTTATTTCTATGCCATTTTCGGCATTGTATTCATAAACATCATCATAGACTTTAAATTGGAACTGTAGATAGTTACCTTTATGTTTGATGTTTCTGAATGCATGGACACAAGCTTCTCCGACTTCTAACTGTTTGCAAATTTGTTTGACAATTGATGAACGTGTGTCATTTTTATAACTTTCATCAAACATGCGCAATTCGTCAAGACTATCAAATTCCTGAATATCTCCTTCTTGGTAGCGGTTGATTTTCATTTTGGGTAATTGGTCTATATAACGAATATATAAATCTTCCCAATACCCTTGTTTGGTAGTTTCATTACAATATTCCTTTATCATGAGTTTTCGAAATTTCTCAGAAAACTCATGGTTAAAAAACACGTGTCCTACCATATACCATGAATCATGTCCACCAACCTTTACATCAGTTATTTGGTCCTCAGCATCCGTTATAAGACAATATTCGTTAGTTTTTCCTTCTGCGTACAGAGCCGAATAATAGCTGTCTACCGATTCTCTTGTGAATACATTTTCAGGAAAATAGTTGTCAGAACTACAAATAAAAGTGTTGTCTAATTTCTCAATTACGCGAATGAGTGAGGAAGTATTGTTATAACGTGTAAAATCCTCATTATAAACGATATCAACAGCATACTTATCGCGAAGATAGGCAAACATTTCAGCCTTATAGCCCACAACAAGGGTAATATCGGTGATACCAGCTTCTTTCAATTGCCGTATTTGGCGTTCTATCAAAATTTCACCTTTCACTTCCACTAACCCCTTAGGACGTTCAACAGACAGAGGCACAAATCTCGAAGAAGTGCCTGCTGCCATAATAATGGCATTTCGTTGAGTCATTTTCTAAAAAGCAAAATTAGCTACAAAGTTGATATACGATTTGTCGAATGCAGGATTATAGATATATTCGGCACTCAAAGGAAGAGCCCAACCATTCTTAAACTGCACGTTGTATGTATATTTCAAATCAAGATTACACACAGCAAATTTCTTTTGATAGTTGGTGTAACATGACTTGTAAGGTGTCATACCAACGGCCAAAGAAATACGATTGTTATCAAGAAAATCGTAATATGTGCCAGCTTCGATATAGGTAGAATAGGCTTGTTTCTTTTTACCAGAAGCATCGTCATACACGTCATCGTCTCCTGCAAAAAAGTTACTAACAGTAAGCCACAAAGGTATATTTTCAGGAGCGTAAGTTAAACTTGCCTCTAACCAATGACCATTGTGCTTACCTCCTAAATACTCATCATCCTTATCGCTAATTGTAGGATAATAATAGTCGTTAAAACCGATAGTAAGACCTTTCCAAAAATAACTTAGTCCCAAGTCAACCTCAGCATACTTACCATTAATGGCGTAGCCACCCATCGTGTACACATAAAGTCCCTTCCAACTATAGTTTATACAAGGAAATAACACTGGTGATGATTCATCTGTCATCATCTCCATGCCTCGCCAAACATACTTTGTTTGAAGGTCAAGACCAAGATGGAAATTTGACGATTTGAGTTTTGCACCCCAATTGTTTTTGGGGGAGGTTTCGTTGGATACAGTCGTCTCTAATGTTTCGTTTTTTCCAATCTCTGTAATAGAATGCTGATCTTGTGCGTTGTTCAACTGTTGTGCGCACGAAGCAATAGGAAATGCCATAGATAATAAGGCAAGAAAATTTTTGTTCATTTTTAGTGTAAATATTTTTCTACTAATTGAATTATTTTCAGGGTTTCTTGATTACTGATAGGGCGTTCGTCAGTCTTCATAGTCACATTGTCTACAAAGCTTTGAATTTCATATCTTAATCCAGAGGATTCGAAAGGAAAGTACAACTTCTTATTATCGTACGGATTCTCATATCGCATTTCAAAGTAATCAGGTTTCCACCATGGAGCAGGTACATAAATGTATCCTTTAGTCCCTGATATTACTAAGCTACTTTCAGATTTAACTCCAGTTCCAACTATAGCTTGTCCAATCATATTGTCATAAATCAGACTTGCATTTAAGTAAAGACTCTTAGAACCATCATTACGAGCGAAAGCCGAGACTTTTTTAAAGTCCAAACCAAGCAACTTTAAGATAATAAGCATTGCATAATACAAGTTGTCACGTAAACGCTCATTGTTATACCCTAAAGTTACCTTTTGTGAGAGTAGTGTGGTTACAGTTGCCGATACATCTACAATTTCACCAATCTCCCCCGACAAAGCTTCTTCTATAATTTTTGAGAATGAAGGTGCATAAGCTGTTTTTAGAGCAGGCATTAATACTAACCCTAATTTCTTTGCTAAGCCAACTAATTCTTTTGCCTGTGGATAGTTATCCGTTAAAGGAGTTTCGCAAAGAACATGCTTATTTGCATTCAAAGCCTTTTGTATATATTCAAAGTGTGAGTAGCATGGCGAAGCAATGTATACGGCATCAACCTCCTTAAGAAGTTCTTCCACATTTATGGCTTCATTCATAATCCCATACTTTTCGCAAAATTGATGTGTTTCTGCAAAATTAGGATTATAGGCACTTGCTACATATACGTTAGGCACATATACGGTTTCTTCTACAAATCGTTTAGCAATACTACCAGTTCCGATAACCCCTAATCTTAAATAAGCTTGTTTCTCGCGAGCAAGACTTTTCTCGGTTAGAGCCGTTTCTAATATATCCTCAATTTTTTGTAGGTTAGGATTTGAAATTCCCATGCGACCATTCAGCCAACGAGAAATTTCTGCCTCCTTTTTGCCAAGAGCCACAGCTAAATCACGTTGCGTCATCTTCTTGTTAAGAAGAGCCCTTCGTATACGAACTATTATCTCTTGGTTATTTCCCATACAGTTATTTTATTTTGAGTGCAAAAGTAGAATTGTAAATTCACACAAGTTGAAAAACTTAACACTTGTGGTTTTGTTATGGTGTTAAGTTTCTTGTAATACTTTTGTGTTAACCTTGTAGCATGTTAAGCAAAGCGTATTTCTTTGAGAAAATGTTGCCATCTATCTTCTACAGGTGAAATCCACTTCCAATCTCCATATTCAAGTTCGCAATGTTGTTCAGCTTGATTAGGCACATATACCTCAATATCATCAAATTGAACCTTTTTAGCAGGAAAATAAAGAGAAGGAGATACAGGCTTAAAATATTTAATGTTCGCTCCTCCTATAGGTACTGAATATCCAGCCTTTACTTTCGAGCATTTCGTATATTTCTCTACAATGTCGAACCACTTTTTCGAACTAAGAAAACTAAATATTTTTCCTATAGTCCATCTAATTTTATACGTTCTTTTTCCTTCTGGAGTAGAACACATCAACCTTTCATATAAATCATCGCATTTAGAGTCTTCATATTCCATTACACTCGAAGCAACAAGCATTAAGAAGCACGACACTTTATGTTTCAACCAAATAACAGCGTTATTACTTGAAGTTCCTTCCAAGGGGAATATATCAATAAATATTCCGTGACTCTCATCATCTGTTGTTCCAGGTCCAAGAAATCTAGTGTTTATATCCACTACTTTGGCAAATCTAGTAATGGGACCATTCTTGCTGTTTGGTGCATAAATTTTGAGATTTTCAGGTAACTCATCCGCATAAAGATTTATCAGTTTGTCATAATCCTCACGAGGCATGAGCAAGTCCATATCATCATCCCAAGGAATGAAGCCCTTATGACGTATTGCTCCAAGCACCGTTCCATACCCTGTACACATACGCAGGTTATGACGGTCGCATACCTTTTCTATTTCAAGATACATTTTACGAAGATGCTCCTGCAAACGAGACCGCTCCTCGTCGGTCATTGCATGCAGCTCCTTCGACTGCATGCAAGCCTTCATATATAAGTCTTTTGTTGAAAGCATAATACTAATTGCATTTTTTAATTCCATGCTTTTCCGCATTGAGTATAATAATCTAAAACACTTTTTAATACATTCTGATAGAAAACATCTCGTCGCTTCTGCAAATTACTATACTCATATTCTTTTGATCTGGCAATCGAATACATAGATGCTGAAATCCACTTATCTTTATCATATTGCAAGATTTTAACAATATCATCTACGCATTTTTTCCTAAAACGCATGTTTGGAAGAGTCAACTCGTTCATGCCTCCGACATCACTGCTTGTCATTACAGGAAGGCCAACGCTCATTGCTTCTATAACGCTTCTTGGTAAACCCTCCTGCAAAGAAGGTTGTGCATATATATCCATACCCTTGATGCATTCCATGATTTTTTCATGCGCTACAAGACCATGAAAGTGAACGTATTGCTCCACCCCAAGTTTGTGCACTAAATCTTTTAGTCTTTGAGGATTTCCACCTCCATACAAATGGTAATGATATTGTAATCCTTGCCTATTCAGTCTTGCTATAGCACGTATAATGTATGATTGTCCCTTATATGCGGCTCCTACCGATGCACAAGTTACAATATTTTTAATCTGCCCTGATGTAGTATTCTTCCATCTCTCCTGAATATCATTAGATGCTTTTTCATCTATAGAATATATACAAACATCAGAACACCCCAATTGCATTCTTCTTGAAGGATAACGTTTTTGCAAAAAATCGGATGTCACATATTGAACAAAGTCTGCCATAGCCACTGTCTTTCTGCACGACAAATAACTACTTGGGGCCAACAATTTTCCACGCCAATCATAATACCACAGAGCATCCCAAGGACACCCAATAACAGTTACAAATGTAGGTTTATGTTGCTTGTGTGCTATCCTGACAGCTGTATTAGCAGCACCTGACGGCACGTGAGCAATTACAAAATCGCAAGCGGCAACAGCTTCTTCGATTATGTGTTTATTGGTTGCAGAATGTAGCACTAATTTCTTTAAAGTATTTATCTTTGTGAGAGGAATTATTTTTTTTATCGCTCCCATATCGACTTCCTCACAAGAAGGTTGCTCAACATCTTCCAATGTTACAATAATACTTAGTTCACCAAAAATAGAATATCTTTTTAGGATATCATTCAAGAAGTTATGATAATACTTATTACCACAACATTCTAATTTAACATCATAAGCAATTAAGACTCTCATATTATTACAAACATTACTTATTTACTTTATCTCATTAACTATAGGAGTGAACATACCACTCATTGATACCGAATCAAAGTATGCATACGAGTTATTCGCATACAATTCATAATTGTCATCAATGGAAGTTATACATTTTTTTATTTGTTCTACATCAGCATAATCTGCACACAACCCCATCTTTGCTGGTTCTATAACATTCTTCAGACCCGGAATATCATTGCCTAACATAGGCACTCCAAGCGACGAGTATTCCCATATTTTATTGGGCGCACAGAAAATATTGTTCAAACAGGAATGATCATACGACAAAAGTCCAATGCGGGCCATTTTGGTCACAATTAAATGAGTAGGAGGAACAAGAAATGGAACATAGATTATGTTATTACTAATAGAAAGAAGCTGCTTGAGATAATCCGTTTCTTTTCCCATCAGTATCAAAACAAAATCGGGTAACTCCTTTACTGCGTTACAAATAGGTTCGAGATCTCTGTCAGGGGTTATCAATCCTTGATAATGTATGATTTTTTTACTCTTAATCTGCTCTATGATATCTACCACATTCTTAGGCAGTGTTCCATCCAAAGTAGGACGTTCTAACGGGCGGTTCGGAATAACCGTAGGAGTTTTAGACAACTTCCACCAAACTCTAAAAATGTGAGCTCGCGTAAGATCCGGACACGTTATTAAAGATGCCTTTAAGGCGTATTCCTTTAGGTTCTTGAGATACATTGGAGTTCCATCAAAGAGTTCATAAAGGTTTAGTATATAATGCAGTCGTTTGGTTCTGGGTCCCATTGCCAATAGCGTATCTGCTGTTGGTATATAGAATGTATGTTTCATAAGACCCTCTTTCCTTATGGTCTTCCATACATAGTATCTTATTTTAGACCACACTAAAACTTTCTCTATCTTACTCTTGGCATCTGGAATATTCAACATAATTACTTTCTTGCAGTATTTATAAAGAAAATCCATATTCTCCTCTAATTCGTTTCCACAAATCAGTGTTATTTCGACCCCCAACCTGCTTAATGCTTCTATAGTTGTCATAAGCGGAGGAAAAGAGGATACTTTTGTTTTTTGTACTATTACTAATTCTTTTGCCATAATTTAAACACAAACTGTTGATAAATAAATATATAATGGTGATACAATAATCTTAAGTATAGAATTATCCATAAACGATGTCGGATATGAACTTGACGAAGCAAGACGGCCATACTCAAGCGTTACTGTAAACACAAAGGTTGCGAACAGAAAAAACTTTGTTGCAAGAACACCTATAGGAGTATTGATTTTGCGTAGCTCTAAATATAGCATTATATAGAAAGGAAACAACATTGTCATTAATCTGGTAAAGTTGTGTGAGACTCCATAGTTTAGATTCAACACAATAATCATTAACAAGCAAACCCTCACAAAAACACTATGACTTTTTATATATACAAACAAGACATATAGAAAATACATAAAGAAAGTGGCTGTAAAATACAATCCATCCGACCTAAAAAAGTTTTCTATATTCTTTTCATTATATCCACTCGCCATATCTACCAATGACGACAAAGCCCCCACTCCTGCAAAAGAAGACACTATAAAGCCCATAAGATTAAATTGCCGAAACAGAAATGAGAGCATAGCCAATATAAATAGCCACCTCTGATTCTTAATGGCAACCGCAAAATACAATGGCAGAAAAAAGAAGGCCGTAGCATGGATACCTAAAGAGAGCACAATTGAAACAATTGCTATTTTTTTGCGTTCATTGATTAGATTGGTAAATGCATAGAAGAATAACGAGGTCGCAATTCCTTGTTTCATTATTTCTGTTACTTGCGTGTAAATCACAAAACAAAGGATTGAGGCTACGACATAATTCAACAAACGGCTTGAGTATTTGATACCACTATACTCAAATATATTTAATATAGATACAAATATCAAATAATACAGCAACGTCACCCAAAATAATGACAGATATTGAACATTGCCGGTTAACTTATATATTAATATATTAGTTAGATTGAATAATGACGAGCCAAATCTCGAAGTAACATTTTCTAAATTACCGTTACTATATATTACTCCTTTATAAATTCTACATATATCACCCGAATCCGTTTTTTGAGTAAATGCCAGAACTCCTAGAAATAAAGCGATAATAAAGAACAGAAACTTATAATCCTTCCTAGTGTAGTTATGATTGGATGCTAGCGAATACAAACTATCGCAAAAACTTACGAACGGATTTATAATAAAGAGTATAAAACACCTTAATGGGCTCACTCTTAAACGTTGGTCGTTTTCGTTTTTAATCTTTGACATACTTTCTTCTACAATTCATTAAGCCCAATAATGTATCGGGCGATAAAACCTTAAACAACACCAACAGTACTTGTTCCTTAGAGCTAAGTCCTATAAACTTTGTTTTTAACACATTGCTTATTAACTTTTTAAAGGCACGCAATTCCTGTAAACCATTAGTATTAGAGCTACACTTTGAAATATAATTCATTACATTGGTATACACGCGCTTGCTGTATGCCACATATAGTTTTATAGAATCATCTACGTGGATTGTTAAGAGATTACCATAAAGCCTGCTCAATTCCTTCATGTATAGCGAATACTGTTCTGCCGAAACCAATTTATGAGTTAGTGAACCGGTTTGGTTCTCCACATAATGATAACCATTCAGATTTGAGTAATAACTGGTATTTATATATTGCATATAGTTCATTACAAATAAATGATCCTCGCCATAGGATACGCGCTCATCAAACCTTACGTTGTGTTCCATTACAATGCATCTATTGAATAATTTAACACAAGGAGAATTAATGATGTTGTTGTTTTCAGCATAGGCAAGTGTACCCACTAAATTGTGTTCTGTGCAGTTTACAAAATTATGCGTACATACGATCTTACCATCTTTAATATTTACATACCCCTGCATGTATATATCGGCAACTTCTGCTCTTAGTCCAAAATCGTCAAGGTATGTTGAAGATATGTAGTCATCACTATCCACAAAGCACAACCAATCACAGTTTGCGTGCTCAATGCCGTAATTTCGTGCCGAACTTACGCCACCATTCTCCTTATGAAAAACCTTTACACGATTGTCCTTCTGCGCATATTCATCGCAAATTTCACCACTTCTATCTGGTGAGCCATCATCTATAAGTAATAACTCAAAATCGGTGAATGTTTGGACAAGAATACTATCTACACAACGACGAAGATAGGTTTCGGCTTTATATACGGGAACTATTACACTTACTTGGGGCATACTATTAGTTTAATTTATTCAACAATAATTCCTTACACTCTTTCCTTTGCTCTTCCAATATGTCATTAACTAAAGTCCAGTTAATCGGCTTTGTGAAGTCCACATTGTCAAGATTATCAGCATCAAGTAGTCTGTCTTCGAGATGGAAGATTTTCAATAGAGAGGTAAAACGGCTCATTCCTCTATCTGCATTACCGATTACCCAAAATGGTTTGTTGAAGATGATGCTAAAGACCATACCGTGGAAACTATCTACAATGGTTAACTTTGCATCCATAAAGGCACGGAGCCATGCAGTAACACTTGGATATACACAATCCTCTATATTGTTTTTAACGTGCTCTACTGTTCTTATTTCTGTTTGGTATTTAGGTAATACTTGAAATGGCTTTAACCCTTTAGAATTTGCCACCTTTTGGATAAACGCTGTAATATTTTCTTTTGGGTCAAGGATGTAGTTGAAGAGTGTACCTTTGGATACAGGTTCGCTCTCTTGTTCTACCAGTCTGACATAATCTTCTTTGGCAAGGAGCATTGTTGGATCGAGTACATGGATGGCATCTACACCAAGATGTTCCTTGCAGAGTTTTACTCCAGAATCCTCACGCACAGTTACAAGGTCGAAATGCTTAGCCAAAGGTGCACAAACCTCGGTCTGCTGTGGTGTAAACTCCCATACGTTTGTTCCAAATGATGCTGCATAAGCTATACGCTTTACATTTTTTTCTCGTACAAAGTCCAAAAACATTGACGGAAGAAAGGCATTGTAGCATGGACGCCAACATTGATCGCTTCCTACTACATAAGCATCGTACCTCACCTTTGCTGCTTGTTTAGCAAAATCACAGAACGAGTGCATTGCAGCAGTATGATTGATGTATGTTTTAATGAAGTGGTTGGTATTGCGTTGTATAACGCTACTTTCGGCTTTATTTGGACAATATCTTATACCTCGAAACATATGAGGAAATAGTGTGTACAATACTCCAACCTTTATTTTGTGCAAAGCGGTACGTATGATGCTTCTGCTCGCTTCCCAATCTATGGTCTCCACCTCATACCCTGCCCTAATGAATATCTGCTGCAAAGCATAGTTCTGCAACAAACCTCCATAGTTTGTATGTAGTCGTTGGGTGAGTATTCCGATTTTCATTTCTACTATTATATATTACTTTTGATTTTTATTTGATATTATCATTTGCGTAGTGCGCGATGGTATCGAACCATAAGCATTGCTCCTCCTATGCACGCACTTTTCATTTAGGCTATTCTATTATTCAAATTCATAACGTTCCACCTCCTCGCCTTTGAGAATGCGCACGATGCGACTACAAGCCTTTCCGTCTCCATAAGGATTTACAGCCTTCGACATTTTATTGTAAGCGTTACTATCATCAAGTAGTGTACTAACCTCATTCATAATCTTATCATAGTCGGTGCCTACAAGATGTACTGTACCACTATACAAAGCCTCTGGACGCTCTGTTGTATCACGCATTACAAGCACTGGCTTGCCAAGCCCTGGAGCCTCTTCCTGAATACCACCTGAGTCAGTAAGAACAATAGTTGACTTCTCCATCAAGTACACAAACTCAAGATACTGCAATGGTTCAATGAAGAAGAAGTTCGAACGAGTTAAATCCTCACCAAACACTTTATGTATTGGTTTGCGTACATTTGGATTTAGGTGCATTGGATATACAAAATCAACATCTGGATATTTCTCTGAGAGATCCTTCATTGCTGTAACCATACGAATAAAACCATCACCAAAGTTCTCACGACGATGACCAGTAATAAGAACAAGTTTTTTGCCATCCTTTAATCTATTGACATCATAACCTGCCTTTGCAAGAATCTCTTCCTGCTCTTTTGCTAATGCTGAATCGTTTTTAAGTTTAGCCACAACCATGTGAAGTGCATCAATCACAGTGTTTCCAGTCACATAGATATTACCATGCGCCTTCTCCTCCATAATATTCTTCTCAGAGAGAGGAGTCGGAGAGAAGTTATATGTTGCAATACGACCAGTAATCTGCCGATTCATCTCCTCTGGCCATGGACTATATATATTATGTGTACGAAGGCCTGCTTCTACATGTCCTACTGGAATCTGTGCATAGAATGCAGCAAGTGCTCCTGCTGTAGATGTCGTTGTATCTCCATGTACAAGTACCACATCTGGCTTACATTCTTTAAATACATCACGAAGACCTGTAAGAACTCGTGCAGTTACATCTGTTAAGTCTTGACCTTGTTTCATAATGTTCAAGTCAAAGTCTGGCTTCACATCAAAGATAGTTAACACTTGGTCAAGCATTTCACGATGCTGACCTGTTACACACACCACAGTTTTAAACTCATCTGTATGTTTCTGGAACTCCTTAACCAATGGGCACATCTTTATTGCCTCTGGACGGGTTCCAAACACTAACATTATCTTTTTCATATTATAATAATTAAATTCTATTTTCTGCAATAAACTATCACTATTTACATGAAATAATATTCCGTAGAATTTGACTTATAGCTGCGCCATTAGCTATACCATCAATTAAGCTATTTACTATTTTCTTTGAATCCATAACTATTCATACTAAACAAATGATAATAGAGCCATAGCCTTAGCTCCTAAAGACACAATTCCTTTTGCCGCTAATGTCACTCCTGTTTTCTGTATGGTATCTAATGCAAACTTCATAAGTTTCTTGTTCCAAGGATCCTTTTTCGTTTCTTCCCGTATCAAGTCTAATGCCTCTCTGGAAGAGTTTTCATTCAAGGTTTCTATTTCTCGTTTGAGTTCTTCTATTATTTTCAGAAACTCTTCACGATGCTCATTAGTTACAATTGTTTCCTTACGAATATCACCTGTAGTGATGTTTCCTGTAGTAACATTACCATTGCCTAAGTTGGCGATTATTGCATTTATGTCCATATCTTTATGTTTTATAAATTCTATTATTACTCACTATTCTATCCTTGACTCTCCACTCGCCCTTCTGATAGATTTCTCCAAACTTTCTACCAGGCCGTCATAAGACCATTTTTCCATTGCTTCTTTTGATTTAGCTTCTTCCTCTATCAAAGATTTCAGTTCAACCAACACATTATAGTCTGACTTATATTTATATGAAAAATCACAAATCACGTGGAATTCATAATGGGATGCAAGAAATTGGGTAAAGGCATTACGCCCTCTATTGCTCATCTTGCATAGTGATTCAAAGAGTTTATGCGGATTCTCCTTCTCAAAAATTGGACGCATTCTAAAACTGGAAGAGTGGTCCGGATAACTACCATCATCTATATAAGCTAAATTATCTACATTATCATCAGATAGTTGACGCAGAGCTAATTGCATATCATCGGGAATTTCTTCCTTCATTCTCTCAAACTGATTGTTTACAAATTCTATGATGCATTTTGTCTTCATTTTCTCTTGGTCATATCCTCTTACGTAATTGTAGCCCTGGATAAATTGGTAGTGACATTTATACAAATCATTCAAACAGGTACAAGATTGATAGGTACGCAACAATCTATTCTTTACATCAGAGATGGTTCCCTCCGGCAATTCACGAAAACCCATAGCATCGAAATATCCAAGAAAACCTACAGATTTACCTATATCAACTGGTTCTGATATAATGCCACTCCTCAATTCCTTCACCAATGAGTCAACTAGCTCATAGAATTCTTCATTTGTCTTGTCCCAATATGAGTCTAACCGTTCCAAAGCTGTAAGCTTCCTGGATTTCTGAGATAGAATATTTTCAAACATTGGAGCCAAGCTTATTCCCTTTTCTATATGCTCAACTATTATGGGAACCATTGTACTACTCAGAGCTTCAAATTGATTAAGGCGGTTTACTTTGTTATATTTCCCCATCAAATTTCTAATCTTCTCTGAATTTTCATCATTTGTTCCAACAAGTGCCTTTACAGAACATTTTTCCCAATCGACAATAAAAGCATGGCTATCTATATTCCGATATTCTGCATAAACAGCGATAAAGCAAGACAACAATGAACGCAAATATTCATGATTATTCTCAACCAGATTTGATGGCAATACCGAAATCAATGAACTGAAATCCAGAAGTGACTGACGCAATAGCCTCAAATTATGAGTTTCGGTACTCTCAAAACACAGTTTGATCATTTCGGTTTCTTTACATAGAAAATCAGTGACCATCATGGGCTCAGAAATAAAAAACTTTATGGCAGCTTTTATATCTGGGTGAATTTCAAACTCTCGACCAACTACTTTTTCTTTGAATTCGAGCAGCTCATGATGTGTCTTATCATCTAAATATTTCTCCTCACCTATCACAACAACATGACAATCGCAATGTTCCACAAAATAGTTTATGAAACCGAGCAATTGCTTCATAGGTATCTGACAACGTTCCAGATCATCAAAGATGATAAACTTTACGCCTTTAACTTCATCTTTATTGTCAGTCTCAAAAATTGACAAAGAATCCAATGTGCCAGAGAAAGACGTTTCACTCTTGCCATCATTATCTATATCAAGTTCAGTCTTAAAGATAATCTTACTTGCTATACGTCCAACTACCTTAAGTATTTTTCCAGTCTTGGAATAGAAGAATGGATTCACGCATCTATCAATGGATATTTTTATATCAGAGATTTCTCTCATACCAAAGAGTGAAACATATATTGGTTTCAATTCGATACTATTCTCATTAGCCGGCAGTTTGCTTGATTCTTCAAATTCTGCAAGCCAATGCTTTACAAAGTAAGTTTTTCCGCATCCCCACTTTCCCCTTAACAAGACTGCATACTGAGGTGAAGGGAGTGCAGCATATCCGTTCAAGAAATCAAAAATCAGCTTATTCATAGCAATGCTAAATTAAATCAACTTAGTTTCACGTTAAAGCTATACGCATTAAACTACAAGCGTCTACGCATATAAAAGATTATTCTTTTTTATTTTCCTAAAGCAGTTTTGACAACTTTTACTCCTTTATTACCTAAAACTTGCTTTACAACCCCTTTTACAAGGCGTTTCGTTTTATTCTTTACCCTTGAAGACAATGAAATCTTCAAGCAGATATCAACTGCATCTTTTATAGTCTTTCCTTGATAAATCAAAGCAAAGAACAAGGCACGTTTGGGATGTGCATGAGTATGTTCATTGAATCCGCCATTACAAAGATTAGCCTTATCTATGTCCGATTTACGAACCATCATATTTAGCTTATCAAAGTATTCCTTGCCTTTTGAAGTATTAACAAGAACCAAACCAACACCCTTGTCATCATCAAAGTCCTGGTCTGTAACTCTTGCCGCCCAATAATCACCTATGGTTAAATCACTATGATTTACTCCATTCTTACATTTGCATTCATAACATGAAGGGCGCAAATATATGTCAGAAAGGAATCCTCGCATAAAAGGATTATCGTAATGTATATCGGACGATAAAACGGTATTTTTTCCAGCCACTCTCACGTTTATCTCTAAACTTAATGTCCCCTATGGGGGACGTTGCGTTTAGAGATGAAAGCAAAACGGAATTTTTTCCAGCGGTCGCCTGAAGGCGACTCTGTTCTTTGGCATCATATCCTCCATAAGTTTCAGCCAAATATCTTCGCCAAACACCAGGGCTTGGAACTCCATGACAAAGGAAATCAACAGCCAACAAATTTGAATATTGCTTGTTACGGAGATATGTTCGCAAACCAGCTATTTGGCACGGACTTCCGACAAACAGAACTTCACGTCCCTGCTTAAGAAAGCGCTCTGCATCTTTAAAGGAATTGCCAATCTTACTCTGAAGATATTTACTACCCATCATTGGATAAACGTCCTCTATCTTCTCTGCATAAACGTGATGTACTTCCCAGCTCTCATCATATACAGCTCCAAAAACGACACCGCCCTGATTGATAACCTCTCTTGCTAAAGGAAGAAAAACGCCACCTGAAGAACTGTTCATTCGCTCCTCGTCATTCGGATTTTTCACAGCAAGCACTTCCAGTACAGACAGTTTATCTGCTTGATTCAAGATTGGACATACTTTCTCGCACAATCCACACTTGATACAAGTCTCTTCATCCACCTGCGGATACAAGAAGCCCTCAGTATCCTCTTCCAATCTGATGCATTGTTTAGGACATCGCTGTACGCAAGCAGAACACCCACAACAATTTTTCTTATCTGTTAATATGTATCATCACTTTGAGAATTTATGTAGCATACCAAGAGTTTTAGCCTTAACAAATACTTGTTCATTGCTTGACAAGCCCAACGTATATGCTGTTAATGAAACTGAAAGTACACATACTATTCCAACTATGAAAAATCTAATCACTGTATCTTCCATATTAAAATAGACTAAAGCTGGAAGAATTACTGAAACTGCGATTACCAAAAGTACTGGTGAATAGATATATCTTAAATAATCTCTGATTCTAATTCCAATTAAAGGACGAAGCAGGAACATTCGTACTATCTGTGTCAAAGACTCCATCATAAAGTGTACAATGAATACAGAATATGCAGGAAGTCCCAACCAGAGACATATATACGAAATAGGTAATATCATCAATAATATTGTTCCACAAATCGCCTGATACTTACGCACTTTACCTGTAGCCTGATTTGCTATAATCAGAGGATTAGACAAGGTATAAATCAAAGACGTACATATCATAATGCGCAAGAAAACAACAGTATTATCTGGCACTATCTTCAGCCATACTGTCAATATGAATTTGGTTTCAAAAAGAACAGGCAAAGACAGGAAGAAGAGAAGAAAGAATGAGAAACGTGCACTGCGATACATCAACTTGTGCATTTCCTGCATTTCTCCCTGTGCATATGTTTTGGTAATTTGAGGATTAAGTGCCATTTGGAAGTTGCCGACAAACTGCTGAACAGCATTCTGTACCTGAACCGCAATACCGCGAGCAGCATTAACAATAGGTCCGAAGAAGACATTCAACAGCATGTTCAAACCTTGTCCGAAGAGCACTGCCGCCAAGTTACCAAACATACTCCAACCGGCAAAACCGGTCATTTCCTTAAATAATGCTTTATCCCATACGTGCTTGTATTTGGTTTCTTCAAAATGCTTGTTACAATAATAGCTATAGCAAAATCGAATCAATATCTGTATCGCCAAGAGCAGGAAAGCATACAAGACTAACTTATCAAATGAGAACACTAACAGCATATAGACAATAGCCAACTTTAATACCACTTCCAAAATGGAGATATAAGCAAAAGCCGACATTTTCTCATGAGCGACAATATCCGCATTATAGGGTACACTTATAATCATAAAGACTGCATCTACGATAGTGCACTGCAATACCCAAAAGGCTGCGTCCATTCTATCAGCCGGAATCTGCATTTTATTATATAAGAACCACAATCCGATGGTTTCTCCCAATAACACGATTACACCTGCTATCAGCGTATGAATCTGAAGTGTAGTACTAAATACAGTCTGCAATCTATTATTATCTCCTTTACCCAAGGCAAAAGTGATGTATCGCTGCGTTGCAGATGACATGGATCCATTAATGAATCCGAACATAGCAACAATTCCTCCAACCACATTATATATACCATAATCCTCTACTCCCAATGTATTCAAGACAACTCTGCTCGTAAACAGAGACACCGCCATCATAAAGAGCATACGGAAGTAAAGAAGAAGCGTATTCTTCGCTATTCGTTTATTATTATCTGATGTTTGATTTGACATTAAATATATGTTTTACGTTTTAATTATTTTATATGTTTTGCGTTAAGCTTGCACAAAGCAACGAACTTTAGAATGCGTTTACGGTTGGTAAGTAAGCAGTCAATTTAGGGCATACCCCAAAGAGTAGGCACT
>ULYR01043625.1_pt1 | contig 50643 bp, 80 predicted proteins | sample 1962341 | NCBI WGS metagenome assembly ULYR01 (sample SAMEA4835868, study PRJEB28245) | human gut metagenome | biome: gut microbiome; material: fecal sample | place: Denmark | collected 2008 | reverse complement strand
GTTCGCGCCGTCCGACACCGTGACCACCACCGTTCCGCCGTCACCCGCGCTGACAATCGGCACGGGAGCGGTCGGGAGCGGCGTACCGTCCTGCGTGCTTTTGCCGCAGACACGCAGACCGACAAAAGGCGCGGCGAAAGAATCCGTCGCAGTAATCGACGCGCCGGACACACTGCCAGACAAAACATTCGCGCGCGCGGAAAGCGTGTTGGCGGTATTCGTAACCGCGCGGATAGCGTCGCCAGCAGCTTTCGCGTCAGCCGCGCGGTTCTCCAGCGCCAGCGTTTTGTCCGTTACCAGCGGCGTTGGAATCCCGCCATTCGCGCCAACGCCATAAAGCGCCTGAATCACACCAATCGTGCTTGCGTCAACCATTCGTGCCACCTCCCAGCTTCACCCACGCGCCATGCGCGTCCTTCTGCCACATCGCGCCGAACCCGGCGGTGTACGCCAGACTGCCGATGCTTCCGGACTTCCCCGGCTCTGTGCCATTGGAGATGTCGGCGGCGTTATCCAACATCCACTCAACATAGTCCGTGTGGATAGTCTCGCCGTTATTCCTGCGGATTAGATTCCACGCCATTTTGAGCCGCCTCCTTAATTGTGATGATGATACTATCCGATTCCAGCCCGACGTTGCTGCTCGCGTCAACCGCCTGGAATGCAACAATCCGCGTTCCACTCCCGGTAAATTGAAACTGCTTTGTGAACGTTATCGTTTCCTGCTGAACGTCATAGATTCGTTCGTTTACTGTGCCGTCCACAAGGAAACGGATTGATGCCGCGTTCTTCTGCGTCACCGTGAATGTCACGCTCTCGCCGACGGCGATTGTCGTTTTGTCCGCCTCAACGCTGACGATTCGCGGACGCTGTGCCTCAAGCGCTGATACATCGTCCTTCCACGCTGCGTATAGCTTGCTATAATTTTGCGCGGCGGTGTTGGAGCGATATGCACCCATTTGCAGCAGTTCCAGAAGTAACAATTTTTCCTCATCCGTGATGTACTTCCCCAGGAACTGCTGCGCTGCGGATGTTGCGCTTTCTGCCGCTGCATTCGCGTTTGCCGCTGCGTTTTTGCAGTCTTCAACCTTTGCAAGCACCGTTGTAATGTCGGGGATGACGTTATCCGGGTCGTACACCGTCCCGGTTGCTCCCGCCGCGACGCGTCCCTCAAGCCACAAGATAGCCGTCGTGTCCTCGCCGACCGTTGCCGTGACCATCAGGCGGAAACGCCCAACAACAGCGTAACAAGCAGCGGAAAGCGTTACGGATGCCACGCCGTCGCTAACCGCGCCTTGCAAAAGAATCGTCGGGTTTTCGTCCGTGCTTGCGACGCTGTCCAGCCTGATAAAGCTGCCGACAATCGTTGCGCCCGAATCCATGCTGTACGGCGCGCCATCCTTCTCAAACGTGATTTTCAGCGTGTGGGCGTTTGCCTCGCCTTGCACGAGCGCCGCTTTGAGCGGTGTCATCCGCAACCCAGCAGACAGGTTGCAAGTATAATTTAACTCATTCATGCGTCCTCCTTATTCCGTTCCGGCGGAAATAAGTCCACTCTTGCCGCCCAGCGCCTCGATGATGCCGCTGACGCTCTTGCCCTCCGTTGACATGGTGACTTGTACCTTTTGCGGCTCAAGCAGCACGTTGTCCGCGTTAAGTGTCAGGATGCGCTCATCATAGCAGCGCCCGAATTTGGGCATTGCAACCCGGCAGATGCTCCCCAGCCGGAAATGGTCGTAGGGTAATCCTGTTATGGCGGAAAGCTCCACAAGTGAAACGTCGATGGAAATCGGCGGGGTTTTCTTTTTCGCCAGTTCCTTCTTTGCGTTTTCCAACAGCGTCTCCTTGTCCGTGATGCTGTTATCCGAGTATTTTCCGCACACGATGCCCCACTCGTCGATGGTGTCCGCGTCGATGTAGTCCTTGCCATCGTTTACCGTGCCGACGGTGATGCCGTTTTTGCCGTATGCATACATACGGGTCACAAGGTCGTCGCGGTCGGTGCTGACCGTTGCGCTGGTTAGCGCGCCGTTAAAGCGCGCTTCGCAGGAGACGGTATTTGGCATATTAACGAGGTTGAGCGTCCACGGATGGGTGGAAAAGTCGTACTGCCACATCATTTCAGCGGGAGACAAGTCCTTGACGTTGTTGATTGCTGTCCAGATGTTCGTTCCCGCGTCAAAGTCGTATGTGAGGTGTTGCGATAACTCGCACGTTCCCATCTGCCAGCGTGTTTCCGGCTGGTATGTCAGAAGCTGTGCCAGAACATCAACCGCGTCAACGGATGCACTGCCTATTTTGAGCTGCTCCGGCAGAAGCCCGTCCATCAGCGTGGAAATGGCGTGGTCAAGGTTTACTTCCTGCGTCGCGTAATTTCTATAAGTCTGCGTGTCCGAGCGCAATCGGAAGATGCCGACGCTGCCGCCGATGTGGTATAGCTCCACAAACTGCGTTGCGTCCATCCATGTGCCGTCCACAAGCGTCATACTCGCGGTGGAAATGTCGTCGATTGTTAGCGATAGAGACAGCGAGGAAGGGCGCAAGCGCTTGATTTCTCGCAGATTTTTGTCCAGCAGACGCGGCAAGCGAACGTTGTTGGTGTATGCCTTGCTTGCATCCGGGTCTGGGATGATGCCTGAAACATAGTCGATTGTGAGGTAGATGTCGCGGACGTCTACGTTAAAAGTTCGTTCGTCGCTGTCTGTGTAAATCTTTTTCCACATTTGGAAAGAGAGTATTGCAACAAACGATGTTGTACTTGCTCCGTCTGGAAGCGTGATGGACGAAAATCCAGCCTCGTCAACATGGACGTCGTTTACGTCTTGTTTTTGTTGATTGCCCCAAAGGTCGCGACGAAAATCTGCGTGTACTCGTGCGGAGGTGATTACTGCGTCGGCTGGAAGAACAACCGGAAAAGTGACCTTTGTTCTCCCGATTGTTGGATAGCCGACTTCCATCTGCCAACCAGTGGGATTTTCCACATCAGGGTTTACCTCAAGACGGCATTTTATTTTGGACGTTAGGGTTACTTCCTGCGGTATGCCATATGCTTTGTAGTTAATATTTCCGCCCCCTCGCAGTGACCGTCAGCGACAAAAGCCCGTCGCCGCTAAACGACACCTTGTTGATTCCGGGCTTTAGCGTGATTTCGTCGGCAGACTGTCCGTTTCGGTTGCCAATTGCGGATTGCCCTGCCGCCGTGATTTGCTGGATGCCGTTGTCGTCGTGTTCTATGCGGATTTCCTCGCCCGTTTTCACGCTGATATTCGTCAGCACGATTTTCTCGCTGCCGCAACTGATTGCAACGTTTGTCAGCGGGTCGATTGCCACAAAAACAGCTTCCAGCGGACACGCCACGTCCCCGCGATTGTAAACCGTCAGGATGCCACTTTTGCTTGCTTCAACTGTTTCCATTTTGGAAACAGTTGCTTCTTCCCACCACGGACGCTGATATGCCGTCAACTTGATTTCCAGCGTGTCCGTCCACTTAAGCGCGGAAACACTCGCTGCCTCGATGCTGTCGATGTATAACCGCTGTTCCGGGCGGTATGACGTATGCAGGTACTGTCCACCGCTGCCCCAGCGCATGATTTTACCGAGGACAAGCTGCCTGTGGATGGTGTTTGCTTCGTGGATTTCCACGGCGATTGTTACCGTGATGGACTGCCGAAGCTGCCCGGTGAGGTACATCCCCCCGCCGGGGCGTGCTTCGGTTGTTACGGCTTCCTGTGGAGCATCCTCCGAAATGTCGATGATGATGATGGATGGGTCGAGGTCTTCCAGCGCTTCTTCTCCCATCCACGCGCGGTATCGCGTTACCATTTATCGCGCCACCTCCATCAGATTCCCACGGATGCCCCTGCCTATTATTTTGTTGACGATAGGCGCAACCGCTGTTGCGACGGTTTTGCCGTCCACGCTGAATGTATTATTGATGGTTGTTGGCGGAAGCCCAGAAACAGCGTTCGCAATTTCGCCCGGGTTTATTACTTCCACAAAAAGAACGCCGTCGCTATTGCTAAAAATGTTGGGTGCGCTATTGTTTCTTAGGCTTTCCTTGTAATTCTCCATCATTTCTCCAAGCGCATTGAAAATAGACTGCGTTACAAAATCTTCCTGTATCGTTCTACTTTCGATTTCTTTTGCTGCGTCAATGGCGCTTTCGATGGCGGAGAAAACATTGCCGCCCGTTGTTTTTTCTTGCTGTTCGCTCGAAGGTGCGCCGATGTATGTATTCGGCACAAATTTAGGGTGCGCTGCGTTGGCAATAATCGTGTCCATCATATATAGTGGCGGCATATCTTTTGTTGCTCGATTGTTCCACTGCTCCGCTTCTTCGGCTTCCCGTTGACGCTGGTTTTCCTCCATGCGCTGTTCCAAAATGTCAACGATGTCGTTCATTTCCTGCGTCTTCATTTCTACGAGCCGATTCCACCGCTGCGCGCGGGCTTTGATGTCGTCGGGCATTAGCCCATCTTCAATCATGTCCGCATAGCCGCTTCGCGCTCGTGCCTGTTCGCGGGCGCGGCGTGCTTGCGCTTGCTCTTTTAGCGTCGGGGCTGTTTTTTCGTGCGCAATATCTTCTTCTCGCTGGTCAGCATCTCCGCGAACGAAGAAATCGGATATCCACGGCTTATCTTTCAGTTCGTAATCAATTTGCTTGAACCCCAACTGTTCGAGAAGCGCATTGATGCCCGGAATTTCTGCTTCCAGCGTCTCGCGCATTGTGTTGATGCCAGCCAAAACCGCGCTGTTATTTTCCGCCATGTATGCCGCGATTGCGTCCTTTTGCTCAAACGCTTCGAGCGACTTTTGCACGGTTTCCAGCATCGCCTGATACGTCTCATCGTCCGCCAGCGTATACCGCGTTTTGGTTTCCGCCATCGCGTTTTCTTCGTCGCGGGCGCGCTGGTAGTCTGCATTTAGCTGCTTGATTTCTTCCGGCGTTAGATTCAGCAGACGCGAAAGGTACGCATCGTTGTCGCGGGAGTATGTAGTAAGCCCTGACAAGATGCCAACGTCAACGCCAGCCGCTTCGGCTTGCTGCAAAGCATCATTATAGGCGTGTAGCGCATCCGCATTCGTCCCGTACCAACTAAGCACATTTTCCTTGCTGTAATCGGTATCGAGGAGCTTCTTCATTTCCTCCTGCGTGTGCGTTACCATGTAGCCCATGCCGGACGCAACGCCCTTGTAGGCTTCCTGCGCCTTTTTCAGCGTGTCCGCGCGGTAGGTGCCCACGTCTTTCAGCGCGGTCTTTAGGTCTTCGAGGGCTTTCTTTTCGTCCTCGACGGCTTCGTTGAATTTTACCTGTTCTTCGGCTTCCGGGTGTGCACGTTTGTACGCTTCCCATTCCGCTGTTGCCCTTTCAAGCGCGGTCTGATTCTCGTTCAGTTTATCGTTAGTTTCTTCGATTTGCCTATTAACATCTTCCAATTCTCCGGCGGCGGCGCTGCTATCGAATGTTTGCAAGCTCATTGCTTCTGTGAGCTTGCTCCACGCCGCAGCTTGCATGTCTCCGAAATCGAAGAGATTTATGGAAGAATCTCCAACCCCGCGAATCGCCCTGTCGACTTCATCATATTGCGATGCAAAAAATTCGTCAAATGTATTGGCAAACGTATAGTTGGCATTTGTTCCAGCCATTGTGCGGACAAAGGACTGATAGGCATTTTCTACTACATCATGATATGCGGCTTTTACTTCTTCAGCATTAGACCCCACAATTAGCGAGTTTAGATAATCTCTGCGTGCATATAGGGATTCAAGCTGTTTTTCCGTTTCATCAACTGCTGCTTGTGCATCGGTAACGGCGGTATCATGTGCACCATACAGCGACACGCCATTCACGGTATCCACATACTGTTTAATTCTCTCTGTGTTGCCCATAATGGCGTCAGAGGTTAAATCAACGTATTGCGAAAGTCCCGGCATAACGGTTTTAAGGTTTTCGAGGGCTTCCTGCCACGCTTTCGTTGCCTTTACAGCTTCGCCGCTCTCCTGCTCCATGTTGCGCATGGAATTAACTATTGTGAGCGACTGCGCATAGGTCGCCTTTGCGTCGTATATTGATTCGTCCCGCTCTTGCATGATTTTTTCGGCTGTGGTGTACTGGTATGACTTATCCGACAGCACATTATTGAGCAGTGAAATCGCGGGCGTTACAACGCCCAGCAGCCCCTTGCCGAACTCCGTCTTGATGCGGTCAAGGTTGGTTTGCAGCTTGCGCATTTCGTTGGAGAAGCTGTCCCCGGTTCGCGCAAAGTCGCCCTGAGCGTCCTTCGTTGCTTCCAGCAGATACTGATAGCGCAGCGTTGCTTGTTCCGCCTGCGACATCTTGTCAAACGCCTTATTCATGCCCTTTTCGAGGGCAAAGGCGTTCAGGTTCGCAACGGACATATTGATGCCCAAAGATTTTACATTTATACCCTCGGTTTCCCGATATTTTGTAGGGGATTAGACTATCTCTTCGCCCTTTCGGGGGGCGGCTGGCACTTCGCGTCGTGCTAATCCCGACGCTACAATTAGTCGTTACACCTTCCGTCCGTGACGGCTTGGCACGGTATTGTCGTGCTTGCAATTGGCAAGTTTAGAGTTTTACCGTTAGCGCATTTTCATGCACACCGCTTTTGCTTGCGTTCACCAGCAGTTTCAGAATGGATTTCTCCATTAAGCCGCTAAAATCAACGGTTCTGTTTCCCCGGAGATGCCGGAGCGGATTTTCTCAAATGCCGTGTCGTGGTCGAGGTTGTAGAACGACGCCATATCCGCCGCCAGCCCCGCCATATCCGTCGACATTTGGAGAACTTGGTCATCCGCGACGCCCATAGATTTCAACATCGCGCCCAGCGTGGACGAATACTGTTTCGCCTTGGTTTCCGTGATGCCGTAGGCGTTCAGCGCCTCCTGCGCCCACTTGTTGATGGTGGACGCGGAATCTTCAAACGTCACATCAACAACGTTCTGCGTCTCCTTAAGGTCGGACGCAAGCCCGATTGATTCATCAATCGAACCCGTGATGCCGTCGATAATGCTATTGATGCCGTTTACTGCCATGTTGGCAAGGAACTGCCCGCTTGCAATATCACCAATAACATCGAGTTGGCTCAAAAATCCGCTCAGCACACCGCCGCCCGAATCGCCAGAACCGCCGCCGTCTGCGGCTTCCTGCAAGGACTGGATTTGCTGCTGCAAACGCTGGATTTCTTCCGTCGCTTGCGTGGACTGCTGCTGTGCTTGCTGCAATTCCGCCCGAAAACGCCCACCGTCAAACGTCGGATGCACTGCAAAGCTGTTTAGCTCTTGCTGAAACTGCTGCATTTCCTGCCGGATTTTGTTCAGCTCCTGCGTGTATCCGCTTGTATCAATCTTAAAACTTGCGTACAACTCAAATGCTTCCGCCATCTTCTGCACCTCCCCTCGCCATTAGTCCGTTTATAATATCGTCGCAGATTTCCTCTGCTGTTTTTTGCTTTGTTTCGTGCGTCTCTTCGCCGAAAACGTCGCTGTATGACGGGATTTCCAGATTCGCGCCGCCGAACGACGAAATTGCAAGCACCGTCATCCACGCCATATTTGCCATGTAGCAACGTTTTGCTTCCTCCTGCGTTTCGTGCGCCAGAAGCACCCCCAGCGCGTGAACGTTTTGCGGGCGGTACTTGTACAGCACAGGGATTACATGATGCACCCCAGACGAAGCGCAAAGGTAAAAAAAGCAAACAGCGAATCGAGCGTGTCCTTGTCCATCATGGCGGCGGTTTCCGTGAAGTCCATTTCTGCGACTTCCTCCGCCGTCTTGCCGTGCATCGCGCCGAGAATCCCCATCGTTTCTTTGGGATGCTTGGCGTACAGAATCGGCAGCATCTTCATCAGGATGTCGCGTCCGACAACGTCGCCCTTGCTCTTTTCTTCCACAAAGGCTTTCATTTCCTTGCTGTTGACCAGCTTGTCGATGTACGGAATGGCGTTCGCCATCTGCTCAAATGCGGTTGCGGTATTCATGCGTTTTCCTCCTCAAAATTCACGAAAGTGCGGCAGGGCGCGAACCCTGCCGCGTGTTATTAAGCGGCGGGGTCGAAGAAAATTACCTCGCAAGGCGCATATCCGTCGGTTTCCAGTCCGTCCTGATGTGCGGTAAACTCCACCGGAATAGTGCCCTCGCCCTTGTCCGTCCACGTCAGCGTTGCGCCCGCCGTGTTCAGCGCGTTTTTGATGGCAATCAGCACATAGCCCTTCGAGGTGTCGCCAACCCAGACGAGACTCTCAATATAGTCCGCGTCCTTGATGTCGGTGCGAATCTTGATTGTGTGCTTCTTCTCCGTGTCCGTTACATCGGCAGTGCCAAAAGAACGCTTAAGGTTGGTTGCGTTGATTTCCAGCAGGGTAGTCGTCAGCTTGATAGTCCAACCATCGTTGACGCTGCTGCCTTTCCATTCCTCTCGCTTGCCGTCCGCTTCGATGCTGCGCGTGTTGGGCGTGCAGACGAACGTGCCGCCGCCGCGCGTTGCGCCAATCAGCGCAGAGCCGCTTGTCTTTTCGCGCTCCGTTTTCAGCAGCGCGCCCAGCGTCGCCGCGTCCGTGGCGGTGGAATAGTCGAAATTAGCAAGAAACATCCCGGCGTTGAGCTGCAAGTTTTCAAATGTACTTGCCCGAAGACCAGTCGTCATTTTGTTACCTCCTGTTAGGTGTAATAAGTCACGATTTCGTAGTAAATCCGTCCATAGCAGACGCTCTTGAGCGTTGTGTCCACTTCAAGGCGGAAAAAGTTGCTATTGTTGCGGTACAGGGTGATAAAGCCATCGTCGCAGTAGATTGCCGTCCCCTCCGGCGGAATGGCGCGGCGAACCTCGTCGAGGATTGCTGCGCGCTGCAAGTTTACGTTGCTTCCGTTTTCTGCCTGGCAGCACAGCGTGCAAATCATTGCGGACTTTCCGAATGCGTCCCCTTCTTGTAACTGAAACGCGAAATAGGGAAAAGACGCTTCCTCCGGCACTGCATCCTCGACGTATGCAGGGATGGGCTTGCCCTCGTAGGTGAAACTGTTCCAAAACTTGTATAGTTTCCGCTGCAAGTCAATCACGTTGTCACCACCTCCGCGTCAGCCTCCCGAAAGTGCATATCGCTCTGCTTGGGCGTTGTCATGTCTCGCGCGTCGGACGTGATGCGGAAAATCTTGCCGTCGGATAGGCGCTTTACTCGGTCATTTGGCGCAAGCTCCAGCAAGTCGGAAAAGACGATTGTGAAAATCTCGCGGATGCCGTTTTGATACGCGATTTTCGCCTCCGTGGTGCTGTCGCGAACGAAACCAGCCTTGATAGGCGCACCGTCAGACCACGACACAATCACGCCGCCCATGCCGTCAGATTCCGTGCGCTTATCCACAAGACAAGCATCTTCACAAAAATCAATCCACGCCATCAGCCCACCTCCGTGTACATATGCCTATACGGTCGCAGCTTGTCCGCGAATGCCGCTTGCCACGTCACAACGCCATTGCTGCCAGTCGCCCGCGAATAGCTGTAATGCCCGAACGATTCCGACGTATAAGCCCCCGTCGGGTTTTTCGTCTCGTACTCCGCGCATTCTTTTGCAATCTCGATAAAAGGGCGCGGCGGGTACAGAAACCACAACGTGCCGTCGAAAGTTTCCTCCCCGTCCGCGTCCTCCATTGCGCCAGAAACAAGGCTGTGAACGCCGTCGTTCCGCGCGCTGCCGCTGATGTACACATAGGGCGAACCTACATCAGGGACGATTTTACCGCCCAAGATGCGAATCTCTCCCGTGTACTTGCAGCGCTCGAAAAAGTTGTTACACTCGCGCATTGCCATTTCCAGCGTCACAGCCATGTTTCCACCTCCATTATTAGGTCGCTGCCGTCACCGTAGCGCTGCCGGAACGAATTACGCGGTAGTCGCTGGTGCATTCCGCAACCGTCACCTTCTGCCCGGTAGCAATGGCAAGGTCAGACGTGCCGTCCCAATTGCTCCAAGTTCGGACATTCTGCCCATAGGTCGCAGTCGGCGCGGTGCTGCCGGACTTAATCTTGTACAGGTTGGAACTGGATTCCTTTGCGGGGCTGACAGTCAGCTTCGTATTGCCCTTGCCCGTGCCAGCGGCAGAGGAAACCGTCAACTGTCCCGTCGCCGCGTCCGTGATGGTTGCAATCCAGATGCTCTGCGGGTTGAAGATAACAGGCATGAACAAGCCGGATGCCCGCGTCCACAGAACGACAGGGTCGTTTTCCACCCACTGCGACACCATCACATAGCGGTGCTGACCGGACTGGTTGACATTAAGCCCGGTGTTTGCGGTGTTGACCGTTTCTTCCGGGGTTTGTCCCCACAAGCCCGCGCCGATGCGCGTCATGGCGCTGCCAGTGCCGAGGAACGTCATCTTGTTCTGCGGAAAATAGCGCTTCGTGGTTCGAATCGGTCGCCCGTCCGCGCCGATGCCGCCATCAATGGCGTACTGCAAATCGTTAGTGATAACGCGGTTGATGCCGTACTCCGTGGAAAGGAACGTATCCAGCGCGGCGTTGCTCACATACGCGCCCTCGCTCAACGTGCCGTTGATGCGCTTCTGGATTGCACGGTTTGCACGCATCTGATTCCGCACTTTGCGACTTGTAACGATGGTGTCAACCGTTGTTCCCGCTTCCTGCGCGGTGTCAGACACAAACTGAATCTGTGCAGGAATGTCCGCGTCCTCGCTGAAATCGAACGTGAATTCCGTCTGTTCCGGCTTCACGCCGTAGTCGATGGTCAGGTCGAGGTTATTTTCCTTGATGGTCATCTTGCCAGTCGCCAGAACCTCGTTCTTCGCAACCTTGGTTCGCGTCACAACTTGGTCGGCGAGCATGATGCCGTCACGGATAACGTAGTCGTACATAGCATCATTCTGCACGCCGGAACGCAGCAGCGCACGCATACGCTCGGACTGGTTAATTTTTACCTTAATCAGTCCTTTCTCGATGCTGTGCGTGTCGACGGGGATGCGGGTGGCGATGTTCGTCCGGCTATCAAAGCTGTGGAAGTCAGCCATCACGGGAAGCTGGTACTGGTTGGCAATCTCCTGCCACTTAGCCACGAGATTTTCACTGTATTCGTCGGGAAACAGTGCATCAACCGGGTCGTTCGGGCGGCTGACGTTGAAGCCAACATCCAGCCACTCTTCCTTGGGGATAAGACCGAAAATATTGTTCTCAAAAGACGGAATCTGCATAGTATTCTCCTTTCGTCAGTACGGGCGCACCGTCGCGGCTTCGGCGGCGATGAAGTAGAAGCCCTTTGCCGTCAGCGCGCTCTTGGCGGTGCTGTTGATTGCGACGGGGAGACGGCTCTCGTAAACCGTGCCGCGCGTCACGACGCTGCCAGGCATATCGCCGCTTGTAACGTCCACGTCCTCGTACACGATGCCGACGGCAGTGCCGTCATTCGCGGGGTAAACAGTCCCCATCTTGACGTACTTCGCGCCGTTTTCGGCGGTGGTAGCGCCCGACTGCTTAATCTGCTTGGTTTCGCGGATTGCGTCTTCCGCGTTCTCAAGAAAATAACCGGGCTGGTAAACAGTCCCGGTTGCCTTGCTGGTAAAACTCATTTGTTTGCTCCTTCCGGCGCAACTGCGCCATACATATCTTGCGCGTACTTCGCCGCCAGTGCTGCGGCGCGTCCGCTGCCGTGCGTGGCATTGCCGCCGCTCGGCGGGGTTGTGGGAGGTGTACCCTGCTGCTGCTGCGTGGAGAAGAGGTCGCCATACTCGCCCTTGAGCGCGTCAATCAACTTGTCGCCGTCCTTGATTGCGCCCTTGTCGTCGAGTTCGATGCCATCCAGTCCGCGCTTTGCCATCACGAGGTCTGCAAGTTTCTCCTGCATCCCCTTGCTGGTCAGCAGCTTTCTCGCGGCGGTTGTCAACGTCGCGGTTTTCTTTTCCGTCTCCACCTGCTGCTTGTAGGCGTCGAACGCCTCCTGAATCTTCTGCGCGTCGCCGCCGCTCTTCTTCGCTTCGGCAAGCTGCTGCTTGAGCGTGTCGCGTTCCGTTGTCAGCGCTGCAATCTGCTTCGCCTGTTCCGCGTACTTGTCACGCTCCGCCTTGATGTCGTTGATTGCGTCGCTGTGGGCTTCCACAATCGCGTCAATCGCTTCATCAGGCACATTCAGGGCTTTCAGGTTCTTTCGGGTGAGGATATTCATGGTTCAATCTCCTTTGCTTCGGGGCGCGGTGCTTTGCGCCTTTGATTGTTTGCGGGTAGGCGGTGCTTTGCCTTGCTCCGCGTATATGCAAACAGCGCACGGCGGTGCTTTGCCATGCGCTGATGTTGCTGTGATTAGTCCATATTCTGTTTGATTTGGTCGTCTACGATGTCAACGAGACGTTGTGCATTTTCGCTGTTTTTAAATGTGTCGGTTAAAAATGGTCGTCCCGGCGTGTAGCCTCCCGGCATAACGCGAAACTCGCCTTTGTCTCCAATGTTCGGGAAAAATACGGCGTGTCCGGCGTGTCCATCATGCACATATGGCGCATATTCCATATTTGTTCCAACGACAATTCCGTTCCCCTCGCTGTTGATTTCCGCGCTAATATCGAGCCACAAGTCTCCATTGTAGTATATAGGTTTGGGATATGCGTAGTCCATCGTGTCGCGCACCATGCCAACAGCGTCAGTTCGAATTGCCAGCAATGCGATTTTCATAGCCCTATCAAGTTGCTGCTGAATTTGAGCAGTATTGTCTTTCATTCCCGGCATACGCTACTCCTTTTTGTGGATTTTGCCGTCTTCGCCCATGTACTCGGTCGAAAGCAACACAATCGGGCGGATGCCGCAATGACAATTGATGGTTTCCGCAGCACTGCCGTTCGGGTCGCCCGGAAAACGCATGTTACTGTTCGGAAAGCATTCGCCTTGCTTTGCAACTTGCCCATGCCGCGCCATGTGCGGTTCGCGGCTATTGCGGAAACGACACCGCCACCGATTGTATATCGGCACGCCTTGGTCTGCGGCTTCCTGTGACGCGGCATAGGAAGCTTGGTTTTGCGAACGTGTCCGTTCCGTCTGCGCCACTCTCCGCGCTTGCCACTCGCTTTGCCCTGTGATATCTTGGATGCGGTGTGTGAGTTTTGTCTTGTCCTCGCCCAGCGTGGACGAAAGCGCCAGCGCGTTTTGCAGCTTGTGGCGAATTTCGGTGTTCTGCCCCAGATTCTTGTACGCCAGCTTTGTGAACGCTGTCTCGTTCGCGGCGAAAATCGCCTTGATTTCGCGTTTGTTGGGCTGTGCGAACGACACCTTGACACCAGCGCGGTCTGCCTGCGCCTCGATGACGGTTTGCGCCTCTCCTAAGCTGTCGGCGTACACGTCGCCCATCGTGTTCCGGATGTCGGCGGTTGCTCGTTTCCCTGCCTTGCAGATTTCCTCCATGATGACTTCTTCCACGCGATATTGGCGGATGAGTTCGCGGACAAAACCCGCTTTCCATTGCTCCACCTTTTCCGGCGTGTCGTAGTACGCGGGCGGCTTTATCTTGCCATCGTCCACTTGTTGCTTTTTGCGCAAGAAGTCTTTCAGGCGCTCCGTGGCGATGTCAAGCGCCTCTTGGTACATCGCCTTTATACGCATTTGCAGCGCGGCTTCGCGCAAGTCGTTGCGCTCCACGTCCGTCACGGCTTGCCCGTCTCCCCGGTATCAAAAAATGCAATCAAGATGCGCAAGACAAGTCGAACCGCCACCAGCCACCAGCCGATGCACAAGAGCCAGTCCGGAACGATGACGTTATTCGCCGCCAGAACTTGAAGAATCACCATCAGATACAGCATCTTCTTCCTCCTCGCCTGTCTTCTGCATCGCCTGTTGTGCCATCCGCATACCCAAAAGCGATTCTTCCTCCCCACGCTTGATGATGTCGTCGATTTCCTCCGGCAGAATCATCGGGTTGAGTTTCAGGCGCGTTTCCTTGTCCAAATCGCCCTGCGCGGTGTAGATGTTCTGGATGATTTCGCTTTCGTTTGCGATTGTTTGTCGCTTGAAGCGGATTGTCTCCGTCTCAATTCCCAGAATCCGAAGCAGTTTCTGCACGAAGTCAAAGCACTGCCATTCGTAGGCGTTAGCCTTCAAGTCCAAATTTGCCATACTCGCCCGGATTGCAACATTCGTCAGGCTGCCGCCCGTCAGCTCCGATACATCCAGCGCCATATAATCGCGATAAAGCTGCCGTTCCAGCAGTTCCAGCGCGGTTTGACGCGCTGCATACGGAACTTCAAACGTCTCCGGTGTTACCGTGCTGGATGACGTGCCGTCCGAAATGTTCGCGATTGCTTTCAAGCGGTGAATCTGTTCCAGCATCAGCGCAACCTCATCGAAGTTCCCACCGAAGTTGTTCAGTACCCAGTAAACATCGTTCGCCTTTTCCAGATTGTTTCCAAAGTCGGAAAGAACGATGTCGTACAAGTCGATTTTGGAACGGATTGCAAGTGTCAACTCCGTCTGCTTCTTGTCGTTGGCGTACAGCGGAACAATCGGCAGTGCGCTGTAATTCTCCTCGGACACAAGGCGCTCGCCTGTGATGTCCCTCGCATATGTCCGCTTGTAGGCGCGTTTCTCCTGTGCCACCTCCAAATCAGAGGCATTTTCGCGCGTTTTGTAAACCGTCACGCCGTCCGGCTCAAAGACACGCGCCATCAGCGGCTTGTCGTCGCCAATCTGCCAGAACTGCACCCCAACCATCGGTTCGCCCGTCAGTTCGTCCAGCAGCGCCACAAATCCGCTATTTTTGTCCGTGTACGCTCGCAGTATCTCAACGTGGTCGAGATTCCAGTACCCCCAGCAAACGCCATGCACAAGCGCATACAGCCCGATTTTCGCAAGCGTCGTGTCGAACCCGATGCCCAGTTTGCCCTTCATTGCGTCGTCTTCCAGCTCCACGCCGTTACCCAGCAGGTAATTAGCCTGCTGCATTGTAAAGCGGCGGAAAAAATCGCTGTAAATGCGCTGTCCGGGGACTGCTTCGGTTGCTGTCCCCTTCTTTTTGACCTTTTTCCCGTCGGCGGTGGTCTGCTCCGTCTCCGACGTTGTGGCTCGCAGCACGACTTTCGCGGAAACAGTATCGTTCTGCGCTTCGTAGTATCGTTGCGCGATACCAGCCTTGTTAAAGTCCTCGCTGTGCTTGTATGCACCAATAACCGCCAGCGTCGCCTTTCCCTTGTCCGGCTCGTTCTGCCAGTCTTGCCATGTGATTTTTGTGAACATCTGTATCACCCCCCAACATACAAACTCGCGCCGTTTCTGTCGAGAATCCGGCAGCAGCACGCGGCGCTGTCCGGCGCGTCGTCGTGCTCCGCGTCCTCGGTGTAGTCCATAATTTGCGCGATATAATCCTTGTCCGTGCCTTCCAAAAACACGATGTTCCCCCACCATTTTTTGAGGTATGTGCTGATTTTTAGGTACTTGTTCATCTTCTCCGGGTATGCGCGTACCGCCATATTGCGGCGGCGCAATTCCCGCGCCAAATAACCCTTGTCGCCGTTTGTCTCACAGTAAATCGGGGCGCACATTAGGCGCTCCGTCTCCGATTGCAGTGCGTCCATCAGCGTGTCAACGTGCTTGCGCCACAAACGCCCATACAAGTACAGCGTGTCGCCGTCCCTCTTGGCGCACGTCAGCGCGGTGTAGTCCTCGCCTCCGTATGCAGCATCAACGTGCGCGATGCCGTCCCGCAGCTTTTCCGCTTCCGGCGTGAACGTCGGCGGCGTGTCGAACAGCGCATTTTCGGCGGCAATGTGGCGCAGTTCATAGTTCGCGGCAAACAGCGACGGCGACATTGATTTCCGCAGCTCTTCCAGCTTCTCCGGTGCAATCAACCCGGTCGTGTAGCAGTCGTGCTTCTCCGGCGGCGCAACCAGCGTGAACGCGTCCTCGATGTGCCACGGTGTGCCGATGAAGACGATTCGCCCGTCGCGGGTGACGATGTTTCGCAGCTCCTGTATAACGCCCTTGGTGCGCTCTCGTTCTGCGCGGCTGATGCGGTCGTTGAGGTTTACAACGTCATCGCAAACAATCAAATCCGCGTGCTTGCCCGTCATTGACGACCCGCAGCCGATGCCGATTAGCTGGTCAGCGCCACGCGGCGAATCATATACGCTCACCGTCATGCAGTTTCCGCCTGATTTCAGTAGCGCCACGTCCTGCTGCATGAGGATTTGCGCCATGTAGCAAAAAGCCTCGTTCGCGAATACCTTTTTCGCTTGCGCGATGCTCTCCACAACGTCGCTGTCGGTCTTGCGCATGAAAATCGCGTTTTTTCCGTGGTTGAGAACGCACCACATTGCCAGCGCAACGGAAAGGCAGGAGGACTTGTAGGATAGGCGGTGTGCTTGAAGCGTGTAATCGTCTGCTCCGAAGATGATGTGCTGCATCCAGCGCCCGTGAAGCTCGTCCGTCAAATCACGGAATCCGCACATTCTGCCGACGGCGGCGGGATGGTATCGCCAAATGTTCCACACTTCATCCCGCGTCAGCGTCGTCATTTTACTTCTCCCCGCGTCTCTTTCAGCAGCTTGTCAATGTCAGCTTTCGCGTCCTCGGACAACTGCGGCGCTTTGACGGTCACCACGTCGCCGGGGTCTTCCCCGATGAGTTTTGCGAAAAACTGCATAGCGGCAAGGTTCCCATCAGCAGCCATTTTTGCAAGGCGCATGATGTACGCTTCCTTGAATGTTATTCCGTTTTTCATCGGCTTGTCTGCAAAATCAATTGCAAATTCGCGCAGCGTTTTGTTCCCGCTCCGAACTGCGACGGACTTTCGGTTTTCTTCTCGTGCGTTCAGCGTATTACCCTCGCCATTCCCGAAGCGTTTTCCCTTTTTAAGATTCGCAAGGCTGTTTGGATGTTTCCCGTGCGGATACTGCTTTTCCCCTTTTTCTTCGGGCATTTAATCACCGCCTGATTACCTGATTTTACTATTTAATTCTAACGTCTGCATCGCAGAGAGTGCAGGCTGCTTCTTGAACACTTCTCCAAGATTTTCAAGCGTCGTTTGCCCGTGTGCAACACCGTTGACGAAATGCTCGGCGCTTCGTTGCATCATTCTTGTTGCAGCCTTTTTAGCATCTGCCTCTTGCTTTTCAGATACACCCTTCGGCGTGTTGACATTGATGCCGATATGAGCTGTTTCCGACCTCCCTGTTTTTCTACCCAGCGCAAAACCTTCCTTACTGCTTCCAAGATACGGAGTCTCTTCTCTCCTGGTCAAAATACGAAGTGGTACAACCACGTCATATTGTTTTTTAGCCAGATTTGATGTTGTAAACACTTCCAAGTCTTTCACAAACCCGTCATTGTTGGCGAATGTCCGGATTTTTTCGACGCGTGAGCCGCTATTTTGGTTGTAGTATTCGACGGTTGCGACTTTACCACCGGAAACATATGTGGAAGAAGTGTTTTTTTCGCCGCCTTCCGCTTTCTTTTTCGCTCTGTACGCGCGCATATAGGCGTTCGGCTTGTGGAATAGTTGCATATTGAATTTAAGCATTGCTCTTCCTCTTTCTGCGCTCTGCGACGATGTTGTAGAATGGCGCTATTTTCTCGATGTTTCCCTCGCATTCGTCGAAGACTTGACCATAAAACAGGATTTTTGACGGATTTAGCTTCTCCAGCATTGCGTCATACCCGCGCATGAATCCGCTGATGTCTTTTTCTTTGCCCCAGCCGATACTCGACACAATAACGGTTGAGTTTTGGGGTTCACCGTCAAAACACCAACTGAACGACTTTTTCGTCCCCCAACCCATCGTAGGAATCACCTTGATGCCGTATGATTGCCAATAAGCCGCAAGCCAATGCTTCATGTAGTGGCAATATATGTTCAGCGCTTCGGGCGTGTCCTGATAGATGGAGAAGTCCGGGGATGCGACACACCCGGCAAGCTCCAGAATCGCAAGATACCTGTCTGGTTGCGCCCATAGCCGCTTCATGCGGTAGTCGTCCACAAACATATGGATGCCCTGCGTCGCCTTAAAAGGCTTGGACAAGTCGTTGAATGGAATCCACTCCGTCACGTCTGGTTCGCTTGTTGGCGCGATAACCGGGATGTCATATACGCCTGCACATTCAGATGGAGAAGGAAACCACTTGGAAAGATTCTCGTAAAGACGCGAAAACTCCACGCTTTATCGCCCCCTTGATTGCTTAAACCCTCGTGCTGCGCTTTTCGTTCGTGATTTCGCCCGTTACGCGGTTGAGTTTGAACCGCGAACTGTATTTTCTGCGTCTGCCTTTTTTGCCATCTTTGGCTTTATGATGCGCGTCTGCTCTTCCTCGTCTACGATTTAGAAGTCAGCGACGGAGAAGTCTATGTCGTCGTCAAGTTCGATTGTGTCTTGGAAGTGGATTTCGGGAAAACTCAATTCTAAATCTTCCGTCAGAGCTTTCCCTGCATCTTTGCCTTTATTCTTTCCCATGTTCTTTCAATCTCTTTATTTTCATGCTCTCTGCAATCTCCTTTGCTTTCTCCAATTCCAAGGACTGCCGTCTTATACATTCTGAAAAGGTTTTTCGATGACATTACATCTGCGAAGGAATTTTTCTTAAGCATGTCATTTCCTACTGTCGTTTGGAAAATAGCTGAGAAGCAACGCGCACTTCCGGCTTCTTGCATTTTCCCCGTTGGTTTTTGCACGTCCCCGTTATAAAGGTGTTCGAGGTTGAAATTTGTCCCTTTGAAGCCGTTCAGACCGACGATTCCACAACAGCACATATCGTCTCCCATCGTTCGCAGCCTGTTTTCCCCGCAAAAAAACGCAAGACCTAATTCGTGTGCTCTTTCTCTTATTTCTTCGTAGCGCGGTTTTAGCTCTTGCGATTTGTAGCAATAATCCCCTGCAATTTTTACCATTCCGCTGAACGGCTTTGCAAATTTCATTCCTTCGACAATTACTCCATATGCCCCGGCTTCTTTCATTTTGGAAAGGCTCTGCATGATTTCTCTGTGCGCCTCAATCATATATGGCTGTATTCTAACGATTACCCGCGGCACATATGGAGCAACTTTCTTTATGGTTGAAACTCTTTCGTCAAATGTTGGCGCTCCTTTTTCGATTTTATTATATAAGCTGCAAGCTGCTGAAACTTGAAGCACAACATTGCAATCCTTTATTACGTCAATATACCGTTCATCTGCGATAACATTTCCTTTTGTCGATACGACGAACGGGTATCCAGTCTCCGCGAAAATTTTTAACGCTTTAAGGCTTGCGCCTTCTATTCTTTCTGCTGGCTGAAATGGGTCTGACATCCCCCCCCAGTGTAGCGGAATATTCCAGTCGCACCATTCTGTTTCAAGCGTTCTTTCTCCGCGAATAAAGGCTTTTAGTTGCTTTGAGCAGTCTTTGCTTTTTATCTTGTGAAGTTCGCTCTTTTTTCTCGCGAAACAATATTTACAATCGTGTGAACATCCAGAGTATGTATCAAACCGGATTGGAAGATCGCATAACACAACTTGCGAACCACACGAGATTCCAATATCGCTCATTTTACAAGCAACCAGCCTCTCTCAAAATCATGTTCGTGATATGCTCTTTCCCGTTTTTCTTTATGAAATCCTTCACGGCATTTTCATACGTTTTATTGAACGTTAAGGTGACGTCAAAGAGTTCGCTTTGTAATTCGTCATTTCTGATTCTCATGATGTCTTTTTCTCCGTCCGATGAAAGTGCATCAAGAATCCCCGAACCAAAAGCGCCAAAGCCGAACTCGCTCATGTCAATATCAACGATTTCCGCCAGCTCTTGGTCGAGCGCCGTAAAGTCCCAGCCGCTGTCCATGTTGGTTTTGTTGTGCGCCAGAGTGTACGCCTTGCGCTCTTCTTTTGTTAAGTGGTCGAGGCGGATGCACGGCACTGTTGGGATGCCGAGCTGCTTGCACGCTTCCAGCCGCCCGTGACCCTCGACAATCAGGTTTTCCTTGCCCCAGATGCCGATGGGGTCGTCCATGCCGAATCGCTTGATGCTTGCCTTGATTTCGTCGATTTGCTCCTGTGGATGCCTCTTTGCGTTCCTCGCGTATGGCTTCACGCGGTCAGTTGGTAGCATACAATCCGTTTCGACGATTTTGATGCCGTTCCATTCAATCAACAGTTTTCCCTCCTCTTCGTCCGTCGCGTCCCCGCCAACGCAACAAAGCGCATCGCGCATAAATCCCGCCGCCGAAGAGGTAAGAACGGCACTTCCATAGTCGCCTCTTCCAACAAAAAAGACGCTTGCATTACTGCTCGCGCCTCTCTTGCTGCTTTTTACATTTTACATTATAGCACGAAAATTACTCTCATAACTCTCATTTTTTTATTTCTATATGTTTTTGTTTCTTTGCCATTGCCAGCAATGCCGCCTATTTCGCGTTCTAACGTCTTGATTGTTTTTGCTCATAATAAATGCCGCCTGATTGCTCCAACGGCTCTCAGGCGGCATTCTGTTGCGATTAGGCGGGCTTGATTGCTTCTACCTGCTGCTTGGTGAACAGGTATGCGGTCGTCAGGAAGAACCCGCTGTTTTCCTCCTTGTCCGCTTCCACGTTCTTTTCGTCCTTCTTCCTCTTGCTCGTCTTGGGCTTCCAGATGCTCACGACCAGCGCGGCGTGTTCGCCCTTTTTAACCATGTACCCGTGATTCTTCCACTCGGCGAAGGTGTGAATCGGGAGGCGCAACCCGTTCATGATGTAGGTGGCGGCTTCCTCTTCGGAGAAGATGCCCGCGCTGATGGCGGACTTGACGATAATTTCTTCGTTTGTCATGGTACTTGCTCCTCCTTCCTGTTCACGCCAGCGTTGCAACGACTTCGGAAGGCTTGTACTCTTCGCCTTTCTTCCAGCGAACGATGCTGCGCTCGTAGTCGCCATCCATCGTTTCGTCCCCGTACTGCAACTCGTAGCAGTATTTCTTCGTTTCGTAGTACCAGTTGATAGCCAGCTTCTGCGCCATCTTCTCGGTGATGCGGATGCCCTTCTTGATGCTCGCGAACTTCATAATTCTTACCTCTTTCTGTCGGGGGCTTTATTTTTTGTACCGCCCCTTGACATAAATTATTATACCATATTCCCGGCAATATGTCAAGGGGCAAATCACATTTTTTTCGGCGATTTTGCAAACTTTTTTGAGCAACAAAAAAGGCGCACCCCAGCGGATGCGCCACATGCTATTGTTTTTTTTTGCTTGTAATTATCTCACGCCCGACGTAGGCGTTCACCGCATCCACAATCAGCTGCGTTGCGGATACCCCCCGGCTCTTGGCTTCTGCGTTAAGTGCTTCGCGGCTTCCAGCTTGTACCTCAATGGTTATCTTCTGCATCCCGATTTTTTCCTTGTACTTTTGCGTTGCGCGGACGGATACCGCGCCTTGGTAGTATTCTTTCCGCATTGCTACAACCCCTTTCGGAGGTATTGTAGCATAGGATGATTGATTTTGCAAGCTGTTACTTTTCACGCTTCACCTCGACGATGTAGTCCATATCGTTTGCTCTTTCGCAGATTGCGAGCGTTTCTCCGTCCAGCTTTGCAAGGTGGCTGTACACGCAACCATCTTTTTCAAGGCGACCATGCTTTTTAAGCTCTCTGTATTCTTCCTTCGTCAGCGTTACTTCCATCTTGCCCTCCTATCCGGCATTACATTATTGCACACATCCCTGCGATATACATTGCTTCAAAATGTTCTCCTGTGCGGTTGTTTTTGTAGATGGAATATCGGCTTGCGGAAAATCGTGATTCTTTCCGCGCGTACTTGTCGGCTTCCTCGAATCTGTCAAACTTTGCAATCGTCCTCTCCCAGTATGGGGACATCTCCTGCTTCACGGTGTAGTACAACATATTGTTCCTTTTCTCCCCGTATAGCCGTTAGGTCAGCTGTAATTCCGTCCGTCGCGTTGGTCTATGCTACTCCTGAGTTATCAATTATTTGTTTTCGCGCTTTGCCTTGATAATATCACAAGCAAGGATTCCCAGATAATCGCGGTCCTCTACGGTTATTCTATTGCAAACGAGCAGCGTTTGAATAATTCCCCTTATCATGCCCAAACCTTCTACGGATTCGCACGTTCTGATGATTACTTCAAGTCTGTAGGCAGTTGGATTTTTGAGCGGCTGATACTTTGTTTCCATTTTCTTTCCCTTTCTGTCGGGGGCTTTTATTTTGTACCGCCCTCCTGACATAAATTATTATAGCATATTCCCGGCAATATGTCAAGGGGCGAAATGAAGTTTTTTCGGCGATTTTGCAAAGGAAATCGCGCACCTTTCGATGCGCGACCGCCTTATTCCGCGCTCTGGATTTTCCTCTCCGCGTTACCAATCACGCGGAAGACGTGCTGCTCGGAATACGCCAGATTGTAGCTGATTTCCCGGACACTCCTTCCCTCCAGATATCGCATCCTCATGCACTGCACTTCCAGCATATCTCTTCGCGCTCTTTTTTCGTCATCTGTTTCCGCAAAACGCTTCTTAGCCTGAACTTCCAGCGCGTCGATTATCGGTGAAAGCTCTTCGCGCATCCTGCATAACTCGTCCCAGATTGCTTTCTTGCGCTCCAGCGCCTCGACGCGATACAGCAGCCCTTCCTCCGTGCTGTTCATGCTTCCGCCACCGCGCGGCGCGTCGCTGATTGTCCGCGTCAGCTTCTGCGCCCGGATTCGCGCCTGCTCCGCTCGCAAGCACGCCATAGGATACCGCCTGATGAGATACCGCATCCGCTTTAAGTCAACCATTTTCCCCTCCCGCAACCGCCCCACGATTATTTTACCCCTTCAAGCGCCTTTACAATCGCTGTATACAGCGCCGGACGAATCTGACCGCTCATTAGCTCCGTGTACAGCATATCTTGCACCTTCTCGATTGCCCCGTTTGCCTCCTTCTCTGTGTTTAGCCGCCTGATTGCGTCCTGTGTCGCCCTGACTTTGTAGGCATCGTGGCGGCTTTTGCATCCGCGCGAAACGTTCCCCGCAAGCCGCTTGACGTTCTTTTCTAGCTCTTTTTCCAGCCAAAAAGAGTAGCGGATGTCGTCGGTGTCCAGCATCTTCTCACTCTCCGTCCATGTATCGCATAATTGCATCAATCGCTTCTTGGCAGCCCTTTGCCACTACGCAGCGGTAGCCCTCGGCAGTCAGCATCTTCATGCGCTCTTTCTGCGATGTCGATACCGTCCCGCCCTTCCGCCGCTTCATCTCGATAAAAAGCCCGTGTTCACGTCCGTTGGAGACTGGCAGGAAGATGTCCGGCACTCCTGCACGCGTCCCGGTTCGCTTCATCCTCGCGGCGGTTGCCTTGGCGCGATAACCGCCGTTCGGGATGGCGAACATCCCTTTCAGCCACGGCTTCGTTGCGCTTTGAGTCTCCGCCCAGCGGAAAAGGGCTTCCTGCTCTTCGTCCTCCGTCGGGATTATATCGGCATAAAGAGAACGCCATTTAGTCCGCACTTTGGATTTGTACATTTTACCCATGCGCCTCCCTGAACATCAATCGTAGTGTATCGCTTCATCATTGCGTTGCAAACCGGGCAGATTGACAGCGCGTTCAGCCAATCTTGCTTTTCGACCATGCTCCCCCTCCTTTCTGCGCCTTGATGCACATAGCGGCAACCTGCGCAGCTTCACAAGCCAGCAGTGTAGCTGCCGCTGCTGTTTTGCTCGCGCGTACCTGAAACGCATCTGCATCGTCCCGGCGATTTGCAAGCCACACGTCATTCGCCTTTTGTCGAACGCGCTGCATCTCTTCGTTGGCTTCCTCGATTTCCTCCCAGATTACGGAGAACGCCTCCGGCATGGAGTTGAACGTCTCTCCATGCTCTTTTTGCGCTCGGAGAAGCTCGGAGAACACAACCGTCACAATCTCATCTTGCAATTCTTTCACAATCATCATCACTCCTTGTTGATAAATGCGCAAGCCACGCACACCGTAGCCGCCAGCAGACACAGCACGCCGATAACCGTCATCGTCATCCCCCTAACCACGAGGCAAGCGCATCCGTTCCGGCGTAAACAAGAATCGAAATGAAACAGTTAACGAGCGCCAGAAGAATGTAAATGTACCACGGTCGTTTCTCCTGCGCCGTCAGAAGCCCCGTCACAAACAACCCCACCAGCAAGCCGCCGAAGATGGCGACTGGAAGCGTTATCGTTTCCATCAGGGTTTCTCACCCTCCTGCGTGTCCCGCTCGTACATCTTCCACAGCTTGCGGAACGCTTCCTTTGCGCCAGCACAGGCGCGATAATAAACATGTTGCTTCCACTGCTTATAGTTACAGCAGTTTGCCATGAATGGGTTTTGGTACAAGTCGAAATCAATATCCGACAAAAAATCCCCAAGGTACGAATCGAGTTCGTCTTCCGAAAGTATCTTGCGGTACTCCTTGCACCACTCCGCAAAACCGATTTTTCGCGTCTGCTCCATCATTTTTCCTCCTGTTGCGTTTCATGTTTTCCATTCGGCATGAATCCAGCAGCCACATTCGCCGCCGACCTGATGATTTGAGCCGTCACGTCGTCGTCGATTTTTGCCCGCGTCGTCGCCTCTTTTGCTGTTTTTACGCCAATTTCAAGCGCCTGTTTATAGGCATTAAGCCGACTGCGTTCATCCGGCAGCATCTCCGCAAGGTCTGCGGTTATTTTTAAGGATTTCGCTTTCTCCGTCAGTGCCTTTACCTCTGCATACAACGACGATTTTTGTTCTTCCAATTCCGAGCAAACCGCCGCCACATTATCACGATAGCTATTAAGTCTTGTAGCAATCTTTTTCAGCTCCGTGATTTGTTTTTCCAGCGATTCTTGTTGATTGCAATCGCGCCTCATAGCAGATAGCAGTCCGTCCAGCTGCTCGCCATCTAATAGCGTTATAATTTCTGCTACTGCGGCAGATGTTGCGCTCGTCCGGCTGATTGTAGATTTGCGAATAAGTGCGTTGAGGTACTCTCTCGCGTTTCCAGCCCACATAATCAGCATTCCCCCCACGGCGTTTCCTGCATCTCTTCCGGCGTGGGCTTCCGTTCCCAGCACCGCCACGTCTTACCATATTTTGCTTTGTCCGGAAGCAGCGGATAAGCAATCGAAATTCCATTACAGTTTCCTGCTCTGTGTTGTAGTCGTCACATGCAGTTATCAACACTTCATCCAGCGTCAGCACCCGGTTTTGTCCTTGCCAGCGCGACATTGCTGCTATGTAAGCACCGACTTTCGTGTGCTTCGCAGGGCTGTGGATGCCACACAACGGAGTATTGCATTGGTACCAGTACATTCTTTCTTCGTCCGCGAACAGTCCGAACAGCACGTCCTCGTTGTCCTCCAAGCGCATTTCCGCGTCGCAGTACGGACAGCGCGGAGCTTGTTTCTTTTCATTATTCATCCTCTTCATCCTCCTTTGGCGCATCCGGGTACGGCATCCAGTGCGTGATTTTCACGGGCTTGTTGTCGTACAATTCGTCCAAAAACTCCTTTGTGTCTGGACGAAAATACAACGATGGATAGTTCCACCCACTTTCTATATCAAATCCGATGACGTACGTTCTATTTAGCGGCAGCACATTATCCACGGAAAACCACTCCGGCGCACGGCGATTCCACTTTTCCGCCGCTTCTTCCGCCGTTTTTCCTGCGGCAATGGCTTTCCCGCATATGTCGCACTCGCAAATCCATTCGCCCGCGAAATCGGGCATGAATGTCGCAATCTGATGCGTGTGCGGCGGAATCTCATAGAGTTTCGGCTTTTCACCGCAGAACGGACACGGTTTCAGTTTATAATCCTGCATTCTTCTTTCTCCTTTCGTTGTTATTCCACGCTCTCACGGCTGCGGCTCTTGTTTTCCCAAGCTCACCGATATAGCCACAGTCCAAGCATCTTACCTCAAAACCGTTACCGCCGAAAAATTTAGTCAACATTTCCACGTACTTGCTTCCGCAATTCGGGCAAGGCTTTGGTTTTACTCGCATTACGCCCATCCCCCCTTAAACTTGTTGATGAAGTACACTTGCCCTTTGCCCGTCACTTTCGGCGTTCGCCGCAGTATAACGCTGCCGTCCGACGTTGTGATAGCCGTTTCCTTTATCTCGAAAAGTCCCATATCCATAGCTCTTTGCGTCGGGCAGTTGTGAAGCTCTCCTTTGCTGCACAAATATCCGTTCACGCGTAGGAGTTTGAACAGCTTCTTTTCGCCGATTTCAACGCCATTCTGCCGCAGCAGTTTCGCCATCTCGTTCACAAGGATGCTTGTTTTGCTTGCGCTCACAGCATCCGCGAACAGCGCCTTTGGCTGCATCTCCGTGATTTGCTTGTCGCGCTGCTCAATCTGTCGCTGGGCAACAATCAGAGCTTTCGCCATCAGGTCAGCGTCGCTCATGTCTTCCTGCCCTGCGATGTAGCCGCCGCTCTTTCGGATTGATGGGATGACATCGTGCGTAATCCAGCGCTTGAACTCTTTCGCCTCCGGCTTGCGACTGCTGAGGACGAGTGCGTACAGCCCGGGTTCGCTGACGACGGTCACATTTGGATTGCCGCGATTTCCGTCGGTTAAAACGACGGTATTCTTTTCGTCGTCGTCCAGACGTGCCACTGCATCCCGTGCGTTCTTGACTTCCAGCGCTCGGCACACATCCGCCGCCACGAACCACGGCTCTTGTTTCCCTTCTTCGACGAATGTCCGAATGTTTCCAAACCGTTTGTTCTCGTAAACGATGATGTTGTACATGGCTTTCCTCCTTTTAGTCCTTTTTTAGGCATGTATACCGCATATGCGGCTTATCAAACCCCAGATTCACAACTCCCGTTGCGCCGTTTCGGTTCTTCCTGATTCGGCACGTTTGCCACGTCAACCCGTTCGCTTGGCAATTGTGGTACATCTGCCATCTGTCGCTGTTCGCGTCCTGCGGCTCTTCCGGCTCATGCAGGATGAGAAACACGTTCGCGTCCTGCTCAATCGCACCGCTGTCTCGCGCCTGTGACATATCCGGCTCGCTTCTTGTCGCCTTGCCGAATCCCTTCTCGCTCTCGCGGTTGAACTGCGTCATACAGAGAAGCGGAACGCCTAAATCCATCGCCATCAGCTTCAATTCGCGGCTGATTTGCGTGACTTCCTCCGTGCGGTTTCCGCACTTCTCATCGGCTCGCATGAGCTGGATGTAATCAACTACAATCAGGCTCAACCCCTGCTTGCTCGCCTTCATTTTCGCCGCTGCGTTGCGGATTTGAAGCGGTGTAACCGCTCTTTCCTCGATGGTGACTGGTAAATCTGCAAGTGCCTGATAGCAGGGCGAAATCTGCGCGAAATCCTCCAATTCCATTTTGCCTGTTGAAATTTTCTGCAAGTCCACGCCGGATTCGTTCGCCATGAAACGCGCGGCAATCTCCACCGGGTTCATCTCCAAGCTGACAAGCAGCACCCCGCCGCCGTGCTCCGCAACGTACTTCGCCATATAGATAGCAAGTGACGTTTTACCGACTCCGGGACGTGCGCCGATGTATATCAACTGTCCCGGCTTAAATCCACCCAGCATCACGTCAAGGTCTGCGATTCCGCACGTCACCCCGTCCTTCTTGTCAAAGGAATTGGCAAGCATTAGCGCAGCTTCGCGCATCGTCACCCCGTCTTCTACGGCGGCTGATGACTGCGCCGCCGTTGCACAATCCGCTTGAAGAGCCGCAACCGATACACCCGGATTTCCTACGTCTTGCAGGATTTTTCGCGCCAGCGTCGCAAGTTCGCGGCGTTTCGCGCACTCCGCCAAAATCGCTATGTACTGACGCGACATGATAGGCGAAATGCCCATTTGTACGCATTGCATCAAGAGGGCGGTGTCTTGGAAGTCGCATTGCACTTCTGCATCCAGCGTTACAAGGTCAACGTTTTTTCCCTGCTTCACAAGTCGCATTATTCCGCGCTGACAGGCTTGCATCTGCTTTAAGCCAAAGAGTGCATCAGGCAGTGCGGCAACCTCTTGCGCCACAATTGCGTCTTGCATCGCAAGCCCAATCAGGCTTTTTTCCGCGTCCTCGTTGATGTATGCGTCCATCTTTAACTACTCCACGCTCTCGCTAATTCTTCCAGCTTTGTCCGTACCTCTGGATGCTCCGTTGGCTGGTTTTTAACGCAGCTCATGAATACGTCTCTTTGTTTGATTTTCGGCGGTTCGTGTACTTCGATTTCATCTGTGCTGTTGATAAACCTTATCGGGTGCTTTTCCGCCTCAATCCGCGCTTGCTCTCGTCGCTCTTTCTCCTGTTTCTCTTTCGCGCGTCCATTGATTACACCCTTGAGGTATCGGATGTTAGGCTTCCCGGATTCTCCGGCGATTTTGACGCATTCCAGAACTTCTTCCGTGCCGTTGTCCGCCACAAGCTGGTTGATGTTGTCCATCGTCGCCGTCGTGTCGGGAAATCCTTGCCGTTGCGCTTCGTCCAGCACCTCGTTTGTGCCTTGCTGGATTTCTGCTGCTTCTTCGTCGCTGATGAAGGGTGCAGGGGTGTGCGATTCGGGCTTCTGCTCTGTTTCAGGGTTGAGCTGCGCCTGTACCGATTCGGACTGCTGGATTTCTTCTGACTTTGTTTTCTTCGGGCGACCACGTCCGCCAGCCTTGCCACCTGCGGAACGCACCTCGTGAATCTTGCAGATTTTATCGCATTCTCGCAACAGCGCAAGGTACAAAAACGCCGCGTTTCCTTCCGGCTCGACATCCTCACCCGTCGCCACATAATCAAGAATGGCTTTAAGCGCACGTCCGGCTTCTTCGTCGGAAAGTCTCGCGATTTCCCGGCGCATGGCTACCTGCACAGGCACATACTCAAGCTCCATTTGCTACCTCCATCAGCTGCCGTTAGAACGGCAAATCCTCGTTGTATACCGGGGTGTACTGCGGCACGGGCGGTTGAGCCGTCTCATGCGCCGTCTGCGGTGCATCCTGTTTCGCGCTGTCCAAAAACTCAACGTCCTGCGCGAATACTTCCAGCGTCGCGCGTGTGCTTCCGTCGTTGGCGTTGTATGTGCTGACGCTGACGCTGCCAATCACACACACCTTGCGTCCCTTGGCAAGGTACTTTTGGCACGTTTCCGCTTGCTTATCCCAGACAGAGACGCGGAAGAAGTCTGCTTCCGCCTTTTCACCCGGTTTCGCGCGGCGATTGACAGCAAGCGTGAAGTTGGCGACGCTCTTGCCGCTCTGCGTCGTGCGCAACTCAACGTCGCGCGTCAGATTTCCGATGATTGTTAGCTTGTTCATTGCCTTTCCTCCCCAGTTTGTACAGCTTAGCTATTTTTTCGTCGATTTTTACGGGCTGGATGTGGTACTTTGCATCAAAATCCGCCTGTGCCATCGTGTGGCACTCCGTGTGGTGTACCCGGCAAAGCGGTTCGCACGTTAGCCCGATATGATTGATTTCTGTGCGGTCTGCACCCATGCCGACGCGCTCCCAGTGGTGTAGGTCTGACGGTCTGCGTCCGCAGACGGCGCACTGCTTGTGCATCATGCAAGCATAGATATACGCGCCGATGTCCTCCGCGTACTCCACAAGCGGTTGTTTTGTCGGAATGTCGTTGATAACGCAGAACTCAACCAGCCAATCAATATAAAGCCGTGCGGTTGTCATATCCACGTCGGAAAGGCTGAATGCCTTGATTGCCTCCGCTTGTAGCTTATCAATCCGCGCTCGCAGAAACTCCGCCTTGAGCATCGTGTTTAGGTCGCTTTTTTCTCCCTGTCTGATGTATCCCGTCGCGGCGGCAATCTCGCCAATCAGCGCCCACGCCTTGCGCCGTTGCTCTGGACTAATTGTGCGGCAGTCCTGCCAGAGCACCGTGACGGTATCGGATAAGTTTTCCGCATCGGGTCGGACAGTCTGGATTGTCAGGCTGCCCGGTTGCTCGATGACCTTGCCGATTGTCGCAATCATGGCTCACTCCACGGCTCGCGTTTGGTTCCTTCGCGTGTCGGCTCTTTTTCCCAGCACCGCCACTTTGTGCCGTAGTCCTCTTCTCCGACGACGAAGCTGCCAATACCAAGATTGTACGGAATCACTCGGCACGTTTTGTTTGTGCGCACGAGGAAATACGCGCAGATTGGAATATTGTAGCGCAGTTCCACCCAAACACGCGCCGTCTTTTGGTTCTGCATGATTGCTTCGGCAAACGTCAGAACGCGGTTTCGCTGCGTAGTCGTCATCGTCACTTTCTTCCTCCCTTGGCGGAAATTCTGAATCGCACGTCGGGCAACGAAGCCGCGCTGTTCTTCTTTCCATATCGAGTAGAACGTATTTCATTTCATCGTCGCAGTACGGGCATCGCGGCATAAGCTCTTCCTTATACATTCTTTTCTCCCTCCCACGGCGTTTCTTTCAGCGCATTTTGCGTTGGCTTAAACGACCAGCATCGCCAACGGCTTCCGCACGCATCCGCATCCAGTTTAAAAACGCCGTCAGCGCCGAGCAACGAAAACTTAAACAATGTTTTCTCGCCATGCGCTTCCATTCCTTTGACTACGGTGTATCCTTTAATCACGTCTTTATATTCCAGCCACATTATAATTTCTTGTTCCGGGTCACCTCCAAACCCCCAGCAACATACTGTTTTTAACAAATCATCTATCGTCAGAACTTGATTATGCGGTTTGCACCGGTGCATTGCGTCATAATAGGCGTTTTTACACGCATTGCTAAACGATTCCATGTCTTCGTTAATTGGCGACATGGAGCGGCATTTAGGGCATCTATATGCAGCGTATCCTCCGCCTGTGATGTACCTTTCGGAATCGCACCGCATTTCCGTGCCGCAGTATGGGCAATGCGGAAACTTTTCCCTTTCAGTCGCCACAGCTTTGCGTCTCCTTCCCGACAATAAACTTCGCCCTCGGCAGCGTCTCAATCCATGCGCAGAACGCCCTCCATTCCGGCAGACGGTGATTCTTGCGCTGCTGATAGATGGTTTTAAGCTGGCGGTAGTTGGTGGTCATACGCGCCGTCAGCCGCAAGCCAACAGGCACGTTGTAGAGGACTGCAAGATACCGTTCCGGCGTGGGGGCTTCCTTGTACGCCTCAACCAGCTTCTCCACAAGCTCGATTGTCTCCCGCCGAACATAGTCAATGCACTGCTCGTCGATGTCCATGCTCATAATGCGGTGCATGGTGGACTGGCTCGATACAAAATCCAGAAAATGATACCGCTCGGCTTCAACCCACGCCTTGACGGTGAACGTGAGGTCGAACTGCACGACGATTCCCGTCAAAAATTGGTCGTGTCCGCTCCCCGTCTGGCAGTTGGCAAGCGCCATCGTCCGTTCTGTGACTTCAGCGCTGCATTGCTCCGTGTCGGTTGCCATCGGATAGCGGCTTGCCTTTATACTCGACGCAAGCCCCATGATTTCCACGTTGCTGACTATATTCATTGCCTTTCCCCTTTCTCAATTCGCTCCACCATGTCAAACGGGTCGTCGAAATCCAGCCGGATGCCCGTCTTTTCCAGCACCTCATCAATCAATTCTGCCGTTGTGAAGTACGCGCCGGGTTGAAGATACTTTTGCGTTGCTGTCAGCATCCGATAAATTCGCTGTGCGCCGAATCCGAACTCTTCTTTCATCGCAAGGCACATTCCGGCGAAAATCATCTTGATTGCGTGGCGTTCCGCGTCCTTCGCTCCGCGCTCATACTCGCGTTCATAGCTCCCACGCGCCCTCATGATGACCTGTGTGGCGTGGGTCATATCCCTTGCCGCTCTCCTGCGTTCCGCCCTATTCATTACGATGCCTCCCGGAACTTAGCCTTCACCGCGTCCATCAGCGCCTTTGCGTCCGCCATCGTCATCTCTTTCGTCGGGATGTTGCGGACGATGTTTTCTTCCACCAGTGCGGCGCGAACTCTGCCTAACTCCTGCATATCCATGCCGATGTTTCCGCACTCGCGCATGATGTAGTTTGTCGGCGTTTCTGCCGGGTTCTCTGCGTTCTTGGGCTGCGGCTTCGGCTGTTCGTGCTTCGCTTCGTGCTTGGTTTCGTAGCTCTCGCTGTCCGGGTCGGTCATCTCTTCCGTCGGAATGCAAAATACTTGGAAAAGCGCGTATTTGTAAGCAATCGCCATTGCCTTGTTGCTTGCCTTGTCGCCGCTGTCCATGCCCTCACCCAGCGTCACCGCCTCGATGAAACTGCCGTCGGTGGCATAGAAGCGAAACGCGATTTTTAATAGACTATACCGCAGTTCGCCGCCCTTCGCCGTCACCTTGATTTCTCGCGTCTGCTCCAAAACCTGCGGAACGGTAAAAATCTTGTTCTTCGTCAGGATGGGCTTCAAGGCGTTCATCACATCGTCGATGCCGCGGAACTTAAAACCCTGCTGTTGGTTGTACTTGTCCTTGCCGATTGCGGAAATGTCCGCCATCGCCGCGCTGATTGCGGCGTAAATCTGCCCGTTTTCCATGCTCGTTCCTCCTGTTAGCACTCGTACCATCTTTGATACTGTTCGTTGATGTACTTCTCCCATCGCCAATCTTCACCCGTTCGGCTGGCTTCATCAACTCTCCGCACGGGCTTCCTGCACCCTCGCGGCACTTCGTCCGTTTGGCTGCATCCGCAGTCGCAGCGCTCCCCGCTATCCAGATATGCCCCGCATAAGCAGCAGCGTCTCGCCATTCGCCTCACCCCTTCTGCACCGCGAAAACCGGGTCGCGCGGAATGATTCTGATGCCGGGAACAACTTCGCCCGTAATTTCATCAATCGCCTGTCCGTTGTTTTCTACAACCAACCCTTTCAGCGCTGTCCATTTCAGTTTCGGCACGTTCTCCACGCAGGACGGCGCATTCTCGGCACACCACGCGATAATCTGCGCATCGTCGCGCTCGTACTCCGGCGCTTGCGCCTTGCGAACCAGAACGCCGCTCGGCAGCTTGTACTTCTCGCTGGTCTTAGTCGCCTTGTGTGGCACGCTGTCGAAGTAGCTTTCCAGCAGCGCTGTGAAGTAGTCAATGCTCTGCTGGTTGGACTGCGCCACGCGCTCACTCTGCGCCTTGTAGTAGTCCTTCCATTTCTGCGTGTCGGCTTCCAGCTCCGCGATGCGGCGAACCGCCCAGTCCGCTTTCTGGTCGTTGTCGATAACAAAACCCGTGCGTTCTTCCTGCTCGTTCTCCTCGATTTCGTTGATAAACTGTTCCATATATGTTGACTTCCTTTCGTTTTTGTGTTAGAATGGCAGTGGCTTAACCGCCACATTACCCTTTCTGTCTGCTCGTGTTCGCGCTTTGTACCCGCGGCACGGGCGCTTTTTTTATGCTCTTCTCCTGGCGATTGTGCCGTCAGGATTCATCAGCCCGCGCGCAACAAGGTCATTGCGCTTCTTGCGCTGGCGGATGACCTCGTTCTCCTGCTCCTGCGTTGGGTAACGCTTTCGGCGCTCCATCTCCTGCTCAAAGTCGCTGACAGTGACGCGGATGGTTTCGTGCGCCTTGCCGCCGATGCAGATGTGCGGCATTTCGCGCATAAATTTCCGGGCGCTCTCCTTGCTGATGCAGAGAATTTCGGCGACGCGCTCGGTGTTGAGGTACTGCGTCATTTCGCGCCACTCCTTTTCTCGATTCTCGCAAGCGTGTCAGACAGGCAAGCAACCGCCTTTTTGATTAACTCGACATACTTGTCGCGGTTCATCAGGTTGTCGATTTTCCCGTCGTCGCTCACGTCGCGCTCAATGGCTTCCTGCAATCGCAGGATATCCTCTATTGCGTACCGATTCCGCAGAACGCTCCCCATCGTTGTTGTATCGCTAATTGGGCTGTAATGCCGCCGATAACTGTCGCTGTGTGACAGCATCCAGCGATGCCACAGCATAGGGCATTTGTACAGCTCCTCAAGCTGGTCGATGACTTCCGGCGACGGCTCTGCTTCGTCTCCTTCCCAGCGGCGGATGCACGATTCCGACGTGTGGATTTCCTGCGCCACCTGCCACAAGCGCAGCCCTGCTTGCTCTCTGGCGGTTCGCAGCTCATAACCGCGAAATTCCGGCATTTACTTAGCCCCCCTATCTGCTACAATATTAGTAGGCGCAAGGGCGAAAGCCGTCGCGATTACCTCCGCGATGAAATTGCCCTGTGCGTCAATTTCCCCCGCCTGATACCGCCCCGTCTCGGACAGTGCGCGGCTATACGCCCGCTCGAACGTCAGCTTGGTGATGTCGTCCGGCGTGTTAATGCCCGCCATGTTGCAGACGGCATCGTAGACGATGCGCATTGCGGCGCTGTCTCCCAGATGCGCCCGAATCTGCTTGACGATTACCGCGTCGATGGGACACCAGCGCAAGCCCTCGCCTTCCTCCGGCTGCATCGTTACTCCGGTTGCTCGTTGGAAGTCAGTCATTCCAAAGCGCCCCCATCTTGTCGCTGATTTCTTCAAGCAGCTTATTCATGATGTCTCCGTAGACAACGTAGGCATCAAATTCGCCGGGGAAAACCTTCTGAAAGGCTCCGTAGTCCTTCACCTTCCCGCTCCGTACGTCCATCCAGATAATCTTCCAAATGCGGTCGGCGGTGCGCTTGCTATCGCAAACATTGTCCAGTTCGCGGATGATGCGCGGCGCATTGAGCCGCAGCGTGGTTTCCATCATGTGCTGCTCAAAGAGTTCCTTCCTGGCTTCCTCGTCCGGCACGATTTTCTCAAGATTCAGGATTTTCATTTTCTTTTCCCTCCCTTAGACAGCGACCGCCGTCTTGTCCATTTCGTACTTAACCGCCAACAGCAGGGCTTCCATCACGGCTTCATACGCGCCGTATGTCTCGCTGATGTAGTCCCAGTTCCCCAGTTTCGCGAACTCGTCGCGCGTCATGGCTTTCAGCTTCCGCGCACTATGGCGGATGGCGAAAATCGTCTTGTTCGCGTCACAGCGCGATACACAATCACCCATGCACTGGCTCTGGATGTCCTTGCCGTACTCGTCCAGCAGACGGTTCGCGATTTGCACCTTGATAACTTCATTGCTCATTGTGATACCCCTCCATTTCATGCTCAACAGCCAACAGCATGGCTTCCATCACGGCTTCATACTCGCTGTATGCTTTGTTGATGTCGTCCCAGTTCCCCAACTTCGCGAACTCGTCGCGCGTCATGGCTTTCAGCTTCCGCGCACTATGGCGGATGGCGAAAATCGTCTTGTTCGCGTCACAGCGCGATACACAACCGCGCTGGTTTGCAATTCGCGACTTGATAGAATCCTTTTCCATTGTGATGCCCCTTTCTGTCTTTGCGCTTTTTAGTCGATAAGTTCCCACCAGTTCACGCCAAGCGTCGGCGCAAGCCTCTTTGCGGTGTTTGGTGTTACATTCCTCTTGCCGCTATCAATCAGCGACAACATGGATTCGGAGATTCCCGTGATTCTGGCGATGTCCGCCATTTTTAACCCGCGTCGTTCTGCAAATTCCCGGATGTTCGACAACTTTTCTCCCTTCTCCGACTTTACAACCAGTAAAGTTTCTTCGCTAAAAAAATTGATTTTCTTTCTTCTTCGGGAGGGGGTGTTTGATTTTCGTTCCCTCCGTGTGTTATCCTATTTGTGCAGGATTCTGTTTTCGCGTCGTCCTTCGCGTTCTACGGCGATGTAGGTTGCCACCTCGTTAATCAGCCATAGCGCGGCGATGATTGCGACGCTCAGTCCCAAAAAGACGAATCCTGCCGGGTCTGCGTGTGGCATCTTCGTGTCACTCCTCTCTCAGTAGTACTCGGTGGGAAGTGTGAAATACGTCCTCCAGCGCTACCAACACAGGATAGGATGGGTCACGCTTCCCAGTCTCAATCATGCTATAAGCCTGTACCGTAATTCCGAGTTGCTTTGCAACATCGGCTTGCGACCAGCCTTGTAAGGCTCTGACCCGCTTTAATGCGGTTCTCATTGTTGCTCCCTTCTCATCAACTCTCGGCAAGTGTTTTCCGCTTGCTTGTTTACATTATACATCAACTTTGCGTTGATGTCAAGAGGTTTGCAATGTTTTCACGAGAAAAATTTGCTTCCCGCCTTTTGGCGTTGCGCAAGCAAGCAGGGCTTTCCGTTGCGGCGCTTGGTAATGCGCTTGGTATCTCCGGCGCGTCCGTGACGCAGCTGGAGAAGTGCCAGCGTTCACCCAGCGTTGAGGTATTCGGAAAAATCGCTGACATCTTCGGCGTTTCCTACGATTATCTTGCCGGGTGCGACGGCGCGCCGTCTCCCAAAGATACAGACACGCTCTACTTGGAGATTTCCGCGCTTGCTCCGTCCGACCGGGAAGAAGTCATGCGGTACGCTCGCTATGTCCGGGCGAACCCGCGCAAGTGAGGTGATGCACCGTGCCGTTCCCGGAAATCCTGCTTGCTCTGCGGCTCTCGAACGGGCTGACCCAGCAGCAGCTTGCAGAACGCGCCAATGTCGCAGAGATAACAATCCAGAACTATGAATCTGGAAGAAGCAACCCCGTTCCGACGCGGCTTCTCGCAATCGCGGATGTCCTCGGCGTTTCTCTTGATACACTCGTTGGACGTGATGAGAACGCGTTCTCGCCGCCCGACTTCGACCCGCTTGTTGAGCAGGTAAAATCTCTATCTGCTCCACAACGTGCGGATGTGATGAAGTACATCGAGTTCATCAAATCGCGCTCCTGATGCGCGTTTGCGCTGGACACACACTCTACAAGGGCAAAAACGGCGTCCTGAGCGCTTCCAGCCCATCAGGTGAGAAAATACCAGTCTGGACTTGCAAGCGCTCCTGCGGGCGTTTTTGTGCGAATTAGACGTTGCTTTCGCGCAAAGCCCTTTTCGCTTCCGACCGTGTCGCCCAGATGACCGTTACGCCGGAACGCTGGACGTGCGTCTTGATAGGCACATACCCGGCATCGGCTAATATGTGCATATCCCGCTCAGTTGTCCGCCGCGTCGTGATGGTGGACTTCACCCGGCTCTCAATGTCGGGCAGGTTGACGTGGTACATTAGTTTCACGGTTTCACCTCCATGCTCTTATCGTATGCGCGAAAGGTGGTGAGTATGCTATGCTTCCTTCGGAATATCGGCTTTGTCGTGATTTCCAGCGTGGCAAGAAGCTATCCGGCAATCAGATTGCAGCGCTTCGCAAGGCTGGCTTGATAAAGCCTATTCCGCAATCGTCCGCCGATATGTATACGATTACGGTTGTCACGCCGGAGTTGAGCAATTTTGCGCTTGCAGAGATTGAGCGTTACAGGTTAAGTCGCTTGCGCTTCCTGCTTCCCGTCTCCATCTCCGCCGTCAGCTTGATTCTCTCGCTGGTAGCTCTCCTCAAGTAGCCGGATTTCCTTCATGTAGTCCAGCACGTCGCGTATATATAGTCGGAACTGGTCGTAGTCCAGTCGCATATAGCGCGGTGATACAATAAGACCACCAAGCACAAGGCACAGCTCCTTGCCGTACCAGCTCAAAAGCGGATTGTTTTTGAGTACGCCTTCGCTCATGTACATCCCTTTGCAAAGCGCGAAGTTCTCCTGTTCCAACCGCTTGACTTGTTCCTGCAAATCCTTAACCCGTTGCTTTAGATGCCGCTTGCTCTGATACACGTTCACACCTCCAAAACACGAAAGGGGTATCACGATGAAGAAGTTTGTTTCCGTCCTGCTGGTTCTCTGCTGCCTGATGGCTTCCTGCGTTTCCGCGTTTGCCGAAAGACAGCCGGTGCAGGGTGGACTTACAGATACGCAGGTTGTCGAATTTTTATCCATCCTTGATGATAGCATTTTTGACTCTGTATCCATATCATCGAACATGGACAACTTTGACGTTAAAATTATCCACGACGATTTTGTTACCTACAAGAACTGCTACCCGTCCGCTTTTCAAGGACTCATTGATAGATATACTTCGCTTTTTATCCAGTTCGCACGCTATATTTGGCTTAATTATAGCACCCATTCACAGCTGACAGTAAAGTTTGTTGACGTTACAGATAAGCAAGAGTCGGCGTATTATACCTTTACCGCATTCAATGGTAAATTTTCGTGTAACACGCCTTATGTTGCAATCAGCAAAAACAACAACTATGTAAAAGCCGGAGCGAACCCTGCGATACTTCGCGAACTTATTGACACCTACGGGGTTTTTAAGGATGACTACATGATTGTATACTCTGCGGATTCCGGATACTCTATCATTACTGATTCAATTTACCCCAGTATATTTACCGACTTGTTAAATGATGGAGATTCCGCCGCATTAAATCAATGCTTGGAGTTTCAGAAGTACCTTTTATCAAAGTTAGTGGACAAGCTGCCTTGCGACAAAGAGAAGCTGAAAATCACTGTTTTATTTCAAGACCCAGACAGTGATGATTATCTCGGCTATATCGGGTACGATTGCGGAAATCTCTCCGGTCTCATCGCGCCCTCCTCAACCAAATAACGTCCTGATGTCTTCCACCCCCAGCGCGTCAGCGATACGAATCGCTACCAGAACGCTTGGCTCGACTTTGCCGTACTCATACCGCTGATAGTGCTGAACCGCTAATCCGCAAGATTCCGCAAGTTGTGCTTGTGTAAGCCCAGCACGGATTCTTGCGTTTTTTAAAGCCTGATTCTGCACCGCTTCTCCCTTCTTGCTTGATACAACATTTCTGTTGCATTGATATAATAGCACAACATTTTTGTTGTGTCAACCCCTTTCGGAGGTTTTTATGTGTACAATTGCCGCCGGACTTCGCCGTGTCCGTTCTTTGCAGGGCAAGACGCAACTGCAAGTCGCCGAAGCTATCGGGATACACTATCAGGCGTATCAGCGGTATGAGCGCGGCTCTGTCAGCCCATCAGGAGAAACCCTGATAGCCCTTGCCGACTTCTACGGCGTGTCGCTCGACTATCTTGTCGGGCGCTCCGACGACCCCACGTTCACGCCGTCCGTCGGAACTATCCCTTGCTCCGCCAGCAAGGACTGAATCACCTTTCGCGCTTTCAGCGTCCACATGGCAAACAGCCGCACAGTGCCGTGCTCCGTTTTGACAGGCTTGTAAGTCACCATGTCGGCATAGTCCCCGGCTACCACCCAAGAGCCATCGGCGCGCTGTATCTGGATGCCAGCGCGGAACAGCGCCTGATTGAACTCGCGTGTTGTCATGCCGTACTGCATCGCCAGCTTTGCCGTGCTGATGGGCTGCGTGTCCGTGATGTTGACGGTCGGCACGTCCGCTTTCTCGCCGTAAACCTCCGGGAACGTCTCCCGGACTGTGCATCCGAGGGCTTCGGCAATGAGCTTCATCGCGTCAACCGTTGGGCTTCCCTGTCCGTTGGCGTAGCGGTATATGGTCGGCTTCGAGATGCCCGACTTCTCGGACAGCGCGGCGACGCTGATTCCTTGCACCCCGGCGACGTGGAGAAAGTGCCGCAGCTTCTCAGCCATCGACCTCACCACCGAAAAGTTCTTCGACCGTCGTGCCAAGCGCACGTGCAAGGCGAAGAGCGTTATGCAGTGACGGGGTATGTACACCCCTCTCATACTGAGACACAAGTCCCTGCTGACATCCGAGCACGTCTGCAATCTGCATCTGCGTCAAGCCCTTCTTTGCGCGGAACTCACGCAAGCGGTTCTGCATCCGCATCCCTCCAATCAGTGCTTATTATCAATGCTAATAATAGCACACTTGATTTTATATGTCAAGATAATACGCAAAAAAATTTTTGAGGTGTTTTTATGCTTGGAGATAGGCTCAAGGAAGCGAGAAAGGCAAAAAAAAAGACGCAAACCGAAATGGCAAGCATCGTTGGAGTGTCACAAGCGACGTATTCTTGCTATGAGCGTGGAACCATCACGCCGGAGATTACCAGCGTCGTGAAGTTCGCCGAAGCACTCGGCGTGACCACCGACTACCTTTGCGGACTGTCCGACAACCCGCAAGGGACGTCAGACCGCCCGATTCTCGACGCAACCTGTGAGGCGATTATCGCGAAGCTGATGGGTGCGCCGGATGACGTTGTGCGTGAGGCGATGGACTACGTTGAATACCTCACCGCGAAGGCGGAACGTCGGATGCGGCAGGAGCGCAGGGAGAAACGTGATAGCTTAAAGCGCATGGCGGACAATGGGGATGCTGAGAAGGGCGACCAACAAGAGTAACCAGCAGGGAAGCAAGGCGGAGAAGTAAGTGTGATTATATACCTGCAAACCCGTCTTGTCAAGTCCCTGTTTTTTTAGTGAGAAAAGACGGTTGACCGTTGCTTTTTGTTGATGTCAACAAAATGGTTTCTGCACCATTTCCGCGAAGTCACGAAAATGGTCTGCCCCGAAATTATCTGCGCGAAGCCACGAAGATGACCATGCTGTGGATATCCGCAAAATGGTGCTCAAAAAAAAGACCGCCGCCACCGCAAAAAATCGCGTCAGCGCATTTTTCTTTTGTTGTTTTCTTTTTTTATTTTATTTCTTTTTTTTCTTTTCTTTTTATACATAGCTCAGCTATTTTATTTTTTAGCTTAGCTATTTTATTTTTAGCTTAGCTATTTTATTTTTAGCAGACTTTTCGCACCAAAGTGGCGGAAAGCCTTGAAAACACTGCGTTTCAAGTGCTTCGCGAATCAAAAATTCCAATTTATTCTTGGCTTTCTCTGACCTTTGAAACGGAAAATGTTACAACATTATTACGGAATAAAACGGAATAAAACTGCAAAAATAAAAATAGCTTAGCTATTCGCTTTTTTTATTTTTCTTCGCGTTTTCTAATTTTGTGTGTTTTGCAGCTCATTCCATCTGTAAGAATTTTCTTTTCCAGCCACGAAAAAAATTCCGCTTGCAGGTTATCCGGCAGTTTCTTCACCTTCTCGACGAGCGTTTTAACAACAAACTTTTTATCAAAAACAGGCATATTTTCTTCTCCAGTCGCGTACTTTTTACCGTCCACCGCAATACCATATGCTGATGCGCCTCGGAATATGACTAAAAATTTTCCGTGCGTTTGCAAAATGTTTTCAATTTGTTCACAATTCGTGATGGCACTTTGCTGCGATTTGCGGCACAATGAGAAAAAAGGAGTGATACACTTGCCACGGCAGACACTAAAAAAGCGCCCAGACGGGCGTTACGTTTGCAAATATAAAGGATTTTCGTTCTACGGGCGAACGCAGTCCGAAGCCCTTGCAGCCCGCGAAGAGTACAAGAAGCAGGAAAGATACGGCAGGAAACCACGGGAAAAGTACACGTTCGCCGAGTATGCAGCGGAGTGGCTGCCGACGTACAAGAATGAGGTGACGGCGAAAGTGTATGACGACTATGTGGCAAGACTTAACAAGATAGCGTCAATCTTGCCAAAAGTTGAGATGCGACTAATTACGCCGTCGGACATACAACGGCTATATAACGCATTCTCTAATTATTGGGATTCCACGCGGAAGAAGGTGGCAATGACAACAAAAGCAGTTTTTCGAGCTGCGTTAGGAGATGGAATTATAGTAAAAAACCCATGTGAAAACATCAAGCCAGCAAAAGGTAAAGCAGGGACACACCGTAACCTCGAAGATTGGGAAGTGACGCTCATCGGAGATACATACCAAGAAACGCCAATGGGATTGTATGCTATGGTGATGCTATATGCAGGGTTGCGACGGGGTGAAGCTCTTGCGCTCAACATTGACAGGGACGTTGACTTTTCCGCTGGGGTAATCCATGTTCGGCATTCGCTACGTTTCGAGCATTCTAAAAGTATCATAGTTCAGCCCAAAACCAAAGCTGGTGTTCGCGATGTTCCTTTATTTCCGCCGCTGCGGGAAGCCCTAACCGGCAGACACGGAAATGTTTTTTCCTTGCCAGCTGGGAAAAATATATCCCTTGGGCTTTGGAATGCGGAATGGCAGAGATACTTGCGTTTTTTGTCCACGGTTGCGCAAAAGGAAGTTGCTATCCGTCAGCATGATTGCCGACACACGTTTGCTACAATGTTATATGATGCAGATGTTGACGTAAAAACAGCCACAAAGTGGATGGGACACGCAAACGAGATGATGATAATGCGTATCTATGCACACCTCACGGAGAAGAAGGAAGAAAGTGCCATCGAAAGGGTGGAAAGTGCGCTTGCTAAGCGCCCAAGTAGTCAAAACGGTAGTCAAAAAATCAGGAAAGCGCCTTGAAGTGCTGTATTCTCAACGGATTCACGATTTTTGGATATTCCCTGGTCAGCAATTATCTTTCTTCCCTCGTCGGTGCCTTTCATGCGTTCCAGCTGTTGGATGATCTCGCAGTAGGCGGCGCGCGACGAAGCACCTTGCATAGCGCGATTCACCATGTTGCGGTAGAGTGCCAGCGTGCGGGCGGAATCCCATGCCATCAGCGGGTCAAAATAGGTACACAGTCCCTCAAAATTGCTGTGTTGCTGAATCCGCTGGAGCAGTTGCTCCCACTGCTCAATGGATGCCAGCAGGGGCAGGCGGATAGTGCTTGTCGTCGGCAGTTTCAGCAAACGTTCCGCCTCGTCGCGCCATGCATCGGTGGGAAGCGTCGCTCGAAGCGCATCAATCTGCTCCATGCTGTACTGATTGTACTGCTCAATGTATTGCCGAATCTCCCACTGCGCAAGGTCAGGCTGATTCGCGCGCTGATAGAGTAAAATCAGCTGTTCGCGGCGCTGCTTGCATGGCATATATTCCCCGGCGAACGTCTGCAAATCCGCCTTGACCTGATCGATGGCTTCCGTCCACTTTTCCGCCGCCATCAGCGTTTTCAGTGTCCGGTCATGCGCATACGGCACATCCCAATGCGAATGCCAGAAGCTGATGATGTCCTCCTGCGAAGCGTGCAGCTGCTGCATCGTTTTTTCACGCTGATTCAGCAGGTTCACCATCGCGCCTCCACCGCGTTCCTGCGCATTCGGCCTCCATTCGGCAATTTTCTCGTCGAGCAGCGCAAGATTCCGCTGATGAATCGCTTCGTCCCACGAATACGAAAACAAGAACGCCAGCGGCGCGGTGAAATACGGCAGCGGTTGCCACGTCCGGAATGCAGCGGCGAACCACTCGTACATTGCTGCCTGCTGGGCGGGTGCTGCGATGGCAAGAATCTGCATCCATGCATCGCGGCAAGCGTCTTCGATATCCTCCTGTTCAAGAATTTCATCGGCGGATTCAAACATCATTGCCGTGTCGCAAACGAGTTCAAACGCCAGCATCGCATGTTCCGGTGTCAGCAAATCAGCCAATTCCGCGTCCAGCAGCTCCAGCAGTTCCTGAACGGGTGATTCCTCTTCTTCGTCATATTCTTCTTCGTCATACTCGTTTTCGGAATAGCGTTCGGCGGCGTGAAGCGTCTGCGTCAGGGTGCGCTGCCAATTGAGGCGGCGTTCATCCGCACGAACAGGTTCGTCTCCCTTGCACAGCATCAGCCGATTTCGGAGTGCTTCGTCCTTTTTTAGCAGCGGACGAAGAAAATCCCGAAGCGTTTCAGCGGACAGGCTGTTCAGCTTCTTCTCCCACTCCGGCGCGGGCAATTCCGCTTCCGGCAGATGGGTCGCCGCAAAGAGAACCGCCGCCATATGCTTGCAGTTTGCGCCCTCTTTCGCAAAAGGGCAGGTGCAGGACAGAGTTGCCACGGCATCGCCTGCCAGCGTAATCTCAACCCGATACAGCCACGTGCCTTCCACATCAGCAGTGATTTTCTCCTGCGTGCAGTGCAGATTTTTCACTGCCCCGGCACGCCAGTAATCGCGCCCGCGCGTAATCATCTTCGAGATAAAATTCTCTTTCCAGTCAGTGATGTGCATCGGCATTCCACCTTTTGCAAAACAGGCTGCCCGTTTTTCTCGGACAGCCTGCTTGCTTATTCCTTCGTCTCAATCTCAATGCCGCGTTCTGCCAGCCAGTTCGGCCAGTAGTCGTCGGTGTAGAGCAGTGCCTCGCGGGTGGAAGGCATCGGGGGCAGCGAGCCGCCCGTAGCGTAAATCAGCGCGGAAATCGGCAGAACGGTGTAGCCCTGCTCCTCGTAGTAGGTCAGGACAGCATCAAGAATTTCCCAGCTGTGATTCGCGTCGAGATGGCAGAGCAAAATATTGCCGGGCGCGAGCTTGGCGCGCGTCGTACCGTTCTTGATGCACTCCTCCACCGTATATTTGCCGATGGAGTCCTTTGTGCTCATGTTCCACAGCACGCACTCCATGCCTTCCGCGCGCGAAACGCTGATGACGTTGCTGTTCACGTCCCCGTACGGCGGGCGCATCAGGCGCGGCGAGACACCCAGCGTTTCCGCCATGGTCTCCGCCGGAAAAACGATTTGGCGCATCATGCTGTAGGGCCGTTCCTTCGTCAGCTGCGGATGCGTGTTCGTGTGGTCGCCGATTTCATTGCCCGCCGCCAGCACGCGCTTGGATTCCTCCGGGAACGTGCGGACGAAATAGCCCGTCATGAAGAAGGTGATATTCGTGTTGTGCTTCGCCAGCACTTCCAGCACCTGATCGGTGTTCTTGCCGCCGAAACCGCAGTCCATGCCGATGCCGACAAGTTTCCGCTCCGTCTCCACGTTCTTGACGGCGCGCTGTCCCTTCGCAACGACGGTCAGGTAACCGCCATCCGCCACACAGCGATCGCCCAGCCACACGCTCAGGCGAGTGTATCCCTCCATATCAGCGGTTGGGGTGATAGAGAAGCTCATGTCGCCGCTCGGATTCGACCACTTCGCTTCCGCCAGCACTGTACCTTTGTCATCGCGCAGCTGGAAGGTGTTGTTGCCCTTGACGATGGTGGATGAATTCGTCACCGTCATGCGGACGCTCATCTTCTTGCCCACCGTGCCAAAGTTAATGCCCAGATAGAACTGCACGTTCGGCAGGCGCTGGATGGTCAGCGTGTGCTTGCCTGCACCGGTGTAGCCGTCGCCGCTCTGCAGCTCAAAGACGACCTTGCCGCGTTCCTCCACCACCTGCGTCGGAACGGTCAGCATGGTACTCTTCTGCCCTGCCGGGATGACCACGGAATACGCGCCGTCCAAGCCGTCGCAGGTCAGGGAAACCGTCAGGTCTTTGTCGCTTGCGGGCGACACGTTCAGCTTCAGCGTATAATCATAGCCGCCGTTGATTTGCCCGTTTTTCTCGGCGAAGGTGACTTTCACGCCGTCCGCCAGCGCGACGGACATCAGCAGCGCCAGCATCATGCCCAGCGCACAGAACCATTTTTTCATGTGCAGCCTCCATTGGTCGTCGATCGTTGATATACCTGCTCGGACATACACGTCCACTTCTATTATACCATTGATTGAAAAGGAACACAAGTGCAAAAAAACGCTGCTCCGCTTGACCATATTCAATCAGCGGGGCGGCGCGATGTGTCAGGGGATTACTGCTCTGCCAGCTTGTTCAGCATCTCAACGATGCCGCGGCTGTTCTCCAGCTGATTCTCCATGCCTTCGACAATCTGCTCTTCCGCAGTCGTCTCATCCGCATCCGCGTGCAGGACAACCGGCAGCTGCTTGCCGACGAACTGCTCCGCGAAGGCGTCCAGCATTTCCTGCGTCAGACCTTCGATTTCATTTTCCAGCGTCAGCTTCAACTCCGTCACCATATTGTTCGCATCCAGATGCAGTTCAACATCAAGCGTGTATTCGTCCGGCAGCATAGACGTGATGGTGGTGGTAAGAACTCTTCCTTCAGCAGCGGGTTCTTCCGTTGCTTCGGGTTCAGCGGCGGGTTCTTCCGTCGCGTCAGGCTCAACAGCGGGTTCTTCCGTTGCGTCAGGCTCGGCAACGGGTTCTTCCGTCGCGTCCGGTTCGACGGTGGGTTCTTCCGTCGCTTCGGGTTCGGCGGTGGGTTCTTCCGTCGCGTCCGGTTCGACGGTGGGTTCTTCCGTCGCTTCGGGTTCGGCGGTGGGTTCTTCCGTCGCTTCTGGCTCAACAGCAGGTTCTTCCGTCACGTCCGGTTCAGCAGCAGGTTCTTCCGTCACAGCGGGCTCTTCCGTCGCTTCGGGCTCGACAGCGGGTTCTTCCGTCGCTTCGGGTTCGGCGGCGGGTTCTTCCGTCACAGCGGGCTCGACAGTGGGTTCTTCCGTCGCAGCGGGCTCGACAGCGGGCTCTTCCGTCACATCCGGCTCAGCGGCGGGTTCTTCCGTCGCTTCGCCGTTCAGCGCGCTCTGCGCCAAGCCAAGGTTCTGCATCAGCTCATCCAGCTGGGCGGACACGTTGTCGAGGTAGCCCTGCGCCGCCGCCTGATTCGCCTTTGCGGTGTCCAGTTCAGCGGTCAGCGTTTCCACCTGCGCCTTGTTCGCTTCGTTTTCGTCGTTCAGCACAACCAGCTGGGCTTCCAGCTCCGCCACCTTTGCGGTGGATTCTTCCAGCACCAGCTGCGCTTCGCGGAGGTCATTCTGCGCGGTGGTCAGTTCCGCCTGCGCCGTCTCCTTGTCGGCAATGGTCTGCTGGAGTTCGGTGTTGCTGGCGGCCAGCTGACCGTTGACCTCATCCAGCTGACTGGACAGGTTATTCGACCGCACGAACAGCGCGACCATCACAATGACCGCCACAACCAGCACGACGATGAGTGCAAACAGGGAAACTTTCTTCTTCTCGCTGTTTTCCGGCGTGTTCTGTGCCGGCGTCTGGGACTTGTTTTCGGACATGGGAACTTCCTCCTTGCTTTGTCAGTCGAATCTCAGGCTGTGAATAAATGCGGCTGGTATACTATTCCCAAATACGAATGCGCAAGCAGATAGCGCAAGTGAATTGGGGAATAGGCTCACTCCTCTGCCTGCCCAAGGAGCTGCCGTGCGGCGTCCACCTGCGCCTGAAGGGATGAAAGCGTCTTTTGCAGCGTCTCCACCTCTCCGATCAGCTCACTGTCCGGGGTCCGAAGGAGAGCGAGCTGCTGCGTGAGCGTTTCCGCCTGCGCTGCTAATTCCGCATTCTCGCTGCGGATCGCCTTGCGCTGGGCGCGGAGTTCCTGCTCGCGCGCGGACGCTGCATCCGCTTCGGGCTGCACCGCCTGCAATTGCGCCAGCGTTTCCGGCAGGTCAACGTCGATTTGCGCGCGCTGCGTCTGCTGGAGCTTCAACCGCGCCAGACTTGCATCCAGCTGCAATTGCGTCAGCCGAAGCTGCTCGCCCTGCTGCGCCAGCCGAACCGCCAGCACACACAGCGCCACGCACACCACACACATCACCGCGACAAAAATGGCGCGGAATTCCTTGGAAACTTTCGGCAGCATGCTGCTTCCTCCTCTTCCAGTCTCGCCAACAGGGAGCCTTTCTATTCACTATTGTAGCATATTCCGGTACAAATTGCAAAGCAAAAGCGCTGAAAAATGCCGCTTGTTCGGCAATTTGTTACAAATCATTCATTTTTTGAGCCGCGTCGGCGAGACTTTTGGCGAGATAGTCCAAATTTTCCTGCCGGCAGACGGTATCGCGGGAAGTGTGGATGCGCCCGGTGATGAGTCCCACCCCCGCGCTGTGGTGGTATGCCGATACGCCCACCCCGCACACGAACCGCCGATAATCGCCCGCGCCTTGCACGCCCGCGCGTCCGAAGAACTGCGTCGACACGCCGGATGCCATTGCGTTTTCTTCAAGGGATTCGCGGACAACGGCGTATTCCGGCTTATCCTGCGCCATTTTCGGGGCGCTGATGACAAACGTGTCGCCATCCCCGACGCAGTTGAGGTCAACAAGCAGCTTCATCGTCTGCACTTCGACGTGCTGTGCGCCGTAACTCTTTGCGCCGCGGCTGCCCGTCTCCTGATGATCAAAGAGGATGAACGCCGTCTTTTCGCGCGCTTCAGGGGACAGGCGCTGCATCGTCTCCAGCAGGGCGGCAATGCCGGATGTGTTGTCATTGACGTTATGCTTGTTCGCCGCGCCGAACATCATCAGCAGCATCAGCGCCAGATAGGCAAAAAAGAACGTCAGAATCAGCAAATCGCCGCTCTTCGTCGCCAGCCCGACTGCCGTGCCAATCAGCAGGGAAATCAGCAGCATTCCCAGCAGCACCGCGCCCTGTGATAGAATATATACTGGGAAATTCCGGGGAATGCGCAGATCGGGTATGCCGATGGTCGCCGCCGTATCGTAGTGGGCGCTGATGAGCAGTTCGGCATTTTGAGGGTCGCCGGCGACGATGTTGCGGTGGCGCAGCTTGTCCTTTCGGTTCATGCCGTCCACATAGGGGCGATACCCCATTTCGCGCATCTTCGCCATCACCCACTTCTCGAACGCCCGCTTCTGCGCCGTCGTTTTGCGGATGGGGAACTGCGCGTCGATTTCTTCGCGTATGGTCATGCTTGCTCCTTCCCGACGACCTGCCGGAGGACGGCTTCCACCGTGTCCGCCACGCCCTGCAGGGTGATTTCGTCGTACGTCGTGTCATGTTTGGTATGAATTTTGCTGCAGTACCAGCCTACATGCTTTTTCTTGCGGCAGGCACAGATGCCCACGCCGAGCTTGAAGTATTGGCGGAACCGCTCTTTTTGAGCCTTGCTTTTGCGCACCGGAAACCGCGCATTGACCTCCTGCATCCAGCGATTCGTATTCATTTTTTCTGTTCCTTTTCCGTGTACGGCACGACCTCCACCACCGTCAGCGTGTCTCCCTCGACGACAAAGCGAATATCCACCTCGCCATACGGCACGCCGTACACGCGCTTTCCGTCATGCTGATACGCCGGGCGCGGGTCTTGCGCGAGCAAGCCCATCACGGCGGGCAGGTTCTGCTTGGGAACATACTTTTTGAGCTTCTCCGGAAAATCCACCGTCAGGCGATGGCGTTCGGTCTGCTCGGTGAACCCGCCGACGGCATCCGGCACACTGTCCACATACGGCAGGTACGGCTTGATGTCCACAATTGGCGTGCCGTCCATCAAATCCGCGCCGGAGACGACGAGCGTGATGCGCCCGTTCTCCTCCTCCATGCGAATCAAGCGGACAACCGTCAGACCGATGCGGTTCGGGCGGAACGGCGAGCGCGTCGCGAACACGCCCAATCGGGTATTGCCGCCCAGCCGCGGCGGACGCACAGTCGGCCGCCAATCATCCTGCTGCGCGCGGTCGAACTCCCAGAGCAGCCACAGGTGGGAGTAATCCTCAATGCCGCGGAACGCCTCGCGGACGCTGTACTTTTCCGCCATCACGACGCGGGAAATCACCTCCGGCACAAGCCCCGACTGCCGCGGCACGCCGAATTTCTCCCGAAAGCCGTTTTCGATTCGTGCAATGATTTCCATCCAGATTCCTCCCCTTTTCCATACGGGATAAGTATAGCCCACCCGCGCCCTCCCGTCAAGGGGCGGAAGCAGAAAGGAATTTCTGTCAATTTTGCATTTGGCAAGAGGATTTTTCTTGGTTGATGGAGAATTATATTCGCAGGATTTCGCGCCTGCGGGCGCGAGGAGGTGAATCCCCTTGGTAGAAGCCCGCCACATCACGATGGATTTCCGCATCGACCAGAACCGTACCACCAACCTCAAGGAATTTGTCGTCGACACCCTCCGCCGCCAGACGCATGCCACCACCTTCCGCGCCCTCGATGATGTATCCTTCACCGCCGAAAAGGGCAGTGTCACCGGGCTGATTGGCCATAACGGCGCGGGAAAATCCACCCTGCTCAAAATCATCAGCGGCATTTACCCGCCCACCAGCGGCAGCGTCGCCCTGCAAGGCACGCTCGTCCCCATGCTCGAACTCGGCAGCGGCTTCGACGCGGAACTCACCGGGCGGGAGAACATCTTCCTTAACGGCGCAATTCTTGGCTACCCGAAGGATTTTCTGCACGACAAAGCGCCGGAAATCATTGCGTACAGCGAACTCGATCGTTTCATCGACCGTCCGCTGAAAACGTACTCGTCCGGAATGCTCGCGCGTCTGGCTTTCTCCATCGCCACCGTCGTTCAGCCTGATATTCTGATTGTGGATGAAATTCTTGCCGTCGGCGACGAGCGTTTCCAGCACAAGAGCCGCGCGCGGATGCTTGAGCTCATGTCCGGCGGCGCGACAGTGCTGTTCGTCAGCCATAATTTAAGCCAGATTCGCGAACTCTGCGACCGCGTGATTTGGCTGGAGCATGGCAGAATCCGCGCGCAGGGCGACGCAAAGTCCCTGTGCGACGCATACGAAAGGGAGGCAGCCCCATGAGTGAGCAGACGCCGCGCCGACGCCGGGCTGACCGGGCGTATACGCCGGAGGAAAACGAAGCCGCGCCCTGCCGCCGCCGCATGAATGCGGACGAACCCCCGCGCCGACGCCGAACGCGCGAGTATTATTCGCCTGAGGAGTTCATCCCGTACCCTGCGGCGGATTCGTTCGACACCATGCCGCCAGACATCCCGTTCGATGTGCCTCCGGACACGCCGTCCGCGCCCCCGAAACGGAAATTCCGTCTGCCGCCGCTGGGCGAATCGCTGCGCAGGACGATGCAATTGCTCCGTTCTGCGCGCCCGGATTTCCCCTTCCACAGCCCGCATAGGGTCGGCGACTTGCTGAACATGCTGCTGGATGTGCTGCTGTGGCTGCCAAAACTGACGGTGCATTTGACGCTGTATGCCTGCCGTTACCTGCGCGCATCCGTCCGCTATGCCGTGGAGGGTGCAACGCCGCTCTGGCAGGCGTTTCTGCTCCGCCCATACAGCTGGGCGGGGTTCTATCTGCTGCTTGGTGGGCTGGCATTCGGCGGTGTTCATCTGATGTCGCGCGGGTCAACGGGCGCATCGTTCGCCGGGTTCGTGCTGCTGCTCGCGCCGCTGGCG
>ULYR01046850.1_pt1 | contig 52581 bp, 35 predicted proteins | sample 1962341 | NCBI WGS metagenome assembly ULYR01 (sample SAMEA4835868, study PRJEB28245) | human gut metagenome | biome: gut microbiome; material: fecal sample | place: Denmark | collected 2008 | reverse complement strand
GAATCCGCCGAATTATCCGCGAGCATCGCAATCGGGCTGTGCGCCTGTGCCGCCATCTGCTGGCGCTTTTCGGCGGACATTTCCACCCACTGGCGCGTTGCCGCATCGTACTCGTGAACCGGCGTGGTCTGCACCACCGCGCGGAATCGGTTGTTGCCCAGCGCGTACACCTTGCCGCAGCGCGTGCGGAGGTGTTTCAGTTCCTGCTGAGCCGGGAACTGAATCTGTTTCTGATTGGTTTCTTGGTTACTCATATGTTTCCTTTCTTTTCTGTGCGCTCCTTTCGCGCACGTTTTTTTCTATCGAACGGTACGAAAAAAGCCCCTCGCGCCGTGCGCGGGAGCTTCTCTGCATCTTTCGATGGTATGATTCTAACACACTTTTGTAGCGTGTGCATCCGCGTTTTTAGACGGTCGGTTGTAAAATGAAGTTGGACACCTGAAAAAAAGAAATCCATAGTGACTTCCCGTATGGTAGAATGAAGTTCCCCAACACCATTCACCGGAGGCAATCACTATGGATCACACCCAGTATAGCACAAATAAAGCGGAACGCAAGCCCGGAAAACATTTGACCAGAGAAGATCGGGGCACAATTGAGGCGATGAAGAAGCTGGTACAGTCTAATCGAGCCATTGCCAGATATTTGAACTGTTCACCCACCACCGTTTCTAACGAATTGAAGCGCGGCATGCGGCCCAGAACCGGCCGGAGAGGCCGTACTCCCGGCTACTCCGCAAAACGCGGAATGCTTGTATATCAAACGCACAGAGCAAACAGCCACAAGCCACACCGCATATGTAAATGCAGCGCCTTTGTTCAGTGGGCCGTAAACAAGGTGCGTCAGGAGAAATGGTCGTTGGATGCCTGTGTGGGCTATGCACGCAAGCATGAGCTGTTTTTGCCTACGGAAATGGTCAGCACCAAGACCTTGTACAATGAAATATGGGCAATCAATCTGGTATTGCAGCCGCTGGAGCTTCCCGATGCTTTGAAACGGAAAAAGTGTTGCAAAAGCACCGCTAAGCGCAAAAAAGCATACGGAGCAACCATAGATGAGCGACCCGAAATTACATCTTCCCGGCTGGAGGTTGGCCACTGGGAAGGTGATACAGTGGTGGGAAAACGCAAAGGCAAGGAGGCGGTTATTCTGACATTGCTGGAAAAGAAAACACAGCACTACCTTGCAATTCGCATTCCCGGAAAGACCAGCGAGGCGGTCAATGCAGCGATGCAAAAGCTCCGTGAGGACTTCGGAGAGTCGTTCTTCAGCCAAATATTCAAGACAATTACTGTGGACAACGGACCAGAGTTTGCGGATTTTGCCCAAACAGAACAGTTCGGGACGAAGGTTTACTTGCCCACCCTTACACATCCTGGGAACGGGCGCAGAACGAGCGGCAAAACGGTATGCTCCGTCGATATGTCCCCAAAGGAGTCTCCATTGAGAACTTCTCAGACGAGGAGATTCTCTGGACCGCAAATGCGCTCAACTGTCTTCCTCGCAGGAATCTGGGATACTGCACGCTGGAGGAACTGTTTGAGGCTTTCCTGGATACCGTTTACGCAGCCTGAACGGCTGCGTAAACCCCAATTTGGTTGATTTTAGAACCTCTTTCTACCTGAAGGTGTCCAACTTGCACTTGTAATTTGCGGTTTGTGTATACAGACGACAAAAAGGTTGATTCCGATTACAATTACGTCGTCCTTTACATTCAGAACTGGTCTACCGGCACCAAAGCCGCCATGTACCGCTTCGAAGCTGTGGACAAGGATTCCGGCGCACCGGCGTATATCGTGTTCAATGACCATATGATTGAACCGGCTGCCGCAGCGCATTTCCATCTGAAAATGAGCAACGAGAGCTTTATGCGATTATCGACCCGGAAAATTCCTGGCCCACGTTCTTCCCTGCCGATCTGACGGGTGAGGAAATCTGCGAGCATCTGACGGAGCATGAGGACGAGGAGGAAGCCGAATATGACGAGCATGTCTGGCTTTCTCTGCGCAACGCGGAAACGCTGACGCAGACCATCGCCGATGCGCTGTGTAAGCGGATGCTGCCAACGCGCCTGTCTATCAGGAAAACGCAGCAAACTATATTGCCAAGCTGTCTGAACTGGACAACCAATATCAGGATGTTGTTGCAAACGCTCAACGCACAACGGTTTTGTTCACCGACCGCTTGGAGCAGCGCAATTTTTCTGAACCGTAACTGCTTCAGGCTCTTGCAAATTTCTTCTGATTGCTTTACAATGTACTCAGGAAGTATCTCCTCTCGCGGCGGGACATTGAGTGGTTTTCTCATCTTCATTCTACCACCACGAGGAAATTTCCTTATCCTTTGGGGCTGCCTTTTATCGGATTGGATGAGCCTGTAGTAGAGGGAGTAAAGGGAATTGATCCTTCAACATTCAGTTAGGAGCGCTTGGAGCGAACTATAAACCAGTGACTGAATGGAATATCGATGCTTTGGTAATCGTGACTACAGATGGGATTCAAGCTTGCAAGTTCAAACTTCAGTGAACAACAGCTGAGATGCCACCCGTAATAGCAACAATGAACACAAGATCGGAGGAACACCCATGAGAAAGCTGTTTGATCAGTTCGAACAACTGAGTACAGAGGCACAGGCATTACTGGAAAAAGGTATAAGCCAGATGCGGGATGGATTCGCGCCTGCCCCTTCACTGTGCCAGAAGATAACGTCCACGCTGTCGTCTTTGCGCACAGCATACGACGATATTCGCAGGACGTTACCAGATCATGTTCTTACAGAGGAGTTGCCCGAAGGCGAGCTCCCTGTATGTGAATATGAGGAAGTATGGAAGAATAGCGTTGTCAGCCGGAAAAAGGCAGTGCGTGCTGTGCTTGATGAATTCATCCGTGTGTATTCAGATGAGAAAAAGTACATGGATGCCATTGAAGTGTACATTCGGGATGCCAAGGATATTCTTGCCTGCATGGATTCAGCGGAAATGCATGCTCCGTCTCCGGATGTTTCGGCATTCCAGCTGTTTCTGGCTGGCGTAAAGGCGGATCTCAGTTCCGACGAAGAACTGTATGATCAGCTTTTGGATAGTTCTGCTTTCAGCCCCCGAATTGTCAAAGGACTGCACGAGAAAAAATACTATATTCGTGAAGTGAATGTAGACAAGGCACCTGTATCTGATACCCCCTGCAATGAGTCCGTTGCTGAAGCCGAACCCGTAAGCGCCTCCGAGATTTCTGAATTCCCTGATACTACGGCAGCAGCCCAAGAACCACAGGTCGAAAGTCCCGCTTCGGAGACTCCGGAAGATATTGAGATTGAAACGCTGACCCCCGAAGAGTTTGCAGCAAGGTATGCTTCCGACGCACAAGAATCTGAAGAATCCGCTCTGTCGGAGATGTCAGAAGCGTCAGATGAAACCGCAGAGGATGAAGAATATATCCATCCGATTAATCCCATCAAGCAGACAAAACTGCCCTCAGAGCAAAAGCTTCGAGAGATGATCAGCCGGACGGGTGATGTTTTCCACTTCCTGCTCAATAAGCTGGTTTTTACCGGGCTTATGGATGAAAAATGCGCCTTTGAAGCGCTTGCTCAACTTCCGAGACCGGTGACAAGGGAGCAGTGCATCGAATCGTTTGCTTTCTTAGAGAGGAAAGGTCTGCTTTGCACATATGAATATGCCGGCAGGAACATCCTTTGCTTCACAGAACTGATGGGCAATTGCCTGCAAAAATCCGGCTTATCCTCCACCCTTAAACGGATTTATCACCTGAAAAGTATCGGGCAAATCTATTTCACTGGCAAACAGGATATGCCGTTGGAGCTGTTTGCACATCATATGTCAATGGTGGATCAGTATTCCAAAGTCATTGAAATGTTGGATGCCGATGAAGAGACTGCCAAGAAACTCGAGACAAGCGCCTGGAATCGTGAAAAGTGCTATTTCCTTATGAATCTGACAATGGATGATGGCAGCCTCCTTCCGCTTCATATTGTCGATTCTGACGATTTTGGATCATCTGTTCCCGCTGAAAATGAAGGCGTTTTCTGTTGTGCGGGCGACCTGCCCGGCATGGATGAAGTGGGAGATCAGCTTCACTATTGCCTGACCGCAAACGGTCTGTTCCATTGGTCAGAAGGAAATTGGATTGCCATCACACACGTTGAAGAAGAAAATCATGACCTTCCTGAAACAGTCGATTCCAATGTAAATGCTGCAAGCGAGTCGTTTTCCCATCCAGAAGTATCGCAGGCAGAAGCAACTGATTCTGAAACTGCTGCTGCCCCTATAGAACCAATAGCTCCTGTCAAGCAACTTGCCATCCCCGCGGCTGAACCTGTCGAGGGCCTATGGCTTGACGACCTGTCTGAAGAAACGGGAGTTGAGCCTGAAGTCACCATTGATGAATTTGCAAATCTGTCTTCCGCGGAAATTGCGGGACGGCTTTTAAGCGCAGCTTCCAACGGAAACATACCGAGCGATGAGAATATGGCAGTTCTGATTCATCAGCTTTTGAACGAGGGCGTCCGGTCTCATGATGTCCGTAATTGCCATGACCAGCTTGTGGAAGCAGTTGTTTTTGCAAAAGTGCTTTCATCAAATGATGCCTTCCCGCTGTGCCGGAACATTTACCTTCAACTTCATGCTGCTATTCCGTTTTTTCGTGAGGCAGGCGCCAACACAGGGGTCGCGCTGTCAGGCATATTTGCCGACGGAACGGAATTCACCCCCGTCACAAAGCTGTGCGCGTACATTTACGGCATGCTGTTCCCCGCGCATGCGCATGACCATACATTCGCCGCACTGTACAACAACGCATTCACAGAATATGAATCCCAGTTTCCCGGTCTCGATGTCTTGAAGCCGCTTTATCACAAGGCGATGGAAGGGGTAAAACTTGTTCCCACAGCATTTTCGCCTGCCAATCTTGCCGCATTGGGCGACTCAAAGATACGGCAGGAACACATGAATTCCATCCGTTCACAGGCCATAGAACTTTTGAAGCCGCCAACGGTCAAAGTCATGATTCACGGTGTTCCTGAACTGATTGATTTATGTTTTGGATCACAGACCGATCTGCACACTGCTCTGCAGATTGTTACAGACAATGACATCAGCATGAGGGAACTGGTCAAAGCAGAACTGGACAAATACTGCAAAGATGATGATATTGATATCTCAACGCTGGAGAGACTGCTGGACAGCCAGTGGAGCGTGGCTGCGCAGAAGTATTCCAGCCGCCGCATGGGAATCAAGTACGATGCGCGAAAGCACCTTCTCCACGCTTTCGAAGAACGCCTGAATCTTCTCCGGGATTGGCTTGATGAAACCAACACAGAATCAGAGCCGGATATAGAAAAGCTTCGCGCCATTCGGAGTGAAGTTCTGTATATTATCGAGGATTCTCTTTCCGAAATCAATATTGCACCTTATTCTGCCGCTTATGGAATTATGAAAGCCTCCCTCGAACTGATTCGGGCAAAGCTTCAAAACCAAGGCAGCGGTGTTGACTTTACCACTTTGCTCAGAAGCGGGATGCTGGTTATTGATCACGGTGAACTTATCCTCAACGATGATCTGAATGCGATTGAGTTTGCAGAACCCTGGAGAATGATGCTACAGCATATCGCCTGCACGGAGTATGACCTGAAAATCGTATACGACCGAATCCTTGAGGCCAGCCCGGATTCCGTTTTGTATGATAACTTTGGTCAGATGGAAGCAATCGGTCGCCTCATTGGTGCCGATCCCAAAGAGTATGTGCTCACCAGTGACGGTCTGCGCGATGCGATTAACAGCGCAGACCTGCAGGCGAGAAACTTCCGGGAAAAGCTGGAGATTTCTTACGCCTATAATCGCATCAGTGAGAATGATCGTGAGCGACTTGCCATGCTCGCCAACCCAGAAGCGTCTGATTTCCAGAAATTTTTCTACGACCACAGAGCATTTGGCTGTTGGAGAGGTTTTTTGAATGCTCTGAGGGCGCAGATCCGTGAAACTGCACAGCAGAGCATGCATGACGTCCGAGCCCAGCTTGATCAGGCAAAAGCAATGCTCCGTGCCGATGAAGAAAGCCCACTCATCGCCGAAGCCGAGCGTCTGATTTCTCAGGAGCAAAACTATGCGGTTGCGGAAGATTACATTCATCGATTCCGCAATGGGGAAAGGGACTTGCCTTTTGAAACAAGTAATGACACCATAGAACATTTTCTGAGATTTATATCTGATGATGAATTTCCCCGCCTGTATGGCTTCTGCGAGAGGAATAAGCAAGACCCGATGCCTCGATGGGCCGTGCAGTATATGAAAAAAAATACGCCGGAGGGGTGGACAACCCGTCATATCGAAGACGCCCGGCGATTCATTGAAAAGTGGCCGGTTGGCAAGCAGTCCGTCAATGCTCAGAACATTCAGGAGTACTTTAAGCTTCTCGGCTTTCATGTCGAGTGCTGCGCCAAGTCGACGCGAGGCAACGAGGTCTGCTGCACGCTTACAGTGCACAAAACAGAACAGAATCTGGCAGATTATCGCCACCCCATTTCCATCTTCGGCACACAGATGAAATCACAGATTGAAGTCGTATGTCTGTTTGGAAAAAGGACAGCGACCCAACTTATTGATGATGCTTGCAAGCTGGGCATCACAAGTACGTTCATTGTGCTTCTTGACGCTGACCTTTCTACCGCGGATCGCCGGGCAATGGCAAAATACGTCTTTACCCAGAAAAATGTCGGTCAGGCGTCCTTCCTCGTTATCGACCGGGTGCTGGCGTTGTACCTTGCTATGCAATCCAGTAACGAACGTCTCCCGGCAATGCTGCAATGCACACTGCCGTATACAATTTATCAGCCTTTTACCAACGGCTCCGGATCTACGGCTGATGAAATGTTCTTTGGCCGCGTAAGTGAACTCGCTTCCATCCGGGATATGGCAGGCGCATCCATCGTATACGGCGGTCGTCAGCTTGGTAAAACGGCTTTGCTGGAACGCGCAATGCACCTTGATCATAACCCCGCCCGCAGAGAGTTCGCCATCAAAGCAGACTTCAAAGGGCATCGTGGTGAGCAAGATTTTCTGTATATCCTCGTTTCGGCTTGTAACGACGTCTTCGAGAAAAATGGTTTCAAGCTGAATCGTTGCGCTACCATCCGAGACTTCTGTTCCCAGATTCGCCGTCTGCTCGATAATGATCGGATTGCAATCCTGCGGCTCCTGCTCGACGAAACAGATGATTTCCTCGATTCCATCAGTGCCTCAAGCTATAATGAAATTCTTCCTCTCATTGAGCTTCAACGTGGAAGCAATCGTCGGTTTAAGTTTGTGCTTGCTGGCCTTCATAATGTATGCCGCGCAAAGAATGCGACCCGTAATAACGGTCTCTTCGGTCAGCTCGGCGAACCGCTTTGCGTGAAACCGCTTACTGCGGCAGATGCCCAGAGGCTTCTGGTGAGGCCGCTGCGCTACCTTGGTTTCCGCGTTTCTAATGAGTCCCATGTGGATACAATCCTGACAAACACCAACTACTATCCTGGCATCATCCAGTTCTTCGGATACACGCTGGTTCAGACCCTCGTTACGCATTATACCCAGTATTATGACGCTGTGAGAGGGAACCCGCCGTTTGATCTTCATGATGATCAGCTTGCGTCCATCATGAATTCCAGAGACCTAAATCGGAATATCAAGGATCGCCTCCGGTGGACGCTTGAGATGGACGACCGGTATTATATGCTGGCTCGTTGCATTACCGTTCTCTATCATCTGTACAGCAACAACTACTCCGTAATCAGCAGTGGCTTTGATGTTGCTTCGATCTGTGAAGTAAAGGACATGTACGATATCCATTGCCTTGAATCACTTTCGGAGCGGGAGATTGTGGCTCTACTTGATGAAATGGAGGAAATGGGAATCCTTAGCCGTCCCACAGCTGAAGAAAACCGTTATTTGCTCCGCCGGCGCTCTTTCATCGATGTTATCGGGACAAGCCTTGAGATCTTGGAACATGACATTGAAACTTACAATGAGGAGGCTGCGAACAATGCCTGAGTGGTCTGAATTCTGGTGGACATCTATCACCGGGCCACGGAACCTTTGTGACGCTGTCTCCCGCGCCTTGCACAATAAAAGCAGCGTCTGCCTCGTCGTGCCGGATGATCTCCCCTGGCGTGATGAGATGCGCGCCAGCATTGAGACGGGCATGCATCAGATGCCGGACATGGAGTCCTTCTATGTAGAGTTCATCGATGTAGAAGATGAATGTCCGGATATTGCCGATATCGGACGCTACCTTATGGAAAGGTATGCGCTTCCTGAGATCGCCGCCGGTTATCGTGGACGAGAAAAGCTACAGAAGTACATCCTCGACAAGCAGGTGCTTGATAACAGGGTTCTCTGGATTAAGGGAATGAATGCCTCTCAGGAAAAGCGCTGGCTCCAGTTTTGCAGGGACTATGTTCCGGTGAAAGATTCAGACGGCAGGTTTGTTCTGGAGGCTCGGTGGACAGACAAAGAAAACGAGCGCCGCAATCTCGCTGTAATTCGTTATGGCGATACCATCAAGCGTTATGACCTGACCCTGTTTAACAGCATTTATCTCAATCGAGAGAAAGGCACTTATTCGGCAATTTGGCAGCAGTACGCCGCTGTTATGTGCGCATTGCTGTGCAACACGGATGCTGAAACTTCTCAGGCATTCATGGATACATGCGATTTCACAGCCGAAGAGCCGATTATCGGCATGCGGAAAATTGCCGCAGACGGAGCCTATCTGCGCCGTGCTGAAAGCAGCAACCTGCATATCCTCAGCCTGGTTCACAAAGAAAGCATATCTGCTATTGATGCACAAATCTGGAAGGCGCAGCTGCAAGTGCTCTTCCCGTTGCTTGAAATCGAGAGAGTTTCCTTTATTAAGAGGTATAGAAAACAGGTGCAGGAGGCCTTGGGCGAAAAGTACCATGATTTTCGGACTGGACGATCACAGTATATTTACCAGTTCGGCGAAACCGTCTCTGATCCGGATAACGCAGAGCTTGGGACGATATACCGCATGACAAAGCTTAGGCGAGATGCTGACGCCTATCAATACTTGCTTTACATCCCAGATGAGCAGTCCCGTTCCCGCATTGAACTTCTTCATGATTTGCGAAACTCGCTGGCTCACGGGAACACCTGCGCGATTGATAAAGTGATCGAATTTATCAACGGGCATCCCTTTGACTGGAACTGAGCTTCTGTTTGAGGATTATGCTTGTGGTTATCCTGATTACGCTGGCAACTCCCGAACAGGTTCAGCCAGTATATGATGTTGTCCTCCAGATTGGGCAGTGACAAATGGATGACCGAATTGGAAAATGATTGTCTGACCTTGGCGTTGTCCAGCGGGCATTGAAAAAAGCCAATACGGATGGTCAGAAGATTGAGGAGATAAACCATGCCTGCATATACCTCTGTTCTTCAGAAACCTCTGGAGACAATTTTCTGGGAAGATGATAACTTCATGGAAGAGCTGCTCCAAGTGGTGCGGCTCTTTCGGCCTTTCTCTGCCGCTATAACTGAGTTCATTTCGGAACACGGCTATCAGGGGGATACTTCTGACATTGATGCCAAGGTTGCCTTCATCCGCACCGCGTTTGCGAAGGCCGACATGGATGCGCCGAGGGAAGTACGGGAATGGTTTACTCTGCAGCAGCCCATCAAGCGGGACACAGTTTTTCAAATCTGCTTTGCCTTCGGCTTGGACGGTGGTGAAACGGATGAGTTCTTCCGCCGCATTTTTACCCGCGAGCGCAGTTTCAATTGCCATCAGATGCCGGAAGCCATATATTACTTTTGCCTGAACAATGGCCTGACCTGGACTGACGCGATGGATATTCAGAGCAGCGTTTCTCTATCTGGGAAAGAAAAAACTAACGGAGATATCGTTTATACCGGCTCCATCATCGCAGAACTGAACAATCTGCAAGACAAAGACGATCTCATCCATTGGCTTAACGACAACATCGACAAATTCACAGGCAGCAACGTGACCGCCTATGATACTATTCGCCGCCTGTGGGAAGAGGTTTCCGGCCCAGACGGTTTGTTGATACAAGAACGAAAATCGCTGCCGTCCATCCATGATGATGCCGCTACCGGTGAAAAGAGTAAACTTCGCTCGAATGCCTCCGGCGTCAGATCGTATGACGCCTACTTGGCCATTCTCCAGTTGGACAAGAAGGAAGTCAAACGGCTTGCCACAGACCGTTCAATCAAGCCGATTCTGGAAAGGCTTCATGACAATGCGCAGGACTCCTTCCCTGACAGGCAGGGCATTGAACTTATCCTTCGCGGCGAGATCGTTTCTTATGAGCGGGTGCGGAAATGGCTGGTACTGCTGACCTTTTACACCTACTGGGTCAGAAAAGCCCTCCGCAAAGGCAATTATGAAGCCGACTCCGGCGATGCTGACCGCTGCATTACCAGCATGAATCAGCACCTGATCAATTCTGGTTACCCGGAACTCTACGTTGGCAATCCCTATGATTGGATTTTCTTTTATGCCGCAAAGTGCGAAGAGCCTTTGTACGTTTTTCGTTACATCTGGAATGAACTGCTTACCGGCGTGCTGGAAAGGCACCAGTAAATCCAACCTTGTAAGCGTCTGAGATATGATGAATGTGAGCAACTGAAAAAGAGGAAGAATCGTGAACGGCAGAATTGTGCTGACCCCAGGCACTGTGCTGAAACTCAGTACGAAAACAGGCTATACCGAATACACCATTCGTCGTGAACTTGCACGGGGCTGCTCATGCATTGTGTATGACGCTTCCTATACCGACAATCTGGGAAATTATAAACTGGTGCGTATCAAGGAATGCTATCCGTATGCGCTGAAAATGACCCGGGATGAGGATGGCACATTGCATCCCTCTGCCGATGATAGCAAGGCTTTTGATGCCGCGAAAAAACGTCTGATTGCCGCTTATCAGAAGAATAACGCGCTTTTCTCTCTGGATGGACTGGCAAATGTCATTGCAAACACGTCCGACATTTATGAGGCAAACGGTACGGTCTATATCGTTTCAGTCTACATGAATGGGCGTACATTCACGGAGCATCAGGGCGATACGCTGCACGACTGTGTATCCCTGCTTATCGGAGCAGCAAAAGCGCTGCGGCACATTCATAACGCCGGGTACCTGTACCTGGATCTGAAGCCGGATAACATCCTGACGCTGGAGGGTTCTCTGGATCTGGTGCAGCTTTTTGATTTCGATTCCATAATCTCCACAGAAGAATTTGAGAAAGCCATCCAGAATAATAACCCCAGCGAGCTGCGCATCTCCTATACCAAAGGCTATGCCTCACTGGAGCAGCAGACCGAAAGACTTCGGCAGCTTGGAAAACACTCTGATATTTACAGCTTGGGTGCCGTGTTGTTCTATGCCTTGTGGCACAAGACGCCCTCTGCCTTCGATTGCGATTCTGCGGCTGTTTACGATTATGCGCAGATGACTTATGCCGCAAAGAAGTTCCAGGATCGTGTGTTTTCCGCACTCACAACGTTCTTCCATAAAACGCTGGCCAGCTATTATGCCGACCGGTATCAGAACGCAGATCAGGCAATCGAGCAGCTGCAGATCATTTTGCAGTTGTCAGACGAAACAAAGCCATGGCTTTTGTCATCTTCTATATCATCCCCTGTGTTTTTTACCGGACGAGAAGAAGCGTTGGCATCTCTGAATCAGCTTTTACACACGCCGGAACATCACATTTTCAATCTGTATGGCATGGGTGGCATTGGAAAAAGCACGCTCACGAGAGCCTATCTCGCGGAGCATCGTGTAGAATATGGCGCTGTTCTCTGGCTTTATGCGAGCGGAAACACAACGCAGGCGATTTGCGATGATAATCTCGTCCATGTGAATACAATCCAGAAGATGAGCGATGAATCGCTGGAAGACTACCTGCCAAGAAAGCTGCGTGCGCTAACCGAAATAGCCTCAAGTCAGCATGTGCTTGTGATTATAGATAATGTCTGCAAAGAGCATCTGAAAGATCTGCAGATGCTGCAAGGTGTCGGATGGGATGTTCTGCTTATTTCCCGTCCCATATTAGCCGATGGGCTTTTCCCGGCTCTGCGCGTTGAAGAATTGCCGCCAGAGCCGCTGGCGCTGCTTTTCCAGCGATATGCGCATGTGAAAATAACCGAAAAAACTGATGTGAAGGATTTTATCACCATTGCAAATACGGTTTATGGACATACGCTGACCATGGAACTGCTGGCGCGGCAGATTGCCCGAAGTTATCTCACTCTGCATGAAGCCGCTCAGATGGTGGAAGAAGCGGGCTTCCAAAGACTCCCCGGAGAGCGGATTGATTATATTCATGATCAGGATACATTTCTGGCTCCTTTGCACATTATCCTTGATCGTCTGGTTGAGATCGACCAGTTCTCTGATGCCGAAAAGCATCTGCTGAAAATCCTGTCCATTTTCGATCAGCCTGGTATCAAAGCCTCTTTGCTGCGCGAACTTACAGCCTTGCCAAACCTTGAAATGATCACCCGGCTGGAAGATTGCGGCTGGCTGAAAGTCGCCTCTCAGCGGATTGTATTCCACCCCATGATGCGGAAATATATCAGCGCATGGCCATGGGATGACGCGACCCGTCGGGCGCTTGACGAGGCAATGAAACGGCTACATCACAAGATCAATCCACTGGAGAATCAACCGGACTTGGATAAGCAGTTTCCAGCTGATTATGGTCAGCTTTACGAGCTTCTCAGCGTTGCGGAGCAGCTTCTGGCTTTCGCAAAACCAGTCACGCCCGCAAGCCAGCTGCTGACATTTAGAATGCTGATGGATGCTCCGGTAGATGCAGATGATACGGTGGCGGGGAAAATGCTCCGGCTTCTTGAAAACCCTGCCGGCCTTAATCCCCGATGCGTGCTGCGCCTATATGAGACATGCGCTTTCACACTGGGCCGACTGGAATGCTATGACGATGCGCACGCTGTTCTCAAAGAGATGAAAGCGTACCTCAAAAAAAATCCCAGCCATTACTACATGTCATTTTATCACAGAGCGAGCGCGGTTATCCTCAACAATCAGTACGGACGCGATAAGAACAGCAAATGCTTGAAACATGAAGACGCGGCGATCAAACAAGCCCGTGCTTCCAGGCATCCGGACGCTAAAAAGCAGCTTGCGGCTGTTTTGATGAATAAAACGCAGACCTTGCTTGAAACGGGAAGCAAAATGAAACTCTGCTGCCAGATGCTTGAGGAATCTGCTCAGTTGCTTCATCCATACCCATACGGCTATGAGCATTATCATTTCGACTGTGTTGCCGCCATGTTTTTTGCAAAGGTTGGAGACGAGGAGACCGCTTTGGCGCACCTTCGGCGGGCGACTGATAATGCGTCCGCCACAAAGGATTCTATGCTATCTCTGATAGACCATATGCTGGATGAGGCAGCGATAACCTATATTGAACTTGGACGATTCCAAGATGCCATCGACACGGTGTCCCAGGCAATCGCTATGTGCGATGAACTTGAAAATGTCAAAAGATACAGAGAAACCCGATTTGACGCCACCTTGTTCCTTGGTAGAATCTATGCAATGAACGGGGAATACATCAATGCTGAAGAAACTTTTGGAAAAGCAGAGAAAAGAGTATCCGATTCGCCGTATGAGTGGAAATTGCCGCTCTGCCCGAAGAGCATCCGGGAGAAGGCTGAAGCAGAAAGATACCAGCAGCATTGACTGGTGTTGAGAAGCATGAGCTTATGACGCAGGAGAAAGGCGGCGTGTTACAAGATGCAGGAAGTTTCTCGTATTATTCTTCGACGTCATTGATGACCGTCTTCTGTGGGGGGCCACATGAGAAGAGCAATGTAGACCAACGCCTGAACAAGCAAAACAACCAACTGGAAGGCTTCCTTAACGGGGCCTTCCTTTTGCTTCTATACACATCTGCACCAATAAATCCATTTTTTCTGGCATGGATGATATGCTGTGTTCGAGCGATGGAAATCATCACTCAGAACACTAAGCAGGAGGGATCAGAAATGAGTGGAGCGCAGATGGCCCATTTTTTGAAGCAGGTGGGCAACGGCAGCGAACTGGAAGGAATCGTCACTGTGTACCGTACAGGATGGCTTGTTGGCGCAGGTCAGCTGCTGACCGTTGTAATCGCGGCCCATGGTGTTTTTCGGCTTGGAAAATGGGGCTACGAAAAGCTGGTAGATTACTTGCAGGAGCGTGGTTACATCGTTGCTGCTGGCGAGGTGGTGTAACCGGCACATGGAAAAACACAAGCAGACGCCTGGTATGACATACAAGGTCATCAGCAGGATGTACAGCAGGGAATTCTTGTGTACACATATCTTTCCCCCTATTGCATGAGGAAGTCCACGGTCAGCTCCAGTGTTTATCTGCCGGATTATGAACGGCGCGACACAGGAGGCTTCTTCAATGCACTGGTATGCAGTGAATGCGGCAAAACCGCCGCCGTCCGTTTCTGGCGTACTATGAAAATCAACTAAAACAAGGAGGACATATCCGATGAAAAAAATGATGGCTTTGGTTCTCTCCATTCTGGTTCTATTAGCCGGCTTCACAACCGCCATGGCTGTGGGCACGATTGATTTTTCAGGTTATTCTCTCGAAGAACTGCTTGAGATTAGCTCCGATTTAGCAGACGAAATCGCAAGTCGCCCCGGCGGAGAAAAGATTGTGCTGGGTGCCGGCCAGTATAAGATTGGCGAAAGTCTGCCTGCAGGTGTCTACAGCTTCAAGTTCGTCCAGAATGGAGACAGTGATGTTTCGAGAACCGATTACTACGTCTACGAAAGTGAATCCATGTACAAATACGATATTGATCGGCTATGGCTTGGTGACATGCCCAGAGTGGAGGGGGACTTCATGGGTGATGGTGAAACGCGGATCAGCCTTTATCCCGGTGAATACCTGAGCCTCCGATATAACGGCGCAGAAGTTGCTCGGGTTGGAAATGTGTCTGAACGCGGCAACGGTTATACGGCTCCAGCTGGAACCACTATTCCGAAGGGAAACTATACCATTGGTGAAGAAATACCTGCCGGAACATACAAGATTTATTTCAGCGGAACCACCACCTCGCGTGTGCGCGTCTTCCAAGATTCCCAGGAGGCAAGCAATACGTTCAATAAGGGCAAGGAGACCATTCTTGATTGGGATAATACAGAAGGAATCGTCACACTTAGTGAGGGCAACATCTTGCGGATCGAATACACTCCTATCATCATGACCAAGGGCGGCGGGTTCAGTTTCGACTAAATGGTATTCTTGCATTGCTCACCGTTGTGCTGAAACAGTCACTGGTGCTTTTCCCGATATTCGCTGGGTGTGCTGCCGACGTAGGTTTTGAACACCCTCGAAAAATGACTGGCGGAGGAAAAGCCGAGATAAGAACCGATGGCGGTCAGGGATTTATCCGAATAGCGGAGGAGGCGTTTGGCTTCCTCCGTTTTTTCTTTCAGGATGAAGTCCATCTGGCTTTCGCCCGTCTCTTCCTTGAATTTTCGGGAGAGATATGGGCGGCTGAGGAACAACTCTTCTGCGATTTTCTCTGCCGTGATCGGTTCTGACATATGGTGCTGGATGTAGTTCGCCACATCCACGGTGAGCTTCATGGGATGCTTGCCCAGATGCAGCCGCTCCACCCGCGCCGTGTAGTCCAGAATCATCCGATATTGCAGGTTCATGATCTCCTCCGGTAAAGACAGCAGCTCGCACTGCTGAATATAGGAATCACTGTGGGAAAAGGCATCGTCCACATCCATGCCGCCCCGAATGGCGGCGCGGGAAACCAGCGTGGCGGTAACAATGAACATATTCTGCCGCTGGCGAAAAAATTCGGCAAGCGGAATGTGACGCTGGCGGGTTTCATCCTCTACGCTATCGGCGGCGCAATCTGCTGGGCGTTCCCTACAAATATGACCATCATGCTGATTGGTCAGTTCATCAAAAACATCGGTGGACTGCCCTGCGCCTATGCGTTCATGGCGCTGTTCGCCGATGTGCTGGATCATCTGGAATGGAAAACCGGTTTCCGCCCGGACGGCGTTGCCATGAGCGTGTATAACATCATCGCCGTTGCCATGGTTGGCATCTGCACCGGCGTGTTTAACGGTCTGCTGGGGTCTGCGGGTTATATCGCCCCAGAGATCGTGAGCGGCGTCACCATGGCAGCTGCCCAGTCCGACACGGTCAAGGGTGTCATCACCTTCGGCTTTGTGGGGCTGGAGGTATTCACCGGCGTGCTCCTTGCGTTGCTTCTGGTGTTCCTCAATGTGGAAAATGGCATTGAGAAAAAGCAGACGGAAATCAAGGAAAGGGAGGAAAAGTGAGACATCCCGCCATTGTGTTCTTCCAGACAGGGTCGAACGACTATGTCTCCCTGAAGGGAACAGCCGCGGAAAAGGTCGCCGCCTGCATGGACTATAAAAAGCAAATGTTTGCCGAGATTCATAAACAACTCCCGGTCGCAAAGCTGGTAGTCATGAGCAGTCTTCTTCTGCCCTGCCGCAGCGAATACCGAGAGCTCACCGAGGAAATCAACAGGGCGCTGGCGGCGCTCTGCGAAAAAACGGACTACCTCTGGTTTGTGGACGCATCGGCGATGACGTGGGACGGACAGCGCTATGCAGATGAGTTATTTATCAAAGACGGCTTTCACCTGAACCACGAAGGGCAGCTTTTGTGGATGCGGAATTATATCCGGCCCGTGATTGAAACGCTGATTTCCGAATTTGATTTGACGCAGGTGCAAAAGGAGGGCTGAGAATGCAGGCGATTCGACTGAAAACGGAGCATTTATTTGACCCCGTTGGCGTAGACTTCGTCGCCCCCCGGCTTTATTGGAATTGCAGCGGCGGCAGGAAACAGACCGCCTATCAAATCCTTGCTGCCGATGACAGCGGCAGCACCCTATGGGACAACGGCAAAGTGGAAAGCGCCGCCATGTGCGTAAAATGGAGCGGCGCGCCCGTTCCGCCGAAAACGAAGGTTCTTTGGAAAGTGTGCCTTTGGGATGAGGATGCCGCGGTGGGCGATTGGAGCGAAGCGTCCTTTGAAACGGGCATCGGCGCATGGAGCGCCAAGTGGATCACCGGCAATTATACGGTCAATAAGGAAGAGCGCTATCCTGTGGACTGCTTCCGCAAAGTTTTTCGCGCCGCCAGTATAAAAAAGGCGCGGCTGTACATGACCGCCTGCGGATTATACGAGGCAGCCATCAACGGGCAGCGCGTGGGCGATTTCGTTCGCGCCCCCGGCATTACGGACTACCGCAAGCGGATACAGTACCAGACCTATAACGTGACCACCCTGCTGCAGGACGGCAAAAACGCTCTGACAGTGCAGCTTGCCGACGGCTGGTATCGCGGCTCCTGCGGCGCGTGGGGGCTGAAAAATCATTATGGCACGGAAACCAAGCTGCTGGCGCAGCTGGAGCTAACGCATACAGACGGCAGCGTGCAGACCGTCGCCACCGACGCAGGCTGGGATTGGTCGAACGACGGCCCTATCCGCTTTGCCGACAACAAGGACGGCGAGGTGGTTTATGCCAACAATGTCCCCTCCTATCAGGGAACGGCAAAGGTCACAAACCATCCTGTTACGCCGGCTGCATCCAACAACGTCCCGGTCACAGAGCATGAGCGGCTGAAAGCAAAGCGGATTACCACACCCTCCGGCAAGACCGTGCTGGACTTCGGGCAGAACATCGCGGGTTATGCGGAATTTACTGTAACCGCCCATATCGGGCAGAAAATCAAGCTGCGCTTCGGCGAGCTGCTGGACGAAAACGGTGAATTCACCCAGAAGAACATTCAGTGCTCCAGCAAAAAGATAACAACGCCCCTGCAGCAGGTCATCTACACCTGCAAAGAGGGCAAAAATCACTACAAGACCACCTTTGCCATCTTCGGTTTTCAATATGTGCTGGTAGAAACCGATGTGGCGTTTCAGTCGGAGGATTTCGCCGTCATTGCGGTATACTCCGACATGGAGCGCACGGGCTTTTTGAAAGCTCCAACGCACTTCTCAATAAGTTTGTTGAAAACACCGTCTGGAATGCCAAGAACAACCACGCCAACCTGCCCACAGATTGCCCGACCCGCGAACGCCACGGCTGGACGGGCGACGCGCAGATTTTCTTCAACACTGCGGCATATCTTTTTGACTATGCGTCTTTTGCACAGAAATATATGCGGGATGTGTACGACTGGCAGAAAAAAGACGGGAAGCTGCCGCAAATCGCCCCCTACGGCGGTGTGGATTTCTATATGTCCTTTATGGACGGAAGCGTCGGCTGGGCGGATGCGGGCGTGCTGATTCCGTATCGTTTTTGGAAGCTCTACGGGGATGACAGCTTAATTCGCCGACATTATGGCGGCATGGTACGGTATGCAAGATTCATGATAAAACGCTGTACGCAGTTCACACCGCTGCGGCACCACCTGCCGCTGAAGGGCGAGGCGAAAAAGTACATTGTCAATTACGGGCATTCCTACGGAGAGTGGGCGGAACCGGCGGATGTATTCCCGGACGATTGGAAAAATATCGTCCTGCCTCATCCGGAGGAATCCACGGCCTATACGGTTTTTATCATGGAGCATATGATGGAAATCGCCGGGTATTTGGGAAAGCAGCAGGATAAGGCGCTGTTTGAAAAATACCGGGACGGCTGCACGAAGGCATACCGTGAGCTTGTCACGCTGCCCGGCTACACCCTGGATACCAACCGGCAGGCAAAGCTCGTCCGTCCGCTGTATTTGCGCCTGCTGGGCGAGAAGCAGGAAGCATTTGCAAAGCATCGGCTCGTTCAGGCTATGGAGAATTACCGCTGGCGGTTCGGGACGGGCTTCCTTTCCACACCGTTTATACTGGATGTACTGGCGGATATGGATGAAAATCATGTTTCGGGCGGTGGAATCCACCGTTACCAAGGGGTACGGCAGCAAAAAGGACTATGATAATCCGAATTTCCGGATGCAGATGGCTTTCTCTGCCGGAGCGCCAATTCGCAGCATGATCATTTCCGGCGGCATGAAGGGTGGCGTGCTGCCCGGTATGCTGGAAATGGCGAACGGGCACTTCTTACGTGGCATCTAGAAAATGCTTACGGGGGGGAGAAAATGCCAAGTCTATACGCCTGCATGATGAACCTTGTGTTCCGCTGTATGGCGCAGGACAAGCCGGGGCAGCCCCACGACTATGCAGCGGAGCGAAAACGCAATGACCGAAAACCTCCAAGACCGGCTAAGGGCGTGACCGTCCGGCTTGGCGAATTGGGTGGGCTGTCGGCGGAGTTCGCAATCAAAAGGGAACGATTTTCTACATTCACGGCGGTGGATTTATTGTTGTTTCCGCGTGAGAGCGGCGGGCAGTCTGCCAGTATATCACAGCCAACTACGGCTATAACTGCGTGACTTTCAACTGCCGCCTTGCACCGGAAAATCTGTGGTCTGCCTCTTTGGAGGGTTGCCTGACCTCCTATGCCGCGCGCTTGAAAACCGGCGCTTCCCCGAAGGACGTCGTATTCATGGGGGAAAGCGCAGGCGGTACGCTGGTGTTGTCATTAGCGTTGCTGCTGAAGGAAAAGGGATTTCCCCAGCCGAAGCGTTGTTGTCTCTCTCCCCCTGTGTGACGCAGGCTGACTGTTTCCCGTCCCACACTCGGAATTGCGGCAATCGTCTGCGTCGGCCACTATGTAGGATTTCCCCGAGCCTGCCGATCCCCAAAAGACAGGCTGCCGAACAAAGACTCTCTGTCTGGAATATAACGGCATCAGCTTGTACGGAAAGGCGTTGCTCCCGGATGGAGACGGGCCTTTTCCCACCGTCCTCTACGCCCACGGCGCGGTGAGCGATTACAAAGCAGATATGACCACACTAAAAAGCCTTGCCATGAGCGGCGTTGCCTGCTACACCTTTGATTTCTACGGCTGGACAAGCCGCAGCACCGTGCTGCAGGGCGTGCATTGGTTCCATGACGTTCCCAGAGGTGTTGATGACTCCTATGAATGAACGGGCAGCAGCAAGGGAATGACGCAAGCAAATAGCGCAATCGAAGCTGGAAATTGTATCGCACGAAAAAGCTGCCGAGGATTTGCTCTCTTCAGCAGCTTTTTGCAGTCTATGGAAGGCTGGAGCACAAAGCTCACTTTCCCTTTATACTATTTCCAGATGAAAATGCGCCAAGATGCGCCGCGAATTTTTCATTCCGGCTAACGTGAATGAAACGCAGCGTAGCAGCGCTACGCTAAGTGGAATGAACGGACGCCAGAAGGGGAAAGGCGCAAGTAGATGGCGCAGGTAAATCTGGAAATAGTATTAGGGCAATCCCGCACAAATGAGTTGGTGCGATGGCAAATGCATTTTTTGTAAGATGTGATTGCAGAAATCGAAGGTTTACTGGAGGTAAATCGAGATTTCTGCAAGAAGCAGATGGCAGAAAAAGCATCGCCAGCGCTGCCAACGAATTGTGCGGTAGTGCCTTAGTTGATTTCCGTAATGGTCGGCACTGTCCACGTCTTGAGTGCCTCCATATCCGGCGTATAGATGCGCATAAACAGATGGAAGCCGCCGTCACCCACCGGAAGCCAATTGGTCGTGTCTGCCGGCGCGTCCTTCGACAAAATTACATCCACAGAGCCGTCGTCATTTCTCTTCAAACCCGAACGGTCGTTGATGCAGTAGCGGTCGAGCAGATTATCGATGAGGAAATCATCGTCACCATATGCAGTGATCGACCAGAAACCGCCGTCAAGCACCTGCGGATCGCTTTCGAGGTGGAGAATGTAGGACTTTTCACCCGTCAAAGGATTCCCGTCGGCATCCTTTTCCGTCTTGGGGTACAGTGCGATTTCCACCGTATTTGCCCCAAGTCCGGCAATGGCTACCAGCGCACGGTAGGCATATTCCGTACCAAAGTCTCCGATTGGCGCGCCGAAATAGCTCCACTGCCCCAGCTGTTTTGAAAACTTCATTCCCTCTGCCGCGAGCTTCGGCCGAAGCCCTTGCAGCATTTCCCGCCAATTTGCCTGAATATCTCCGGTCAAAACAGATGCGTCAAATTCCATGCCGGGGCCAACGTGAACTGCCGCGAGTTTTTCAAGTATTTCCGCATCAGCGGCGGACGGCGGATTGTCTTCCATCAGCGTGTTTGCTTTGTTGAAGAATGTGACAGGATCCAGCGACAGTACCTTGTTGATGGGGACATAGCTGTTTTCCTCCCGATAGATCCCCTTCGGAGGCTGATATGCTTCTCCGCTCAGGTAGACAGAAAGCGGTAAAAGCTGCATCTGCGCCTGAATGGCATACACATTCGGAAGATCCGCCTCTCCGGAAAGCACCGTTCTGGTAATGGCCCACGCCATAGCGGTAGGAACATCGATGCGGGTCACATTGTCCGGCAGGTCGCCCTTCCAAGTTGAGCGCGTGATCGCATAGGCTCCAGCCCGGTCAAGGACAGCGACAGTATTTGTCCATGCGTCAAGCACCTGCACCTTGCAAAAGCGGTCTGTTTCCGGATGCACATAGATCATCGGCTCTTCGCTCAGGTCATACCACACCTGCGTGTAAATGGTGTCCACGTTCGGCGTCACCACGTTTTTGAACTGCGCGTTAGCCAGTGCCACACCGTGCATGAACTGATTAACAGGCGCCTTGCCGGGTGCGGCTTCCTCCGTATTCGTTGCGGAAGTTCTCGTCGCGTCCATCAGCACCAGCGGGAATGCGTAAATGTACGCCTCCTCAATGGTTTTCCACACATCTTCGGACGACGAGACAGCCTCCGCCTTGACACTCCATGCGCAGCCGGACAGCAGCATCGCCATGCAGAGCAGAATCACTGTGATTTTCTTCATTTTTTTCCCTCCCTATAACGATTTTTCTTACGGCTCGATGATATTGAAATACAGGTCAAAAGCGGCCATACTGTCGCAAAACGCTTGGAACAGCGTCTTATCGCCCTTTTCAACGGTGATGAGCTTGTCGATATTTTCCTGATTTCCGCTTGTGATGGCAAGAATCCCGATTCGGGGGGTAGAAATCGTCAGGTCTGCCTCATCCGAGAGCGCATCCTTATAGTACAGGAGCACGCCATGGTGGATCTTCAGCAGATAATCGTCGCCATCCGTCAGTTTGAGGTTGATGGTGAAGGAACGATTCTGAATCTTTTCCGTATCCATGATAATGCCCATGTAATCCAGCATTGTCTGCGCGTCCATCCCCTGGGCGGTGGTGCCAACGCCAAGTTGGGCTGCCTTCGGGTACAGGCCGGTGCCATTCCGCAGCTCAAAGGCTGCCACAAGATAAGCGTTTCTCCATGCGCCCGACTCTGCCTGATAGCCAAGCTGCTCCAGCGCATCGGCACACAGATAGCGCGCTTCCTTATTTTCCGGGTCAGCAAATACCAGCGTATTCGTTATTTGTGCGACCCACTGATATTCGCCCTTTTCATAATCGGCACGTGCCATTTCAAGCACCTTGTCCGTGTCGCCAAGATACTCCACAAGTTTTTTGGCATATTCGCTCGGCGTCAGTTCATCCAGATGAATCGGGTTTGCATCGTACCAGCCCATGTATTTTTGATAGACCGCCTTGACATTGTGCTTCAGCGTACCGTAATACTGCCGGGTATACCAAACCTTCTCCAGTTCCTCCGGCAGCCGGATCATGGAGGCAATCTCCGTGGAGGTATAACCTTCGTTGATATACAGGAGGGTCTGATCGTGGATGAACTTATAGATGGCGGCTGTGTTGGTCATGTATTCGTTGACGGTTTCCTTGCCCCAATGCGGCCAGTTGTGCGCCTGAAAAACAACCTCGGCGTCAGGGAACAGCGACTGTGCCTCGGTGATGTAGCGAGCCCAGCCATTCGCATCCCGCACCTCCGCGCCGCGCAGCGTGTAGAGATTGTGCATGCTTCCGCTGCAGTTTTCCGCCATCCAGAGGGCTTTGCTGTCGGGGAAATAGGTGTTCATTTCGGCGGGAGATTCCGTCCCCGGCGTTTGCTGGAAGATAGCGGTTACGCCATCAATGGTTGTTTCATAAATCGAATCCGCAACCTCGAAGGTCGGCGCGATATAACCGACACCGGTCTGCACTGCGGTCAGGCCAATGCCCACCGAAAGGCGTCCCTGTTCGCCATAGGGAAGCATGGAGCCGTACTGGAAAAACGCCCGCCGCTTCATTGCCGTGCCCACAAAGACATTTTCCTTCATTACCGCGTCCGTAAAGCCTTTCGGCACAATAATTGCGGTCTTGCCGGATGCAATCTGCTCGTCAAGCGGCAGGCTGCTATCCGCAGCATCTTCGGGGGCAATCAGCCCTTCAATGCCGCCGTAGTGATCCACATGCGCATGGCTGATGACAATGGCGACAATCCGCGCATCACCCATCTTGGAGCGGAAGAGTTTCAGCGCTTCCGCCGCGGTATATTTGCTGCTGCCGCAATCCATGATGATCCATCCGTGTTCGCTGCGGACGAAGGTAATATTGGAAATATCATAGCCGCGCACCTGGTAGATGCCGTCAGTAACCTCAAAGAGACCGTAAATGTGGTTTAGCTGCGTATTCCGCCACAGACTGGGGTTGGCGGTATCCGGCGCGTCTTTGTCAAGAAACGCATATGCATCCTGCGTCCACACGATTCTCCCGTTCTCGCCACGGAGATTCAGTGTGTCCGGTGCGGCGATGAAACCTCGTTCCGCATTCTCAAACTCCGACGTATCCTCAAAGTTCAGGAAGTCGTATACCTGCCGATTGACCTCAATGGTGCTTTGGGTTGCCGGCTTCGTCTCTGCATTGAACACGGCGGCAGTGCCGCTGCTTTTCTCGGCACTGGCGCAGACCGTCAGCGTGGCAGCCAACATGGTCGGCACAAGGAGTAAGCTTAGCAGTTTCTTTTTCACAGGTGTTCCTCCTTTACTCGGACAGATTTCCCCATAGGGAACTGCTACGAAAGATGACATTGCTCACCTTCCGTCCTTTTCTGTTCTTATGTTTTCAGTGTAGCATAACTTTGTTTGAATTGCAACATACCTTGCGTGAACATCGTACAATCCTGCGCGAATGACGTTTTTTCTTTGCGTTGAATCTTGCATTGCATCTGAAAACATGGTATTCTGTAATGGTATTATAATGGTGGAGGAAAAAGCTATGAGCTTTGACGATATTTCCGTTATTTCCAACCGCAGGCATATCAGCTTGCTGACAGAGGACATTCTTTATATTCAATTGTCAGGCCGCCAGTCGATCATCCATTTTTCCGATGGCAGAACCTACGAAACCTATGCCACCATCCATGAATTGAAAAGTATGCTTGGCAGCGGCTTTATCCGCGCCGACCGCGCCACGCTGGTATCTATCAAGGGAATCCACGACATTGGAAAGGAGATTGAACTCGTCAACGGAGAAACGCTGTATTATAGCTGTCGAAAAAAACGAGAGCTCAAAGAACAGCTGCGCGCCGGACGGCGGCAGATTGCGCAGAGCCTGTCTGACAGCGACGCGCCCACCACACAGGAAGAATATCAGCGGCACTATGCCAGCTATGACAGCGCGCCCTTTGCGTTTACCGACATCGAGATGGTGTTCAACGAGGAGCGCGCCGCTGTGGACTGGATCTTCCGCTACGGTAACGAGGCACTGGCTGAAATCGAAAAAACGCCGCTGCAGCAGCTCATCAACCACTCTTTCGGCAGCATTTTCCCCAATATGGACGCAAAGTGGCTGCGCGTCTACGAGCGCACGGCGCTGTTCGGTGAAACGCTGGAAATTGTATATTACAGCCCGGAGATTGACACAAAATTGAAAATCATCAGTTTCCCTACTTTCAAAGGGCACTGCGGCTGTATGCTGTTCAAACAAACGGATATTCAGACGGTGGGTGAGTACGCCGCGCCATAACGAACTGCGCAGATGCGTGTCCCTGCTCTCAAACATGAGGACGGGCGCTGTTCCACCGCATTTCTCATGTGTGTTTTGCACACATACTGTTGACATTTCAATTCTTTTCTGCACGCAAACAGGCGCTGGCAAGAATCTCACCCTGCCAGCGCCGTTTTGTATTCAGCCTTACTGCCGCTGCACCGAAATTGGCTCATCCGTCAATTCCACCGTCTCGCCATACACCTGCACCGCCAGTTTGTCCCCTTGCGTCAGCTGGAACACGGTCTTATTCGCATCCATGCTGATTGCAATCACACGCCCACGGTACATGACCGAGAAGGTCAGCTGCTTCCAGCGCTCCGGCAGACGCGGGGCGAAACGCAGCATCGTGTCATCGCTGCGCAGACCTGCGAAGCCGTAGACGATGTTCGCCCATGCCATCGCGATGCTCGTGATGTGCAAGCCCTCGCGCGTATTGCGGTTATAGTTGTCCAAATCAAGGCGCGTCGCGTAGCCGAAGAAATTGACTGCCTCGTCCATCTTGTCCAGTTCTGCCGCCAGAATGGAGTGAATCGCAGGCGAAAGGGAGGATTCGTGAATCGTGCGCGGCTGGTAGAAATCGTAGTTGATACGCTTCGTCTCGGTATCAAAAGACGAATTGTAGAGGTAGAGGAACATCAGCACATCCGGCTGCTTAATCATGTCTGTGCGGTAGATGCGGTCGTACGCCCAGTGGTCGTAGAGCGGGAACTCGCTGACCGGAATGCTGTTGATATCCGTGTGCGGCAGCTCAAAAAAGCCGTCGTGCTGCTCAAACAAGTGATTGGGCGTTTCCGGAATGTACATGTTGTCGGCAATGTGCCGCCATTGCGCGGGTTCGTCGGGTACAAGCTGGACTTTTTCGCACAGTGCCGCGTAAGCCTCCGGCGCATCCGCCCGCATTGCATCCAGCACATCCGCCGCATAGCGCAGGGCGCGCATTCCCATATAATTGGTATACGCGTTGTTGTTGACCATCATGTGGAATTCGTCCGGGCCCATCACGCCAAAGAAGCCATATTTGCCGATTTTCTCGCTGAAGCCGACGCGCGTCGCTTGGAATCGGGCAATTTGCAGCAGCATTTCCGCGCCGTAGCGGTACAAAAACGTCTTGTCGTCCGTCAGGTGGACATAATGCCAGATGCCGTAGGATACCGCCGTGCTCGGCTGCAATTGCAGGCTTGCGTGCTGCCAGAGCGGACATGCCTCGTCGCCGTTAAGCGTCGCAATCGGGTAGCATGCGCCCTTGCAGTCCAGCATTTTTGCGCGCTCCAGCGCCATCGGCAACGTGTTGTAGCGGAAAAGAAGGAGCGATTTCGCGGCTTCCGGGTTCGTGAAGAGGTAGAACGGCAGGCAGCAGGATTCCGTGTCCCAGAATGCATGACCGTTGTACGCCTCGCCCGTCAAGCCCTTCGCGCCAATGTTGTGGCGCATACTGCCGCCATTGTAGGTCTGCGCGAGCTGGAAGGAGCAGAAGCGAATCCCCTGCTGTTCCGCTGCGACGGCTTCCGCCATGCTTTCATCTTTCGGCTCAATGCAGATGTCGGACGTGTGCCAGTAAGCATCCCAGTACGCGCGCTGTGCCGCCTGTGCGTCATCGAGCGAGACGGCCTTGCTCTGCGCCATCGCGTCCTGCCCGCTCTGCCAGAGGTTGTCCCCCTGCTGACCGTTGAACAGCACGACGGCGCGCTTGTCGATTTGCACGGCTTGCCCCGGCGCAAGCAGAACATCCGCCGTCGCAGTGACGGTTTTGCCCTCGGCGGATGTGGTGGATTCGCCGGGCAGCGTCAGCCATGCGCCGCAAAACTCCTCCTGATTCGAGAGCGTCGTGCGGGACTGCGCCATCAGGCAATCCGGCTTCGCGTCGATGCGCGTCTCCTGCCAGAAACACTTCTGCCGCCCTTCATGCACGACGTCGAAGGACACGCCGGATATGACTGTCACGCTGCCCGTGAAATTGAGCGCTTCGAGCGTGATGCGCTGGTACGCGCGTTCGCGGTGTACCATATCGAGGAATCGAAGGAAGGTCAGGCGGATTTGCTTGCCGCTCTTCGCCGTCCAGAGGAATCGGCGGGTGAGCGTGCCGGCGCGGAGGTCGAGTTCGCGGGTGAAGTCAGAGAACTGCGACTGCCCCAAATCGAGCGTTTCGCCATCGACGGAAATCGTCGTCATCAGCCATTCCGCCGAGGGAATCATGAAGTGTGTTTTGTCGATGATGCCCTTATAGGAGTGGCTCAGTTTCTCCATATCATAGATGCCATTGGTATACGCCCCGCGAAGGCTATCGACATGACCGCCCTCATCGAAGCAGCCGCGCACGCCGATGCTCTCATTACCCAGCGAAAAGATGGATTCACTCACGCGCGCGTAGGCGGGGTCGAAGCCCTGCTCAATGACCTTCCACGGGTCTACTTGGAAATATACGTCAGCGGCTTTTGCCATTGTGCGTCCTCCTGTCGGCTCTTTCTTCTAATAAGAAAGAAGTAGAAGTTTTTTCTCCTGTTGTGGAGGGGACTTCTTTTCCATTGCTGGATTACTATGCAACTTTTGAGGTGTTGCAAGTTGATTTCTCTTCCGTGAATGGGCTGTTAAGCAGCTTCCAGAGGGCTTTCCGATCGCCCTCTGGACTCCTTCGGTGCGCCCTCCCATGTTAATGGGTGATAGGCGGAGTTTTTATAATGTCAACCTTTGATGCCCACAGACACGGCGTTTTCGGTCAGCTGCTTCTGGAAGATGAAGAAAAGGATGATGGGCGGAATCATCGAGAAAACGACGGAGCGCATCATCGTGTCGGCGTTGACGGTCTGTTCCGTGCTGAAAACAAACAGGCGCACCATCACCGTTTGCAGCGCGCTGCCGCGAAGCACCAGATACGGCAGGAGGAAGTCCGACCATGCGGCGTTGATGGCGAAAATCGCAATCACGGAGCAAATCGGCTTGGACAGCGGCAGGACGATGTAGAAGAACGTTTCCAGCTGCGTGCAGCCATCAATCCGCCCTGCTTCGATGATGGAAGTCGGCAGCGATTCAAAGAACTGCACGAACAGGATAACGTACATCGCGTTCGCGCCATAGCTCAGCCAGAGCGGGACGAACGAGCCGCCGAGATTCAGCTTCTGGATGTTCATGAACAGCGGCACGATGCTGATGGTCGTCGGCAGAAGCAGGGAGAGCATGACCAGCTTCTTGACGATGCCATAGCCCTTGGGTTTCAAAATCGCCAGCCCGTAGCCCAGCAGACCGTTGAACACAATCGCGCAGACGACGCTGCCCGCAACGGAAATCAGCGAGTTAAGGTAGTTCTGCGCAATGCCTAGCTGCGACCACGTTTTCGCGAAGAGAGAAAAATCGAACACCTCCGGGAGCAGCTTGGCGGACGACATGAACTCCTTCAAGTCCTTGAAGCCCGCCAGCACAACCCAGATAATCGGGAAAACCGCGACAACCGTCATAATCAGGCAGAAGAAGATGATGAACCCATACCCAACCCGGACAGACGCGGAGTGCATATCGTAGTCCCGGATGACGCCGGTGCGCTGTGCTTTTGCCATATGCGTTCTCCCTCCTTAATCCCAGTCGGATTCTTTGCGGTCGAAGTAGGAGTAAATCGCCGTCATGACGAGCAAAATCAGCGTGACAATCACCGCGACGGCAGATGCCTTGCCATAGTTCATCGAGCCGCCGAACGCGTACTGCCACATCAGCTGCATCAGCGACAGGGACGCATTATCCGGGCCGCCCTTTGTCAGCACCATCGGTTCATACATAATCTGGAACACGGAGATGATTTGCAGAATCAGCAGCGTACCCGCGAGCTTCTTGATGGCAGGAATCATGATGTGGATGATGCGCTGCCAGATGCCCGCGCCGTCAATCGCCGCCGCTTCGTACAGCTCCGGGCTGACGCTGGACATGCCCGCCATGTAAATCAGCGCCGTCGCGCCCGCGCCCTTCCACGTCGCGATCAGGATGATGATGGGGATGACCCACTCCGAGCGCGTCAGATACGTCTGCGGCGCAATGCCCAAGTGGCTGAGCAGGATGTTCAGCACGCCGGACTTCTCGCCGGAGAAGAACGCCGACCAGAGGATGACGACCGCGAGGCCCGGCAGCATATTCGGCAGATACGCCACCGTGCGGAAGAAGCTCTTGCTCCGCACGGTCTCCCCAATCAGCAGCGCCAGCACCATCGGCAGGAAGAAGCCCAGCAGCAGCGACCAGAACGTGTACGAGAACGTGTTCGTCAGCGCCTGCAGGAAGTCATCTTTGCCCATGACGCTGATGTAATTTTTGAAGCCGATGAAGTTCACCAGTTCGATGTTGCGCGTCTTATACAGGCTCATCACCACGCTCTCGAACAGCGGTTCCCAGACAAAGAACAGCATCAGCACGAGGCTCGGCAGCATAATCAGCCAAGCATTGAGGTGGTCAACCGTCCGTGCGCGCAAGCCGACTTGCGCCTTTTTTCTGCTCATAGGCGTTCCTCCGCGAAGATTTGAGCGATTTTTGTGTAAAAGAAACCGGCATCGGTTCTCCTCCGCCGGTGTTCTTTTTTCCAATTAGAAATGAGGAATTAGCAATTAGAAATAATTGCCCGATGGCACCGCACTGCCCCGTCCGCATTGACTTTCGCTCGTCACCAACAAGGGCTAACCCAAAGTGCAGCGGCGCCGAAGGTTTCCAAAGGGCGATCGGAAAGCCCTTTGATCGCCTCCGCAGAGGCGAAACCCTCTGCAACAAACAGTGCAATGCCATGCAGAATCAGAAATTAATAATCATTGATTTCATCATCCAGATACTCCTGGAAGGAATCCTGCGCCTTCTGCAGCGCCTTGCGCACGTCCGCGCCCTCGCGAGTGATGACGCGCTGAATTACTGCGGTCAGCTCGCGATACAGCTGCTGCGCAAAGACGGGTTCTTCGGAACGCAGCGTAATCGTGCCCTGCGTGATGGAATCGAAGAAGTCGTTGTACAGGCGCATATCCACGTTGCAGTATTCGTCAATAATCGCCTGCTTCGCCGCGTTGTAGTCCGCATCGTTCCACGCGCTGATGGCGGGCAGGACCGGGGCACCGCGGTCGCGCTTGGCAGCATAGTCCGCGCGCATCCCCTCGATAATCTGGTCATTCAGGTAGGGCATCTTGCCCAGCACGGTCAGGTATGCCATCAGCGCCGTCGCCTGATCATCGGTGATGTTCGGCGCGAACATGTAGCAGGTGCCGCCCGCCAGCGCATAGCGTCCCGCGTCGCCCGCCGGGAACGGAATCAGCGCGAAGTCCTCCACCGGCAGACCCTTGTTGGAGGTCGGCTGATCAACCGAGTCATCCGCCGCGAAGTTCATCGCCGCTTCGCCCGTGCCCAGCAGAGAATGCGCGCCCGCCCAGTCGGTCGTGGTCGCGTCGGCATTGAGAATGTCATACTTCCAGCGCAGGTCGCGGATGTACTCCATCGCCGCCACGCACTCGTCGGATGTGAAGTTGCACACCCAGCGGCCGTCTTCATCCTGATATTCCAGCGCGTTTTCACCCACGCAGCCGAAATTCCACGCGATATTGGTGAACAGCCAGCCGCCATACGTCTCGCTCGCCGGGAACACAAGCCCCGCCTTGCCCGTCTTTTCGCGGATAATCTGACCGTATTCCGCCACTTCCTGCAAGGTCTTGGGGTAAATCGGCAGACCTTCCTCGTCCACCAGCCCCGCCTCGCGGAACAGGGCAACATTGATGTGCATACCCAGCACATAGCCGTCGCGCGGCAGACCGTAGATGCGGCCGTTCTCGTCGGACAGCATTTCGAGGTACGACGGGCTGAACTCATTCAGCACGCCCGCGCGCTCCAGCGCATCGGTCACGTCGCCGACAAGATGCTGGCTGATCAGCAGCTGCGGGTCGGTAAACGGCGGCTGGAAGATGCTCGGCGCCGTGCCGCCCTTCGCCATCGGAACGTAGCTGCTCAGGGTATAGGAGTAGTAATCCGGCACCAGCGTCACGTTCGGGTACTGCTTCTTCATCGTTTCGCGGTAGCTCTCAAAGAGCGCCTTTTCCGCCTCCGCCGCCGTATCCGCGGGCCAGTTGCCCAGCGTAATCGTGCAGGTCAAGTCCGCATCAACGACCTCTTCCGCCATCGCCAGCGGCAGCGCACCCAGCGTCAAGCACAGCACCAGCAGCATGGAAACCAATTTCATCGACCCTCTCATGGGAAAACCTCCTTCACGAGTTCGTGGCGTATTTTCGTCAGGTTTAACGCTCAACCTTGTCTCTATTATAGTGTATCAAGCCCATTTTGTCAATCCTGTTTCGAGATTTTTTTGAAAAGAAAAGGGGCTGCTTCGGAGAAGCTGTGTCCCCGAAGCAGCCAAAGGAATGTATTATTTGCTTTCCTTGAAAACGACCATCAATCCCTGTGCATTTGCCCAGTCAATCACCTGCTGATTTTCCGCGTCGCAGAGAATCACCGGATGGCAGCCGCTGAAGGCATCATCCGCCAGCGTTTGCACACTGTTCGGGATAATGACCAGCCGCAGTAACGTACAGTCTGCAAAGGCGCGCTTTCCAATCGCAGTAACACCATCCGAAATATTCACCTGCTGCACCTGCCACATGCCGACAAAGGCTTCTTCCTCGATTGCCTTCAAATTCACAGGCAGCTGCAAAATATGATCCGATGCAATCACATAGCCGTTATCCAGCCATGTGCCGCAAATCTTGCAAACCATGTCACTTATCCGCCCATTTTCCGTCGATGTTGCAGGCTGCACCGTCTCAATGTACGGCGTATGCGGTATGTCGATGCGGCTCGTAACATAACTTTGTTCCGATTCCACATAGTTGTCCGCTGTCTGCGCAATGTAGAGAGCATATCCCAGGTCGCAGCGAAGCGCCGAGAGGTCAAGCGTAATTTCGCGCTTGCCGTCCGGGTAAAGTTCTGCACGATCCTCCACATAGAAGTGCGTTATAGGAGCACTCGATATGCCGTCTTGCGGCCAGAAAATCAAATCCAGCTGCGCATTCTCCGGGAAAATGTGCGAATCCGAAAGCGTCAGCGTCAGCTTGTTGTCCACCAGCTCCGAAACATCCAGGATGCGCGGCAGTTGACATTCCAGCACCAAGTCAAATTCCGTCGGTGCCAGCGTGTCAATGTACTGGCTCAGGGTCGGGGTAAAAGTCGCATGATAGACCTTTCTGCCAGTAATGGTCTGCTTCTTTTCTATATCTTCTCCCCTTTCTATGGTGAACAGCGCCACGGTTGCTTCTTCGGTGCTTTCCGTCAGCGTCAGTGTGCCATCCACATTCCAGTCGCACAGCATTGCCGTGTATTCCGGATCATCCAGCCGTACCTCCGCACCATACGGATAGAGCGTCTGCGTATTCACTGTCACTTGCGCATACTCACCCGTCAGATCGTCGCTGAGCCAGTAGCCGTTGTTTGTGCCGATGATGGTCGGCTCAAATTCGCCCTGCGCGTTCTGCCAGTCCAGCGTATCCATGTGCCGCCCTGCGAAGTCCAGCACATACGCATAGTGCGCATCCATCAGTTCCTCAATCGGCTGAACTTCCGCATACACCAGCTTCTTTCCCTCTGTAAAGGACGCAGATGCCTGCGCCACAACCTCCGCCTCAATATTCTTGGAGTACGCCTGATAGAGGAAGGTCTGGTTGTAGTCGTCGCAGTCTTCCACCTTCGGATCATCCCCAAACGACAAGCGATACGTTTCTCGATTGAGCATGAAGTAGCGCGCCTTTCCGAAATGCTCCACAAAGGCAGGATGCGTGAAATACCATTGCCCATCAATCTGAATCATATTCACGGCATCGCCGTCAAAATAAGAAACAAACACCGAGCTTTGATCACCAATGCCCTCGCCTTCAACGATGCCCTTCGCGTTAAAGTAGATATCATTGGTAACATTTGCCGCGTTCAGCAGTGCTTTGTATGCAAATGCCCAGCCCCAGCGCGTACCTCTACGCTGGACAAGCACCATTTTGCCGCTATATGTGTGCGGCAGCATGTCTGACAGCTTCGTTTCGCTGAGCATCCAGTCTACCAGCGCTTCTGCCTTCTGATAGTCGGTCATGTCATCCGTAATCACCTGCGCGACAATTTTTGCTGCCAGCTGGTCAGCCGTGCCGAGGTATTCTGCCGGAATCGACTCATCCAAATGCACGGGAATCTGATGCGCCAACGCGTACTGATGCGCCGCGCTGCCCGACGGCGTGTAGAATTCCACAACCGCTTCGCTGAACGCATCATCCGCAATTTCCGTAACCGATGCCGGAATTTCCAGCAGCAGCATCGCGTTTCCAAATGCATTTGCGCCGATGCGCTCCAAGCCATCCGGCAGTTTCAGCGCTGCCAAAGCAACATTGCCGTGGAATGCCTGTGTGCCAATGCTGCGCACACCCTGCGGGATGGTAAGCGTCTGTATCCGCGTGGCCTGCGCAAACATCCCCTGCGGGATTTCCGTCAGTGATTTCGGCAAATGCACGGACAGAATGGCATAATTCATCCACATCGGATTGATGCCGATTTGCTTCACGGTATCCGGGAAATACATGGACGTAACGGACGTGGAAGCAAACGCATAATCCCCGACCGTTTCCAGCGAATCGCCCAGAGAGAAGGACGGAATTGCTTTGCAGACGTTGAATGCCCGCTCGCCGATGTACTTCACATGCGGCAGAGAAACGCCCTTCTGCTCCGCCGACGGCGAAACGCGCTTCAGTTTCTTGCAGCCATCAAATGCATAGTCTGAAATTTCCGTCAAATTCGGCGAAATATTGATTTCCTCAATGTTTTCGCAGCTCGTGAAGGCATGTTCGCCAATGGACTGAATGAGCGCACCGCCGTTAATGGTTTGAAGCGCCTTGCAGCCGCAGAACGCACTGCTCTCGATGGTCGTAACAGTGCTGGCGAGCGTTGCTTCCGTCAGCTTTGTGCAGCCAGTGAACGCTTCACTGCCAATCGTTTCGACACCGGGTGCAACTGATACCTTTTCCAGATTTTCGCAAGCAGCGAATGCCCCGGTACCAATACGCTTTACATCTCCGGGAATGGTAATCGAGGTCAAACCGCTTTGACGGAATGCTGTTTCTCCAATTTCCGTTAGGCTTTCAGGCAATTCCACAGTTTGGAGCTTGCTCGCGTTCCAGAAGGCACTCTCCCCAATCTTCTTCAAGCCATTTGGGAGCGTCAGCGAACGGAGTTCTTCATTATACATTATAATAGAATGCCATGTCCGCGATTTCGGTCACATTCGCCGGGATAACAACTTCAGCAATCGGAACACTTCGGAATGCTTCTTTTCCGATCGTGGTCAACGCAGCCGGGAAGTTAACATCCTTCAAGGCAAAGCAGCGTGCAAACGCAAGGTCTCCTATGTTCGTTACCCCATCCGGCAGCTGAATGCTTTCCAGCGACTTGCAGTTTGCAAATGCTTCATAGCCGATGCTCGTCACACTGTCCGGAATTTCAATAGTTTTCAGGGACGTACAGTCCTTAAAGCCATGCACGAACGTGATGTTCTTCGGCAAAACGACCGTAGTCAGGGACGTGCATTCCGTGAAGCATCCGCCTTCCATGCGGAAAACCTGCGGCGGCAGAATTACTGTCTCCAGATTTTCGCAGTTTGCAAATGCCCACTCCATCAAGTCAAAGTCCGTCGATGTGATTTCCACAGACTTCAGCTGATGGCAATATGCAAATGCAAAGCCTCCAACGTGAATCCCCGGCTGCGAAAGTTTCAGCGATGTAATGCCGGAATTGTAGAATGCATTTCGTCCAATCAACTCTAATTTTTCCGGGAAGTTGATATCCGTTAGTGCTGTGCAGTTTTCAAAAGCATAAGAATCAATGACAGTGCAGCTTTCCGGCAGCGTGACGCTCGTTAAGCCTTTTCTGCCCTTGAACGCCCCTGCGCCAATTGTCGTGATGCTATCACGAACGGTTACATTTCCCGTAATCGACGCATTCACAAACAAGATGCTGTTGTCCTGCGTATCATATAAGATACCGTCTTCGGATACATAGCGCACAGAACCAAACGCTGTCGTTATCGTTTTCAGCTTGCTGGGCCACTCGCCGCTGATGTCCGCCAGCTTAGCAGGCAAGTGTAGAGTTTCCAGTGAACGACATCCTTCCACAACGCCGTTCATCATGTGGGTTAAACCACTCGGCAAATTCACGGTGCGTAAAGAGTAGCAGGTTGCAAATGTTCCCGACATAAATGTGATGCCTTCAGGCACGGTTATTTCTGTTAAGCTATCGCAGGAGCGGAATGCGCTGTCGCCCAAGCTCTTTAATCCTTCCGGCAGCACAACATTTTCCAGTTGTGTACAGTAGGCAAACGCCAAACCATCTATCGTTATCAGCCCTTCCGGGAAGGTAATTTCCTTCAGTTCCTTGCAGAACTGGAATGCGCAATTCCCAATTTTCTGCAAAGAATCCGGCAGTTGAACAGATGTTATCGCATGTTCCTTAAACACATCGTCGCCAATGCGCACCGTGCCGTCACGAATCACTACATCCCCCGACACATCCGGCAGAGCATAGCGCAGCGTCTTTGCAGGAATGTCGTAAAGCAATCCGTCCACCATCTCATAGGTTGGATTTCCTTCGGCTATAGACAGTGATGTCAGCGCTGAACAGCCTGAGATAAACGAGTCTCCAAGGCTGGTTACATTGACCGGTATCGTCAGTGACGTTAGACCAGAGTATTCAAATGCTTGCCATTCAATTGTTGTCAGCGTATCCGGCAATGTAATTTGTGTCAGTTTTGTGCAGCTGCTAAAAGCGCCTCGACCAATTTTCTCCACACCACCAAATGTGATTTCCTGTAAATACTGCTGTCCAGCGAAAGCAAAATCTGAAATTTTCTTTACGCTCTGCGGCAAACTCACACTCAACAGATTACCAGTATAGTTGCTTTGAAACGCCGATTCCCCAATTTCCACAATTCCTTCGCTGACAACAACGTGCGTCAGAATCGGGCTGCGGAGGTTTTCAATCGCATAGACAGGGTATCCGTCAATCACTGCCGGAACAACCGTCTCCGGCAGCGTGCCCGTATAGCCCGTAATATACGCTTTGTCCCCTTCAAGGCGATAGGTAAACGATGTGCTTTCACTGGCATAGCGCACCCCGTGTGCGCTCGCCCACAGCTGCACCGGGCTGCCATCCTGCACCACAAGGCACAGCGCATCATTCACTGCTTCAAATGCATGGTCGCCGATTGTCTCCACCTGCGTGCCGATGGTGATGCTGCGCAGATTCTGGCAGTAGGCAAACGCATAGTCCGCAATGGCGGTCACGTTTTCGTCAATCACCAAATCCGCTCCTGCGCGCCGTGCCGGATAGAGCAGCAGCGTTTTGCCCGCCGCGTCCATCAGGATGCCGTCACAAACCTGCAAATACACACTTTCCGCTTCCACGCGCACTTCTTGCAGGTACTTGCAGTTTGCAAAGGCGTTTTCCGCAGTACCGACCACGGGCAGCCCGTTATGCACAGCCGGAAGCACCAGCAGCACTGCGTTTTCATCGCAGCCGCTGACAAGATAGCCATCCTGCGCGGCATTGAGCGTGTAGGAAATTTCCTGATCCGCCGCGGCAAAATTCACGCCCTGTGACGTGGCTGCTTTTTCAGCGGCAGACCCCTTCCAGCCGCGGATGGTCAGATTCTCGCAGTTCGCAAAAGCATCCGCCGCGATTTCCTCCACGTCCGGCCAAAGCAGAATGTCCGTCAGCGCACTGCATCCCTCAAAAGCGGCACTTTCAATGCGCCGCACCGTGCGCGGCAAAGTCACATTGGTTAGGCTTTCATTGCCGCTGAATGCCCTTGCGCCAATTTCCACAATGCCGTCCGTCAGTTCGATTTGGGTCAGCGCAGTGCAGTGCTCAAACGTGCTCGCCGGGATTTTCGTCACTGCGGCGTCCCACTGAACTTCCCGCAGGGCGGCACAGTTCATCCATGCGCCGTTGCCCAGCGTCGTGACGTTCTTTGGCAGCTTCAGCGTCTGAATCCCAGTGCCAGAAAAAGCAGACGAACCAATCGTGTTCAAATTTTCCGGCAGGACGATGCTTTCCAGCGTGCCAATGCCCGCAAACGCATACGCACCGATTCTGGTCAGGCTCTCCGGGAAGATGATTTCCGTCAGGGCCGTATTTTCAAACGCATTTGCTTCTATGGTTTGCAGATACTTGCTCCATGTCATCGTTTTCAGCGACGTGCAGCCGCTGAACGCCGACGCGGAGACGGTATGGAGGCGCTCCGGCATCTGGAATTCCGTCAAGGAAACGTCATTCCGGAACGCCGCTGCACTCAGGCTTGTTACGCTGTCCGGAATATGCACGCTTTCCAGTGCCGTGCAGTTCTGGAACGCCTTTGTGCCGATGTTCGACAGCGAATCATCAAACGACAGCGATTGCACCGCCGTGCAGCCTTCAAATGCCGATTCGCCAACAGACGTCACGCCCGTGAACGCATTGGGCGAAACAAGCGACGTGCAGCCCTTGAAGAATCGGTCAGGAATCGCCGTCAGCGTACCTTCGCCGAAATTCACCGTCTTCAAGCCCGTTGCATTTTCAAACATGCCCGCCTGATAATCGCTGAAAATCGGCGAGAAAGTCAGCGTTTCCAGATAGCGCAGGTTTTTGAGTGCGCCATCATCAATCTGTGTCAGCGTTTCCGGCATGACAAAGCTTTGCTGCGGTGCGCTGGCAGCATAAGTCAGCAGCCGCGTGGCATCTGCCGTCATCAGTGCACCTTGCTGCACCTGAAAATGCGTGTTTCCCTCTGCCAGCTGGAAATCCGTCAGCGCCGTGCAGTCACGGAATGCATCCGCTCCAATCAGGGACAGCGACTTCGACAGCGGCATCGAAGTCAGCGCAACACAGCCGTCAAAGGCTTCCGCACCAATCATCGTAATATCGCCATCAAACTGAATTGATTCCAGTCTTTCGCAGCCCTGAAATGTGCGGTCAGGAATGACCGTCACACCAGCCGGAATTTCCAATGATTTTATTTTATAACAATACTGGAATGCGCCTTCCCCGATGGATTCGAGCTTTTCAGGCAGACGACCATCGCCCCACGCCTTCCCCATATTCCAGCATCCAGCAAACGCATATTTTCCGATTTTTGTCACATTTTTACCAACACACTGCTCAACTCTACCAATAGACTGCTCAGCACTGTATTTATTCACCTCTCCATAGCCCCAGCAGTTTGTAAAAGCATAGTCCGGAATCTCTGTCAACGAATCAGGGATTTCCAAGAAGTGCATTTGCAAACATGCCGCAAATACGCCCTCGCCCATTTTCGTCAGCTTCTGCGGCATCCTAACCGAGTCCAAATAGGCACTGGCTGCAAATGCTTCCTTGCCAAAGGTAGTTACATTGTCTGGAATGTAAAATTCTTTGCCGATGCCCGACGGCATATCATAAAACGCGCGGTCGCCGATCGTCGTAACCGGACACCCTTCAATTTCTTCTGGAATCAGCACTTTGCGGCGCAGAAGGTCTTTATTATATCCTGTAATCGTCGCTTCCCCACTCTGAATCTCATAGGTATAGTACTCTGCCGGGTCTGCAACAACCACATATGCAAATAGATATTCGTATTCATTTAAGTGCAATTGAATACGCACCATTTCATTGGCAGACAGTGAAATGCTGCCTTTTCCATCCCATTCGACATGGATTCCCGTTGGCTCATAGGTATAGCTTTCCATGTGACTCTCACCATATTCGCCATCATAGAGAGTAGCGCTACGACCATTCGTATAGCAAAAATACCATAGCCATTCCTCTTTTGTCACAACATAATCTTCTGGAACATCGTAGGTAAAGTGGATTGTTTCCCCCGGCTGGGCAAAAATGACAGTCCGATCGTTCCAATCCATTTTCGCTTCCTTTGTCTCCGCGCAAGCAACTGTCGTTGCCAGCGCAAAAAGAAGCAAGAACAGTCCGAATGTGACTTTCCAACGTTTCATGTGCAATTCTCCTCCATCCGCTTTTTCCCTGTTGCAAACTGCCAGCTTTCCATATTTATTATACGCAGGTTTTCCCAGCTTGTCAACATGATTGGTAATCGTTTCTTGACAATTTCTTCTGAATATAGCATTAGCACCTTATTGATTTGACGGTGCATGACATAGCATTCGATTTAGTTTCTGTATTTTCCCTTAATTTTCTTGATTCTGCTATTGACTTTTTCTTGAAATTGCTGTATGCTGGAAATCGAGAAAGGGGTTGATACGCATGAAATCCAAGAAACTTTTGACGATTACGCTGACCAGTCTGCTGATCGGAAGCTGTCTGGTCCTACCCGCACTGGCGGACAGCGCGGACGCTCCAAGCGGCGGAAATGTCGCGACTTACGAAATTTCCGCAAACGTAAAACGCATTGATGAATATGCGTTTGCAAACAGCACGAGCCTTGTCAGCGTGAAAATTCCTGATTCTGTAACTGCCATCGGGGATTACGCCTTCTCGGGCTGCACGAGCCTGAAAGAGATCACGATTCCCAGCAGCGTGACAGAGATTGGCGCGCACGCATTCGATGGATGCACGGCGCTGGTAAAGTTGCAGGGGCTGGAGAATGTGACAAATCTCAGCGACTTCACGTTCTATAACTGCATTTCACTGCAAGATGTTGGAGATTTGACTTCTTTGACGAGCATTGGCGAATCTGCTTTTGCAGGCTGCAAATCACTGACGCAACTCGGTGATATGCCCCATCTGAAAAGTATCGGCGCGTCTGCTTTTTCATACAGTATCAGTTGGGACGATGGAACAGAACAATATTGCGATTCACTGAAGCGTATTGGCGACATTTCTAATGTCGAACAAATCGGTGATTCAGCCTTTTTCAGCTGCGCGTCTTTAGCAGAAATCGGAAGTTTGCAGCATGTCACAACAATTGGGGATTGGGCTTTTGGGTATTGCACTTCACTCAAAGAAATCAGCAGCTTAGACAATATTAAAAAGATTGGAAGATGGGCTTTCTACGATTGTCAGTTGAATACGCTTGAAATCGGAGGAAATGACGTCCACATTGGGGCGGAAGCATTTTTCAGTTGCAATTCTCTTGCAAGCATCGAGGGCTTAAGCAACGTAACAAGCATCGGCAGCGGTGCTTTCGAGTCCTGCGCCATGACCACCATTAGCGGTCTAACGAACATTTCTGCCATTCCGGATAGCGCATTTGCCGGCTGTTTCAATCTGCAAAGCGTAGAAGGTTTGGAGAATGTGACGAGCATTGGCGTATACGCATTCTCCAGATGCTATGCGTTGGAAACACTTGATATCACCGATAATGTAACCACTATTGGTGCTTACGCTTTCAGAGATTGCGAATCGCTCACATCCATGGAGCATTTGAGCAATGTAACAAGTATTGGCAATAGTGCTTTTGTAGGCTGCACCTCCTTGGTTCGGGTTGGTGATATGTCCCATTTGGAAAGCATCGGCGACTCTGCCTTTGGGGTTTCCAGCCGTTGGATTCCGGACGAAGGCATGTCAAAAGACTATGCCTGTGCGTCACTGGAAAGCATCGGAGATCTCAGCAGCGTTACTTCCATCGGCGAAAACGCCTTCTATCAGTGCACTTCGCTGAAAACCGTCGGCAGTCTCAGCAGCGTTACTTTCATCGGCGCAAATGCGTTCAAGCAGTGTACTTCTCTGCAAAGCATCGGGGAACTCGGCAATGTTACACGCATCGCGTATGGCGCTTTCTACGGCTGTGAATCACTGACCAGCATTAGCGGCTTGGAAAAGCTGACCGTCTTGAATCGAGAGACATTCCGCAATTGCAAATCGCTGAAAACCGTTGGTGATTTAAGCAGTGTGACAAGCATCAGCGACAAGGTGTTTGATGGCTGCACTGCGCTAACCACGGTTGGCGATTTACGCAGCTTGAAGGCTGTTCCTGACAAGCTGTTCTACTGTTTGAAGGATCTTCTTTCAGTCGGCGATTTAAGCAGCGCTACCAGCATTGGGAAAGATGCATTCTATGGCTGCAGCAAACTGGCGAGTATCGGGGACATGTCCAACGTCCGCACCATCGGCGAATATGCGTTTTCTAATTGCAAAGCATTGACCAGCCTTCCTGAACTGCCCCGGCTGAATAGCATCGGCAGCAGTGCATTCGCTGACTGCACCGCTTTAACCAGCGTCGGGAATCTGACCAATGTCACAACACTCGGCACTTGTGCCTTCAATAGCTGCAAAGCGCTGAAAACCATTGGCGATTTAAGCAAAGTCACATCCATCGGATATTCCACCTTTGGCTTCTGTACCGCATTAGAGAGCGTAGGCAACATGAGCAGCGTAACTTCGATTGATTCTTACGCATTTGAAGGCTGCTCTTCGCTTGTGCGTGTCGGCAACATGAGTAATGTCGAATCCATTGATTCTAACGGTTTTGTGAATTGCAGCGCCTTGGAACACGTTGATGAACTCGACAAGATCACCAGCATCGGTCAGTATGCATTTATGGGCTGTACTGCACTGAAGAGTATCGGTTCCCTGCACAACTTGGAAACTATCGGGAAAGGTGCTTTTAACGGCTGCAGTGCACTGGAGCATGTTGATGATTTGTACAGCTTGACGCGCTTGGAATCCGGAGCCTTTGCACACTGTGCATCGTTGGTCAGCGTTGACTGTTCTGACAAATTAACATTCATTGGAGATAATGCATTTTTCAACTGCGCATTGCTTGTCAGCATCGGTGATTTAGGCAGCGTTACAACCATCGAATATTATGCTTTTGCTGGATGCTCCAGTTTGGAACGTCTTGAACACTTAGATAATCTGGTGAGCCTTGGCGAGGGCGTATTTGGGTACGGCAGCCATTATACAGGCTGTATCTCGCTGAAATCAATCGGCGATATGCCCAAATTGGAGTCAATGGGGCAAAAGTGTTTCGTCAGCTGCACCACACTGGAAACCGTCGGTGATTTAAGCAGCCTGAAGGAGATTCCATATGAGGCGTTTGATGGCTGCACCTCTTTGGTAAGCATCGGCGATTTGAACAATGTTGAGTCCATCGCTAATGAAGCTTTTTCAAATTGCAGCGCCTTGGAACACGTTGATAAACTTGACAAGATTACCAGCATCGGTCAGAATGCGTTTAAGGGCTGTACTGCACTGAAGAGCATCGGTTCCCTGCACAACTTGGAAACTATCGGGCAAGGTGCTTTTAGCGGCTGCAGTGCACTGGAGCATGTTGATGATTTGTACAGCTTGACGCGCTTGGAATACGATGTTTTCTCACACTGTGTATCGTTAATCAGCGTTGACTGTTCTGACAAACTAACCGCCATTGGGAGTAGTGCATTCTTTGGCTGCAAAGCGCTTGTCAGCATTGGTGATTTAAGCAATGTTACAAGCATTGAAAGTTCTGTCTTTAGGGGCTGCATCGCGCTGAAATCAATCGGCAATATGCCTAAATTGGAATCAATTGGGATGCAGTGTTTCATGGGATGCACTGCGCTGGAAACCGTCGGTGATTTAAGCAGCCTGAAAGAGATTCCCTCTGAGACGTTTGATGGCTGCACCTCTTTGGTAAGCATCGGCGATTTGAGCAACGTAACCATTATCGGATCATACGGGTTCAACCAATGCAAAAAGTTGACCTCAATTCCGAATCTGGGCAGTTTGGAAAGGGTCGATCAATTTGCCTTCTCCGGATGCGAGTCGCTTGCATTGCTGGGCAATCTTCGCAAGCTAACGAGTTTTGGCTACTCGCCTTTCGTTAACAGCCCTTTCCATAACTGTCCGAACCTTGTCCTGGAAGTCCTGCCGGACTCCGCCGCTGAGCAGTACGCAAAGAACTACAGCATGCGGTACACCTACATTACGGAGTAATTCTCACATCACTTGGTTCTTCGCGGAATCTTGGGGGCAAACAACAAGATTCCGTGAAGAGCCTTTTTTGCACCATTTCGTCCACATCCACATCCATGTTGATATGTGCCGTTGGATTTCTCAGAACTAAGAGGCATACCATTTCGACTGTTGCTTCATTTTCCAAGGAAAGTTCTTTCACTTTCTGACCGCTCACTGGAACAGGGAATGCAAACACCATATTCCTGATGCAGCTGCCGTCCTTCTGCTTTTCCAGGTACAGACCAATGCCCAGCCACAAGTACGCACAAATTGATTACTGGGGCACAAGAAGCAACACAGCTCACCTGAAAGTAACTGCTTGAAAATTAGAGGGCGCTGGATTATAATTTAGGGTAACATTCTAATTTGAACTATTGGAGGGGCTGCGATGCTGACAAAAGAAGAAATGCCCGCTTGCCCGGTAGCAACTACCGTGGCGCTGATTGGAAGCAAGTGGAAGTTGCTTATCATACGAAATCTGCTGGCCCGTCCGTGGCGGTTCAATGAACTGAAAAAGGACTTGGAGGGAATCAGCCAGAAGGTGCTGACAGACAGCCTGCGCTCGATGGAAGCCGATGGTATCATCACCCGCACGGTTTATCCCGAAGTGCCGCCGAGGGTGGAATATGCGCTGACCGAACTTGGCAAAAGCCTGAAACCCATTCTGGATTCCATGCGAGCATGGGGCGAAGCATATAAGACTAAACACTAAAAACCCGAAGCAGTACCTTTCCAGTGCTGCTCCGGGTTTTCCTTATGTTGAAGTCAAATCATTCCCAAATGCTTCAATCTCGATATGTTTTCCCCTCTTGAAGTTTGGACAATGCACATGCCGTCTCCGACATATCCGTTTCGTCCCAACAAAGTCCGCTGATCTCCGAGCCCTTGAAATACACGGGAAAACGGAATTCGATGCGCTTTATGATGCGTCCGTCGCTTTGGCGCTCTGGGTAAATCTCCACGCGCTCGATGAAGCTGTTCATGAAGGTCTTTTTCTCCAGATCGGTAAACTGGTCGTACAGCTTGTCGAAGTAGAGCAGGAACTGATAGACGTTGTCGGTGGAAATCCTGTGCTGGCGGATGTTGTCCATGCGGGTCTGCACCTCGGCGATGCTGCCCTCGATGGAGGCGATCTGGTCGTAGACCCTGTTCTGCCGCTCCTGCAGGTCCTGCGCCTTGCGGGTGTAATGCGGGTCGTCGAAATCAAGCGCGTCGATCTGCTCGCCCAGCCTGTCCTTGGTGCCCGTGAGCTGACGGAGCTGCTTGCGCAGGGTCTCCATCTCCGTGTCGAGCTCGGCGGTGTCCAGCTTGCCGCCGATCTTCTCCCGGATGCCCTGCTCAAAGGCGGGGGTGTTGACCAGCTTGTGGATGATCTCCTCCACCGCGCCGTCAATGATTTCCTCGCCCCACTGGTGGTGGTAGTCACAGCGCTTGCCGTCCACATGCAGGCGGTGCTTGCAGGCGTAGTAGAAGTAGTCGCGGTAATAGGTTCCGTCGCCCTTCTTCTTGCGGTTCACGTTGCCGTACATGCCGCCGCCGCAGATGGGGCACTTGAGCAGCCCGGACAGGACGTGCTCGTGGTCAAGGCTGTGTGTCTTGAGCTGGCGCTTGTTGGTCTGCTGGCGCTGCTTCTGCGCAAGCTGCCAGTCCTCCTCGGAGATGATGGGCTCGTGGATGCCGTCGTAGAGCGCGTAGTCCTTCTGCTTGACGATGCGGTACTGGTTGCGGGTGCCGGGGATCTTCTCGTTATGTCTGCGTCCGTACGCCAGCTTGCCGCAGTACACTGGATTGTCACGCACGCCGATGAGGAAGGAACCCGTGAAGGCTTCCCGCTTGTTGTTGTGACGGCAGACCTTGCTGTATCCGTGCTCGTTGAGCCAGTTTGCGATTCTGGCGGTGCCCATGGTGGTGTGGATGTACTTGTCATAGATGATGCGGATGACCTCGGCCTCTTCCTCGGCAATCTGCAGGTGCCCGTCCACGAGCTTGTAGCCGTAGGGCGCGAAGCCGCCGTTCCATTTGCCCTCGCGGGCCTTCTGCCTGCGGCCCTCCATCGTCTGGACAAGGATATTCTCGCGCTCGATCTCGGCGACAGCGGAGAGAACGGAAATCATCAGCTTGCCGCTGTCCTTGGAGGAATCAATGCCGTCCTCCACGCAGATGAGGTTGACGCCGAAGTCCTGCATCCGTTGCAGGGAGGTCAGCACGTCGGCAGCGTTGCGGCCGAAGCGGGAGAGCTTGAACACCAGCACGAAGGAGACGCCGTCCTTGCCGGATTCGATGTCCCGCAGCATGCGAAGAAACTCCGTGCGGCCCTCGATGTTCTTGCCGGATTTGCCCTCGTCGCAGTATTCCCCGGCGACGAGCATGTTCTGGAACTCCGCGTACTTGCGCAGCTTGTCCTTCTGCGCGTCCAGGCTGTAGCCGTCCACCTGCATGGAGGTGGAGACGCGGGTATAGATGTAGCATTTCATTCGCTTCATGGCTTTTCCTCCTGCGGTCCAGCCTTTGCCGCGTCGGCGTGTTCCTCAAGCTCAAGGAGGAACCTGTCGTAGTCGGACAGGAACTCGCGGTCCTGAATGACGCGGTACTTTTCAAACTCGGTTTCCGCGTGCAGCCGGGCGATTTCTGCAGACACCCTGCCCGCATCCCTGAGAAGACCGTATTCGAACATTTCAATGAAGCGGTTCAGGCGGGTTTCCCAGTCCTGCATGGTCAGCGGAATGTGGCGCTGGGCCATGTTCTCGGCGAAGTCCAGATAGGAGGTGACCATGCGGTTCAGCTGCCCAAGTTCCTCTTCGGTGAGGTAGTTCTTGGCGATGGACACGTCGGATTTTTTGATCTTGCCGTCCGGCGCGTCCTGCCAGGTGGTCAGACCCATGTGATCCTTCGTGTGGTCGGCGCGCTCCATGATGAGCTCGGCGGCGGTGTGCCCGTGTACGGCGAAGTGCATCTTGTTCTGCACCGTGGCATAGAAGCGTTTCGTGGCGGCGGAAGTACGGTCGTAGTCGATAGCAGTGGCATACAGGTCGGTGATCTTCTGATAGAACTTGCGCTCGCTGGCACGGATCTCCCGGATGCGCTCCAGTTGTTCCTCAAAGTATTTGTCGGTCAGATAGGTGCCCTGCTTGAGCCGTTCGTCGTCCATGACCCAGCCGCGAATGGTGTACTGCGTTGCGATCTGATTGACCCATTTGCGGAACTGAACGGCGCGCTCGGAGTTGACCTTGAAGCCGACCGCGATGATCATTTGAAGCGCGTAATGGTTGGTGGAATAGCTTTTGCCGTCTGTGGCAGTTATCCGAAATTTTCGGATAACTGAATCCTCTGACAGCTCGGAATCATCAAAGATTTTCTTGATGTGATAATTGATCGTTTTGACACTTACATCATACAGCTGCGCCATCGTCTTTTGCGTCAGCCAGATGTTTTCGTCCTCGTAGCGTATTTCGATGCTGCCCTGCGGGTCGCCCGTGGAGGCGACATAGGTCAACACCTCCGCCGCGCTGGAACGGATGGACGCGGGCGTCTGCTTTTCTCTGGACATGGGAATTCCTCCTCGTGCGGTTTATGGAAGCCTTCCCCGGCCCGATTGGATACGAGCCGGTGAAGGAAGGTGGTTCAGGCGCAGATGATTTCGGTCATCACGTTGTGCTCCGCTTCGGCGCGCGCCAGATTCATGATCCCGACCCACTTTATGGGATCTTCAGCCTTCAGGGCTTCGGTGATGCCCCAGCTTTGGGCATATCCCTTCATGAGAACATCAAAGTGCTCGCTGGCCTGCTCATCGACAGTGTGCAGATAGGCATTCAGTGCTCCCGTGAGCAGAAGCCTTTGGAAATGACCCGGATGGTTCGATTCCAGGTGCCGGAGGTGCAGCCGGCCCCATTTGCCGATGGGCTGCTGCTCCGGAAGCTCCAGATCCGGAAAGTAATAATCGCCGTGAAGGGTGTAGCTCAGGCCGTTGTGCTCGTCGGTGATATGTTGGGGCAGCGTGCGGCTCTCAGGAGCAGGATGATTCTGAAGCATGGTGCACCTCCTGTCAATCGTGCAGTAACTGTTCGTGTATTTTGTCCCAACTGCATTTTATTACGCAGCTATATCATTTGTCAATGGTTCTTCTGAATTTGTTTGAGATGATGGATTGGATAAACTGTCCCAACTCGTTTTGCTGTCAGCGGGAAGAACGGGAAACTCCACCTTCCCGCTGTACTTTTCGATCATTTCGGCAAGAAAGCCGACGCACCGCTCAAAGGCGGCGTTCTGTTCAGGCGTTCTTTTGAGCAAAGCCATGATTCCTCCAATAAAGGGTTGATCGGTGGTGGGTGCATAGAGGTTCAGTGTTCCTTTCTTGTTCCTGCAGATATGCGAATCCACTGCGTACATACGTACATGTGTACAATCCCTTTGTATGTGTGTACGTATGTACACAGAGAATCGCGGAAATTCTCACTTATAGGGAATTTCAAATAAACGGGTTATCATCCGAGCAATCGCGCTGCCATCCGTCTGCCGTTCTGAGCGGGAGCCTTAGCACAGGCTTAATGCCGGTAAAGCCCCACACGCGGCGGCCGACGAGGTTCGTCAGGTTATTGGAGTGCTCGATGCTGTACTTCTTCTGATTGGCAATCAGGAATTCCGAAAAGCTCCGGTTTTTGAGCGGCGAGAAGCCGTTTTCCTGGCACCAGACGGTGTAAATCTCATAAAGCTCTTGTGAGCCAACCTTCCCTTCGGGCGTGAGCCGGATGTAGTCCCCAGCCTCCATAAAGAGCAGCACATTGTTGGCATCCTGCTTAACCGCTTCCCGGTTGGAACGGGAGCGTGCGCTTTCGGTGAAGCGGAAATGATTCGCCACCAGACGCTGCAGCCCTTCAAAGGCCCAGAGAAAGATGCCTTCCAGCTCGCAGCACATTTTCTCCGCGATGTCGGGGTCATCCACGCGATCTGGCTGGCGCTCCCTGGTGTTCAGAATCAGCTGGCGGCGATAGAAGCCGTTGCTGCGGTCGTAGAGGGATTGCAGGTCGCCGTTGGAAAACGCCAGCAGCCGGGCGAACATCCAGCCCTGATAGCTCTGCTTGCCCTTCTTTTCCAGATCCATGCGCCCCTGCGCGGTGACCAGCGACTTGACGTAGTTGGTCTGCCGCAGGGCTTCCATGCGCATGTCATCGTCGATCAGCAGATGGATGTGCTCGAGGTCTGCCCTGGCAAAACGATTCTCGGACACCTTGCCCACGCTGCCGTCCTTGGCGTTGCAGCCAAAGAGGTGAGACAGAACGGTGCCGATCTGTGATTTGCCCTCGCCACCGCTGCCCTTGATGACCATCATGCGCTGTCCCTTATTGCTGGGAATCAGGCAGTAACCGATGTATTCCTGCAAGGTGGGGATGTCATCTTCATACAGAAGACCATGCAGAAAGCCCAGCCACGTTTCCGGGCTGGGCGCGGAAGGGTTGTAGACCACTGGGAAGCGGCTGCGTACGATTTCATCCTTCGACGCAAAGAATGAGCCATCCAGAAACAGCGTGTCGTTCTCCACGTGAATCCGGTCGGTCTGCGGCGGGAAATCATCAATATGCGCCGTGATTTTCAGCAGCTCGATAATGTTGGAAATCTTCTTCGGAACGCTGGTGGACGCATACGGCTCGATGATCTGATAGATTTCCGTCTTGAGCGGCGCTTCGTCGGTCATGCGTCCTTCCGGCGTGAAGAAGCTGTTTTCGGTGTAGAGCAGCTTGTGCGAAGCCAGAAACTCCCGGCAGAAAGCCGCTTCGTTGATGCTCTGCCCGTCGTACCAGGGCTGGAACTGGTCAGGCCGCAAAAGCTTCGTCATGTGCCTCCGCCTCCTCTCTGTGAGCAGTGTTCCAACGCTCGATGCTGCGGAGGGTATTGTCATCAATCAGGGAGTCGGCGGTGTCTTTGCAGATAACGCTGTCTGCATCGTACAGGCAGTCGATCAGATAGGACACCTGCGGCAGCGCATGGCTGGCGGATACGAAGCGGTTGACCCATTCGTCCGAGGGCTGAACGGGAGCAAATCGTCGCTGACGGTTTTTTAGGAGTTGTTCATATTCAATCAATACGGAGGCGCAGCGTCCTTCCCGTTCCCACCGGGATTCTTCCTGCCGGATATGGGGAGGTGCGACGGCAGCGGATACCGGCGTGTTGGGGTCGATGCCGAAATCCAATGCCAGCTTGCGCGCTGCATCGAGGGGAGACAAATTGAACAGTCTGGCGGTGAAGTCGATCACGTCGCCGGTGCTGTGACAGCCGAAGCAATAATAGTAAGTTTCGTTGATCTTCATGGAGGGCGTCTTGTCCGAATGGAACGGACAGCAGCACATGCCGTTTCGCCCGATCCTGACGCCGTAATATGCAGCTGCCTGCGGGACGGTTATGCGGGCTTTGAGGGTATCGAAAATTCTCGTATGTTTCACTTCCTTGTGCATATCAGTTATGTGGTTTTGTGTTATCGTTCGTTTTCCCAAGCTTTATATCGAGTGTGTTCATGGGGGCTGCGTTGGGACAGCAGCCTGTCGATCTCGTCCGCGCCAATCTTGCGAGTCAGCTTGTCCAGTTTGGAAGCCTTCTCCTGCAGGACCTCGCTGGTTTCCGCTTTTCGCTTCCAGTATGCGGTTTCTCTGAGCATATCGTTGTTCTTCTGGCGCGCGTTGACCAGCAGGGCATAGACCTCTCTCAGCTTGCGGACAAGCTTTTTGATGACCGGGAGAGCCTTGTTTGCGCGGTAGCTTTTGGCGGTTTCCAGCATCCCGGTGTCGGGAAGAAGTTCGTCGGCAGAGTCCAGGCTTTGTACGAATGCTTTGACCTCTCTGTCGCTCTTCGCGAGTGCATCTATCTTCCCTTTTGCGGCTTCGACTTCATGCTCAGCCTCCTCCCGATTCGCTTGCGCCAGATGCACGGCTTGCTCCGCGCTTTGCTGCTGCGCGATGAGGGTGTCAAGGGCTTTCTGCTCCTTCATGACCTTGAACTGCACGGTGGTCAGGTGCTCTTCCGTGCTGCCGCGTTCGCCGCGCTCCACGTCGGTGTAGCCCGCAGCGAACATGGCGTCGTGGTACTGATCCTGCAGAACGCTGTAGGATTTCTTCAGGACAATCTTGCCTGTTTTCGTGCGCAAGGGCTCTCCGAATTCATCCAGTACAGGCCGGGACTGCCACTTTTTGCTGTGGCTGACCTGCATGATGGTCTCCTTGACGATGCCGACCAGCGCCGGGTCCTTGCAGCGCTTCGACCACAGAATCTGTTTTTCGACGACGGGCACATAGACCACGTGGAGATGATAGTGCCATACGTCGTAGCCGAGGGCTTTGCTCATGCCCTGGTTGCGCTCGTCGGCATGCATGACGGCGGAGAGAATGTACTGCTCGCCGCCGACAATATCGACGGCAGCCCGGTATGCCTCGGCGTAGAACGCCTGTGCAAACTCGTAGCCGCCGTGATTGTGGAAATACGCGGAGTTGACATCGAAAACCAGCTCACCATAATGGACGGCGTCCTGCTTGAGTCCACGGGTGGAAATGGTGCCGTCCTGCTCCATCTGCCGGAACATCTCCTGATAGCTGCCGGAAGGCTCCTTGAAGTGGATGTTCAGATGACTGCGTTCGGGGACGATATCCTCGTTCCGGTAGCAGGCTTTCTGTCGCTCGTTGTGAGCTTCGGCGTCTGCAATGTTGCTCTCCGTTCGGGGCTGGTTGCGCACAGTGGTGCGATCCACGCCATCGTTTCTTGCCATGGAAGCACCTCCTTTCTTTCGTGGGTGTGATGATGGTTCGTTTGGGGCACGGGGTGACGGGGGCACGGCACTTTCTGCGAAAGTGTAACTACCCATTATGACACTTTCTGTCTTCCTGCGGAATCCAGCAAAGTGGCGTGGGCCAGAGCGCTCCGCCTCTGTATTCCGGGCAAGGGGCGCTGCCCTCTGCACACCCGGCAGGCGCTGCCGCCCTGCACCCGGCTCAAAGACAGGAAGCCATGCTTTTGACGGCATGGCTTCCTGCTTTGCGGGGTTGGTGCACGGTGGTGCGTTCTGGTGCCAAAGGTATCGCGCGATACGAAGCTGGAGATGGAATTGTAGTGCGTATGAGCACCAAAGAGCATCAGCAACCGAAGCTGTCCAGCGCATCGTCGAGATCGTCGTCGTCAGGCTCATCACTTCGGATGGGAGAAGGAGCTGTCGAAGATGTGACTATGTTCAGCGTTTGCAGCAGATCGCCAAGCTGAACAGAGGGAGCTGCCAGTTCCTCCCGGACAATGGAGCGAATCGTCTCCCGCAGGCTTTCATCCGCGGTTGGCTTGCCATAATAAGCATTGACCGCCGGAACGATCAGCGCGCTGTAGGACAAGCCGCGCTCTGCATGAAGCTGACGCAGCAGAGCGACAGCATTTGCGCTGGCAGGCTTGTCCAGATCAAGCCGGAGGTTGGTGCGGAACATCTGGCTCATCCGGCAATACCCTCGCGCCTGAGGCGTCGCTCCGCAAGGTATTCATAACCCTCGGCGTTGGCGTGTATGTTGTCGATGATGGTCACGCGGTCACGGTCAAACTCGCCGAAGTGGCGCAGCAGGCATCCGCCGCCGCCAACGATCCACAGGCGCATGGTCTGTGGGTCGTATTCGTGCTCGCGCAGCCTGCGCATGATCTCTGCTGCATAACCGGCTGCGACCTCGCGGATGGTGTCCACATAGTCGCGCCCGATGTCTGCGTCGCCGTTTCGGAGCACCTCGTCAATGATGGCGTCCGGCACAGTGCGCCCAAAGCGTTGCGTCAGGGCCTCGCGTGCTCGGAGCATGCACTGGTAGGTGCCGTACTTCTCATAATGTACCTCTCTTTCAGTTTTTTAGAGTAAAGGTTATGCTTCTTATTTGGAATTCTATTGTATGGGTGTCCCTTGCCTGTTCCCGGCTAGAAACCTTGTTTGGCTCACAGTCAGTCCTGAATAGGCGCTTGCTTCCGGGGAAGGTGCTTGCCAGGGGGACGCAGGGGTAACCGGAAGGTCATGGCGGTATATCGGGCAAAGGGCTTCGGGATGGGTTGTCAAGGTTCTGTGTTCTGTGGAACGCAGACAGTATACCTGACAACCCCCATGCTTTGGCCTATGTCCGAAACGATGGAAAACCCGCAAAAACCCCTGTCTTTCCACGCTTATGGAAATGTGGTATGATAGGGTTGAAACTGGTTATGGAGGCTGGAAAATGTACGTTCAACTGACAATGGCCGAGCGTCTGAAGGACCTTCGTGTGATCGATAAGAAGCTGACGCTGGAACAGCTGGCGGAGCAGACCGGCTTATCGAAGTCTGCACTTGGCAAATATGAGAACGAGGATTGCGGCGACATCAATCACTACGCCATTCAGAAGCTGGCAAAGTTCTATGGCGTATCCACCGATTATCTCCTGGGCTTGACAGAACAAAAAAATCACTCAGATGTGGACGTGGCGTCCCTGCATCTGAGTGATGAAGTATTGGAGCTGCTGCGCAGCGGGAAGATCAATAACCGCTTGCTCTGTGAAATGATGACGCACCCCAGATTCCGCCAGCTGATGACAGACATGGAGATCGTCGTAGATCGCATCGCGGATATGCGAATTCAGGATATGAACACGGTACTGGAAGTGGCGCGCCAGAAGGTCATGAAGGAATATGCGCCTGATGAGATGGATGTTTATATGCGCACGCTTGAGGTGGCGCAAATCAATGAGACGGATTACTTTTCGTATATCATTCA
>ULYR01051342.1_pt1 | contig 55810 bp, 44 predicted proteins | sample 1962341 | NCBI WGS metagenome assembly ULYR01 (sample SAMEA4835868, study PRJEB28245) | human gut metagenome | biome: gut microbiome; material: fecal sample | place: Denmark | collected 2008 | reverse complement strand
GGAATTTACCCCTGCACTGGAATTTACTTTTTCAAGTTAGCATTTTTTTAATTTTTTTTATTCTTTGACATAATAAACGATATGATATGGCAGAACTGTTAAAGGGAAGGGAGGCTTAAAAGGATGAAAAAAGGCAAAACGAGCATTTTCCTATACCCTGAAAAAACTGCGTGACACTCTTATTTCAAAGTGCCACGCAGCCCATTATTTTAGATTGAAACTATGATCTGATTACAGTAAGCTCTCATACAGCTTCGTAATGTCCTCAACACTTGTCTCCTTTGGATTGCCCGGACGGCAAGCATCATCATATGCAGACTGTGCTAAGAATGGAATATCTTCTTTCTTAACAATATCCTTGAGATCTGTAGGGATTCCAACATCTTTGGAAAGCTGTTTTACAGCATCAACGGCTGCTTTACGATACTCTTCCTGAGACATATTCTCTGTACCTTCAACACCCATTGCCTTTGCAATATCACGATATTTCTCACCTGTTGCCTCTGCGTTATACTCCATAACAGTAGGAAGAATGATCGCATTTGCGATTCCATGTGGTGTATCATACAATGCGCCAAGTGGATGTGCCATAGAATGAACAATTCCAAGACCTACGTTGGAGAAGCCCATTCCTGCAACGTACTGACCAAGAGCCATTCCCTCACGTCCTTCCGGCGTATTGTCTACTGCTCCACGAAGAGAACGTGCAATGATCTCAATTGCTTTGAGATGGAACATGTCGGACAATTCCCATGCTCCTGCCGTAATGTAACCCTCAATCGCATGTGTTAAAGCATCCATACCGGTTGCTGCAGTAAGCCCCTTAGGCATAGAAGACATCATCTCGGAATCGATAAATGCCACAACAGGAATGTCATGCGGATCTACACAAACCATCTTGCGATTCTTAGCTGCATCTGTAATAACGTAATTGATTGTAACCTCTGCAGCAGTTCCTGCTGTCGTAGGTACTGCAAAGATCGGTACGCTCTTATTCTTGGTATCTACAGCGCCCTCTAAGCTGACAACATCCTCATGCTCAGGATTGTTGATAATGATACCGATTGCTTTCGCAGTATCCATAGAAGAACCGCCGCCAATAGCGATCAGATAATCTGTTCCTGCATCCTTAAATGCCTGTACACCTGTCTGAACATTTTCAATCGTTGGATTTGGTTTAATATTTGAATACAGCTCATATGCCATACCATTTTTCTCAAGTACATCCAACACTTTCTGTGTAACACCAAACTTTACCAAATCCGGATCCGAACATACAAACGCTTTCTTAAAACCACGAATTTTAGTTTCTGTTGCAATCTCTGCAATAGCTCCTGCCCCATGATACGATGTCTCATTTAATACAAATCTGTTTGCCATACTAGAATCCTCCTGTAAAATAATAAAAGTAATTTTGTTGAAATTGCACAAATTTCTGTGTATTTCCCAAAGTTTCTAGTATAATTATACGAAATTTTCTCATAAAAAGCAAGATTCACTTTGTGAAAACTTTATAAACTACACGTCGTTATTTCACACGCAATTCATTGCGCAGCTTGCGAATCTTTCCCTGGAACTGCAAATACATATCATATTCTCCAGGTTCCAGTCCATCCACCTGCACAGCAAAGATTTCTTTACGTCTGCCCATACGCAGTTGCGAATAATCTTGTACATATGTCTTATGCTCACCCTTAAAATACAGCTTTTCAACTGCACCAGGCAGCATCGAATACTGCAAAAGATTCTCGCACAAATGCACGTTACCGAAGAAGGTACCACGAATACGCTGATCCGTTTTTTTCGGCATTGTTCCATGAAATTCTTCCGGTGTTGGGAGCTTACCAAACTCTGTCTGATCATGCAGCCCCATCCCCACACAAAAGGAAGGAATGTCCGGATGAAACTCCCAAGCCCACAAAAAGTTTTTAGTCAACTTAAACGTCTTCTCAACTTCGCCGTTTTCGCCATTGACCAACTGGATCTGGGAATGAAGTTCTGTCGTACGGTCTTGCGTGATACCCGTCAAATGGAAATACTTGTTGTATTCTTTTGTATAAAGGGCACTACCAAACTGCATCGTTTTCAAACAGTCTTTCTTGCTCTCCTGTACATATGTGCCGGCAGCCTCATCGATCGACACACGAAGCACCGCAGAATGTTGTGCATCATTGTAACCGCCATCTACCGCCCCTTTAGTACCTGTGCTATAGATCAACAATTCGTGCTCATCCATCCAAACAGCCTTATCCGGTCTTCCCATTTCGATATCAGCACCCTCTGTCTTCAAAGCGATGGCTTCCAACTCTGTATCCTGCCAGATTGATTTTGGTGCCAGCACCCAATCCAATTTGCCACTCTCCAGATCAAGCTGTGCGATCGTGTGTATACGCTTTAATGTCAACAAAAGCTTTCCGTCGCGGTACTCCATCGCTGAAAAAAGCAGCCATTCCTTACCGGTGTGGTATTTTTCTCCCAGCAAGTCAATCAGCTTAATGCGGCGTACGATCTCACCGGTATTCATATCCATCGTAAGAATACAGTCATTATAATGCTCTCCATCGGACGAGGTCACAAGATACAACGAACTATCGTGCTGTGCTAATGCAGTACCGATCGGTTCATTCAAAATATATGTGCGATACACTCTGCCCATATAATCCATTTCATGATAACGGCACGGCTGGATCTTGCCCATGCTGTTTACAATGTTAGCTGTTCGATCTGCCAGCAAAACATGACCATTCGGCATCGGTATCATACCCATCTTATAGGTACGAAGCTGCATTGAATATCGGATCGCACCATCTGCATCAAAGACCAATGGACTAAAAGCGGCACCGTTGACTGCCAGCAGCGGCATTGCTGCGGATTTATCTCCCTCTACTTCCATCACAAGATCCTTTTGGTTTTCAGGCACTTCTGAAACAAAAATACGGATCACTCGATGCTTTACAACTTTTCCTTCTCGATCGATCAGAGACAGATCTACCGTATTGCTACGTTCGAAATACAACCCCAAGATTGCCACACGATGTCTTGTTGTATAGCTGGATTCACCAACAAAATCATTGCCATTATCTCCGAACACACGATAGCGCACCTTGTACTCCTTGGAAGAGTTGAACAGGATAAGGGCTGTCTGTTTAGCCACTCCATATGGATTTGGAATAACCAGCACGTGAGAAAATGTGTACAAATGTCTGTCCAAGATCCGCTCAAAAGCGTAATCGCGCAGCTGTGCCAAAAACGCCCGCTTTGGCTCTTTTCGGTACGGCGTCATAACCTTACGGTTGTCATACTGCGCCAACTCACGCTCATACATGCGATCCATTTTGTTGAGATCACTTTCACTCAATGTGACCTTTGTTCCTTTTCTTACTTCAACAAATAATTTTTCACGTAAGTTCATATGCTCTCCTCTTTATAATTTCATAGTCAACTGAATACGCTGTTTTTTGAGATCAACACCCATTACTTTGACATCAACGATATCTCCGACACTGACAACATCCAACGGGTGTTTGACAAATTTCTTATCCGACATTTCGGACACATGTACCAATCCATCCTGATGAACGCCGATATCTACAAACGCACCAAAATCAATAACATTTCGAACTGTCCCCTTAAGGATCATGCCCTCTTTGAGATCTTTCATCTCTAACACATCTGTTCGAAGGATCGGTTTTGGCATTTCATCACGAGGATCTCTCGCAGGTTTCTCCAATTCCTTCAAGATATCAACCAGCGTGATCTCACCAATACCAAGCTCGTCAGCCATTTTCTTTTTGTCTTTCACACGCTTCTGCAAACTGCCGGAGGCTTTGTTCTCTGTCGGTGTTTCTTCCGTCTCACCGCTCGGCAGGTCTATCGAGCCAAAGGCTTCCGCAAAGGCTGCGCCAAAGGCTGTGTGCGTATTGCGTACAACAAACTGCTGTTTCTTTTTCTTTGGAGCGGTTTTCTTCTTGGCTAATGGGGACTGCTGTTTGGCCGCTTCTGTCTGGATCTTTTTGAGTTCTTCCGTGTCAATGCCAAGCTTATCTAATAATGCATTGGCTGCATCATAAGTCTCCGGATGAACGCTCGTTGCATCCAATGGATTTTTTCCATCCAAAATACGCATAAAACCTGCACACTGTTCAAAGGCTTTCGGTCCCAGTTTTGGTACTTTTAACAACTCTTTACGTGACGTAAACTTTCCGTTTTCTTCACGATACGTAACGATGTTCTTTGCGATCACTTTGCTGATACCGGAAATATACTCTAACAGTGAAGCGGATGCTGTATTCAGATCCACACCAACTTTATTTACACAATCTTCCACAACACCGGATAATGTTTCCCCTAACTTCTTCTGATTCATATCATGCTGATACTGTCCTACACCGATAGACTGTGGATCGATCTTCACCAACTCTGCCAGCGGATCCTGCAAACGTCTTGCGATCGACGCTGCACTTCGCTGTCCCACATCAAAATTCGGAAATTCCTCGGTGGCAAGTTTACTTGCGGAATAAACTGAAGCACCTGCTTCATTTACAATAATATACTGCACAGGTTCTTTGATCTCATGCAGCATATCCGCAATGATCATTTCCGACTCGCGGGATGCCGTTCCATTGCCGACGGAGATCAGAGAAATTCCGTATTTCTGGATCAGTTTTTTCACCTCACGTTTTGCCTCTTCGACCTTGTTCTGCGGTGCTGTCGGATAGATCACCTTCGTATCTAACACTTTACCGGTTGGGTCTACCACAGCAAGTTTACAACCGGTACGAAATGCAGGATCCCAGCCCAAAACTGTCTTACCGGCAATCGGCGGCTGCATCAAAAGCTGCTCTAGGTTTTTACCAAATACTTTGATCGCACCGTCTTCTGCCTGCTCAGTCAACTCATTACGAATCTCGCGCTCGATAGCAGGCGCGATCAAACGCTTATAACTGTCTGTCACTGCCTCTTCTAACACCGGCGTTACGATCTCATTTTCCTCTGTGATCGTCTTTTTGCATAGATACGTAAGAATACGTTCTTCCGGAGCCTCCAGTTTTACCACTAGGAATTTTTCCTTTTCACCACGATTTAACGCAAGAACACGATGACCGGCAATCTTTTTAACCGGCTCCTGATATTCATAATACATCTCATAAACAGACTGCGCCTTTTCATCCTTGGCAGTTGATGTAAGGATACCTTCTTCCCGTGTTATATCACGGATATATTTACGATAATCTGCATTATCAGAAATCTGCTCGGCAATAATATCTCTCGCTCCTGCAATCGCATCTGCAACATCTTTCACTTCTTTTTCCTCAGATACATACTGCTCGGCAATCGTTTCTAACGGCTCTGTCACTTCTTGTGCCAAAATGATCTGCGCTAATGGCTCTAATCCCTTTTCCTTGGCGATGATCGCTCTTGTACGGCGTTTTGGACGATACGGACGATACAAGTCCTCCACGAGCACCTGTGTCTCTGCTGCAAGGATCTGTGCCTTCAATTCATCGGTCAATTTTCCTTGTTCTTCAATCGTTGCAAGAACCTGTTCCTTTTTTTCTTCCAGTGTACGCAAATAAGTTAATCGCTCACTCAGATTACGGAGTTGTTCATCATTCAACGAACCATGTGCTTCTTTACGGTATCTGGCAATAAACGGGATCGTATTGCCCTCGTCGATCAGTTTTATGACCGCCTCTACCTGCTGCGGACGAATTTCTAACTCTGCTGCTATTTTCTTTACAATATCCATAGTATCCTACATTCCTTTCTATACGCACTTTGCCTATGCATCAAGAGTAAAATAGGCAGCCACTCGATACGCGGCTGCCCTTCTTTACCTTGAACTCTTAAATTTTCCGCGCTGACAATATTTGATGTTCTCCGTCAATTAACGAGACAATGCAAATGCATCATGAACTGCCTGTGCAGCCTCATTGACGTACTTCTCTTCTACGAGAACGCTGACGCGGATCTCGGAAGTAGAAATCTGCAAAATGTTTACTCCTGCATCATACAATGCTTCAAACATCTTAGCTGCAACACCTGCATTAGACATCATTCCGGCACCGACGATAGATACTTTGGCAACGTTAGTGTTCACTGTTGTCTTCTCGCATTTCAGACTTGTGTTAGCATGTCTTTCCAATGTCTCCATTGCCGTGTCTGCCTGATCTCTGGTTACTGTAAAGCTGATGTCCTGTGTTCCGCCATGCTCTACAGACTGTAAGATCATATCTACATTGATATTGTGATTTGCTAAATGCTGGAACAGCTTAAATGCTACGCCCGGCTTATTCTCTAATCCAACTACTGAAATCTGTGCTACATTTTTATCTGTGGCTACACCACTTATTAACATTTTCTCCATTTTACTTTCCTCCTTTACTACAGTTCCTTCACTTGTATTCAAACTAGAACGTACTACCAACTGTACGCCGTATTTTTTAGCCATCTCAACAGAACGATTGTGCAATACACCGGCACCAAGACTGGCTAATTCCAACATCTCATCGTACGTGATCTCGTCTAATTTACGAGCATTTGGTACGACGCGTGGATCTGCAGTAAAGACACCATCTACATCTGTATAAATCTCGCAGGCGTCTGCATGTAATGCAGCTGCCAATGCTACTGCTGTCGTATCGGAACCACCTCTTCCGAGTGTTGTGTAATCATCAAACTTATTGATTCCCTGAAATCCTGTAATTACTACGATACGACGATTATCCAACTCATTACGGATACGCTCCGTATCAATTCTCTTCAGACGAGCATTACCATACACTTCTGTCGTATGCATCTGCACCTGAAAAGCATTCATGGAAACTGCCGGAACACCAAGAGAGTCCATTGCCATTGCCATAAGTGCAACGGATGTCTGCTCACCTGTTGTAAGAAGCATATCCAACTCTCTGCGGGACGCCTTCGGATTAATATCCTTTGCCATATCCAACAAAACATCTGTCTGTTTGCCCATTGCAGAAAGAACGACTACTACCTGATTTCCTTTTTTGTAATCTTCAATACAACGCTTCGCCACATTAAAGATCCGCTCTTTGTTGGCAACGGAAGTACCACCAAATTTCTTAACAATTAACATATCTATCCTCTTTTCTGCTCATATTACTGAGCGGCTTATTATTTCGTCTCCGGAACACGGATCTTATTGATCACATTGCCGAGTGAATCTGCTGCTGATGCATAAGCTCCCTCTGTGATCTCTCCCGTGATAAATGCATATTCGTCCGCATATCCGGCATCAATCTCTGTCACATCGCCAAACGCTTCTTTGACCTTAGCTGCATTCTGTGACTTATCTCCACGCAAACGCACGAAGAAGCTGCTCTTGCTCTCCTCAAAAGGCTCTAAAGCAATCTTCTCGGCACTCCACTGTACCTCAACGCATTTTCCTATGTTTTTAGCGACTTCCATAACATCGGAAACGACCGCACTGGCTGTTGCCAGCTTGCCGGCGCCCTGTCCATAGAACATGACATCTCCAACCATATTTCCTTTTACTAAAATAGCGTTAAATACATCGTCTACGCTATATAATGGGTTCTCCGGATAGATCAGCACCGGTGCAACTTTTGCGCTGATGCGATCTCCATCTTTCTTGCTGGAACCAAAAATTTTTACTTTGGCCCCGATCTTACCGGCATATACGATATCACGGTCTGTGATTTTGGTAATTCCCTCTGTATAAACATCGTTAAAATCCAGTGTCTTGCCATAAGCAAGAGAAGTTAAGATTGCGATCTTGCGGCAGGCATCATATCCTTCCACATCTGCAGTCGGATCTGCCTCTGCATAACCAAGCTGCTGCGCCTCTTTGAGCACTGTGTCAAAATCAGCTCCCTTATTGGTCATCTCTGTCAAAATAAAGTTCGTTGTACCGTTTAAGATACCGGAAATCTCCAATATCTCATCCGGATTCAAAGAACTCTGCAGTGGGCGGATAATCGGAATACCACCACCAACACTGGCCTCAAACAAGAAACTTACATTGTGGTCTTTTGCTATCTGAATAAGCTCCGGTCCAAAATCAGCCACCAACGCTTTGTTGGATGTGCAAACACTCTTCCCGGCCTCCAAACTAGCCTTTACAAACTCATAGGCAGGGTGTAATCCTCCCATCGTTTCTACAACCACATGAACCTCCGGATCATTTTTGATCACTTCAAAATCATGTACCAGCACTTCCTCTACCGGATCTCCCGGAAAATCTCTCAAGTCCAGCACATATTTTGTACAGATCTCATCCCCGATGCGTTTTGCGATCATCGCATTGTTCTCACGAATAATATCAAAAACACCGGATCCGACTGTTCCGTAGCCTAACACACTTACGTTAATCATAGTTTCCTCCATTTCTCTGCCAATGTATTTTTATTTATGTCAGATGCCCCCTTACAAAAAGGAGCATAGAGCACACTGCTCATTTACTTTGTGATCCATGCTAAATATGCATTGATAAACGGATCCAGATTGCCATCCAAAACGTCTTGCACATTACCGATCTCAGCACCGGTACGATGATCTTTGACCATGGTATACGGCTGCAGCACATAGGAACGGATCTGGCTTCCCCAGCCAATCTCTTTGGATTCGCCTCGGATACCGCTCGCCTTTTCCAACTGCTCCTGCTGTTTTAAAATATACAGCTTTGCCTTGAGCATCTGCATTGCCTTATCCTTATTCATATGCTGTGAACGTTCATTTTGGCACTGTACCACGATCCCTGTCGGGAAATGGGTAATTCTAATTGCAGAAGAAGTCTTATTGATATGCTGACCACCCGCTCCACTGGAACGATATGTATCGATACGAATATCATCATCTGCGATCTCAACATCAAGATCTTCTTCGATATCCGGCATGACATCACAGGATACAAAGGATGTCTGCCGTTTGCCGGCTGCATTAAACGGTGAGATTCTCACCAAACGGTGCACTCCATGCTCTGATTTCAGATAACCATACGCATTTGCGCCATTGATCTGCAGCGTAACTGATTTATAACCCGCTTCATCACCATCCAGAAAATCCAGCATTTCAACTTCAAATCCATGCTTTTCTGCAAAGCGCTGATACATACGGCACAACATACTTGCCCAGTCGCAGCTTTCTGTTCCACCGGCACCGGCATGAAGCGTTAATATTGCATTGTCTTTGTCGTATTCTCCACTCAAAAGTGTTTCAATACGCAGGGATTCGTATTCCTGCTCAAATTGCTGCAGTGAATCTTCTACTTCCTCCAACACGCTGGCATCATTTTCTTCCTCTGCGATCTCGATCAACATCAAAATATCATCGCGGGCGCTCTCCAATGACTCATAGCGTTCTATCACGGATTTCAGCTTTTTGGACTCCTGCACGATCTTGGCAGAATGTTCCGGGTCATCCCAAAATCCCGGATCTTCCATTGTCTTGTCCAGTTCTTCCACTCGATCTCGTTTATTAGCGAGGTCAAAGTGAATTCCCCATTTCAAGCAGTGGCTGTTCATAGTTTGCAAGCGTCATTTTGACTCTGTCAAACTCTACCATACCAACTCACCTCTTTCTATATTTTATCAATTATATCCTTCCGGCTCACGATCCGTGAACCGGAAGGCACTATAATACTTATTATGCACGGCGTCCGCAGCACTGTTTGTACTTACGTCCGGAACCGCATGGGCACGGGTCGTTTGGCTGTACCTTCTTGGTTGTACGGCGCTTTGGCTGTGCCGGCTGAGACTCATCCTTATTCGTTCCGGTAACCTTAGCAACCTGCTCACGCTCTACTTTCTGCTCGATCTTGATATGTGTGAGCGCTTTTACAGTCTCCTCTGTGATCGAATCAATCATTGCATTGAACATATCAAATCCGGCGAATTTGTATTCCACAACCGGATCTCTCTGTCCATATGCCTGTAATCCGATACCTTCACGAAGCTGATCCATATCATCGATATGATCCATCCACTTGTTATCAATAACTCTCAACAGAATAATTCGCTCAACCTCACGGATCTGATCCGGATCAGGGAATTCTGCCTCTTTTGCCTCATATACCTTAACGGCTTCCTCTTTGAGTTTCTGTGCCAGATCCTCTCTGGTACCATGTTTTAACATCTCGTCGTCAAGCTGAATTCTCTTCAACGGTATGATTGGAAGCAAGACATTATTTAACTCCTGTACATCCCAGTCTTCTGCACTGCCATCCTCCGGAATGACTGAATTTACGCAATTTTCCACTTCATCGGTGATCATCTTGTAGATCGTATCACGCATACTCTCTCCATCCAGAACACGACGACGCTCTTTATAGATCACTTCACGCTGCTCATTATTAACACGGTCAAACTCCAGCAAATTCTTACGAATACCAAAGTTGTTACCCTCAATCTTCTTCTGTGCATTTTCGATCGCACTGGAAAGCATCTTGTGCTCTACCTGCTCTCCGTCCGGCATAGCATCAAACAGTCCCATGATTCGCTCTGAGCCGAAAAGACGCATCAGATCATCTTCCAAAGAAATGTAGAATCTGGATTCACCAGGATCTCCCTGACGTCCGGCACGACCGCGCAACTGGTTATCAATACGACGGGACTCATGTCGCTCCGTACCGATGATCTTCAGACCACCAAGTTCCGTAACCCCATCGCCAAGCTTAATATCGGTACCACGACCGGCCATATTCGTTGCGATTGTAACAGCACCCTTCTGTCCGGCATCCGCAATAATCTCTGCCTCCAACTCATGGAACTTCGCATTCAAGACTTTATGCGGAATGCCTGCTTTCTGAAGTTTAGCACTCAGATACTCAGAAGTATCAATTGTGATCGTACCGACCAAAACAGGCTGCCCCTTCTTGTGAGCCTCTACAATGTCAGCAACAACGGCATTGAACTTGTCCTCTTTGGTCTTATATACTGCATCATTATAGTCAATACGCGCAATCGGCTTGTTGGTAGGGACTTCAACAACGTCCATCTCGTAAATCTCACGGAACTCTTTTTCCTCAGTCAACGCAGTACCGGTCATACCGGATTTCTTCTCGTATTTATTAAAGAAGTTCTGGAACGTGATCGTTGCCAGTGTTTTACTCTCTCTCTTGACCTTAACATGCTCTTTCGCCTCGATCGCCTGGTGCAGACCATCCGAAAAACGGCGTCCCGGCATGATACGTCCCGTAAACTCATCAACGATCAAAACCTCATCGTCTTTTACCACATAATCTTTGTCGCGATGCATCAAAGAATGTGCACGAAGCGCTAAGTTGATATTATGCTGCAATTCCAAGTTGTCCGGATCTGCAAGGTTCTCTACCTGGAAGAAACGCTCTGCCTTGCGCACACCTTCTTCTGTCAGATTTGCATTTTTATCCTTTTCATCGACAACATAATCTCCGGTTTCCTGCTGTTCCTCATTCATGAGAATATCCATCTTGGAAAGTTCTTTTGCAGTACCTTTGGTCAACTGTCTTACGAAAATATCACACATCTCATACAATTTAGTGGACTTGCCACTTTGACCGGAAATGATAAGTGGTGTTCTCGCCTCATCGATCAATACCGAATCCACCTCATCGATGATCGCATAATGAAGACTTCTCTGTACAAGCTGCTCCTTGTATACAACCATGTTATCACGCAGATAATCAAATCCAAGTTCATTATTGGTTGCATACGTAATGTCACAGTTATATGCCTCACGGCGCTCATCATTATCCATATTATTTAAGATAACACCAACCGTGAGTCCCAAAAATTCATGTACTTTACCCATCCACTCAGCATCACGCTTTGCCAAGTAATCATTGACGGTAACGATATGGACACCTTTGCCCTCTAACGCATTCAAATATGCCGGCAATGTAGATACCAACGTCTTACCTTCACCGGTACGCATCTCTGTGATACGTCCCTGATGTAAAATAACGCCACCGATCAACTGTACTCTATAATGACGCATATCCAATACACGAGTAGCCGCCTCGCGGACAGTAGCATACGCTTCCGGCAGGATATCGTCCAATGTCTCACCGTTCGCCAAGCGCTCCTTAAATTCAGGCGTCTTAGCCTGTAGTTGCTCGTCTGTGAGCTTCTCAAATTCCGGTGCTAATGCTTCAATTTTATCAACAATCGGAATGATTCGCTTTACCTCACGCTCACTGTGAGTACCAAAAATCTTAGTAAATACACTCATAATTATCTCCTAATCTAAAATTTATAACAAACCAATCTAAAGTATATCATTATCCCCTTTCAAACGCAAGGGGTGCCAACAGCAATTTCTCGTTCTCAAAAAAAAAGAGAAGACTACTTATCGATTGCTCTCAAAATAGTCTTCTCACGCTTATCTTTCTCTTTACCTAATCCCTAAGGATCTTATACCTTACCTATAATCTTTCTAAAATTCCGGCTCGATCAATCCGAAAGTGTTACCTTTACGCTTATAAACAACATTGACTTCATCTGTCTCTGCGTTACGGAATACATAGAAATTATGTCCTAACAGATCCATCTGAATACATGCTTCTTCCGGATCCATCGGCTTCATTGCAAATCTCTTAGAACGGATGATCTTGATCTCATCATCATCGTGGATCTCTTCCTCAACAAACGCTTTACTAAGACTAGCTGCCGTCTGTTGCTGATCTACCAATTTATTTTTGTATTTGCGAAGCTGTCTCTCAATGATCTCCTCTACAAGATCAATGGATACATACATATCATTGCTTACCTGCTCGGCACGTACAATATTTCCTTTCATTGGAATCGTAATCTCGATCTTTTGTCTCTCCTTCTCGACACTTAACGTCACATGAACTTCGGTTTCCGGAGTAAAATAACGCTCTAATTTGCCAATCTTCTCATAGATGGCTTCCTTGAGTCCTTCTGTAACATCGATATTCTTTCCGCTGATAATATACTGCATAGTTACCACTCCTTTGCTGTTTAATGGTTATATTATACCCCAACTCGTCCATAGAATCAAGTGAAAATGCACAATTTTTATTTTGTAATAAGAAATTTATTATGCAATTTTTACAATTTCATATCATATAACGAATATAACCCACGTTTTGCAATGCATCACATCGCCGAGCGTCGTATTGCCACAAAGTAATTTTCTATTCAGACCATACAAAAAGACAGCGATCCCCACGTTACGTAGAAACCACTGTCTTTCTTTATGGAATGAAAAATACGAATTACCTATTTTGTAAACTGCCAGGATTCGAAGTCCAATACAGATCCATCAAATTCAATATACAGATCATGCTTGCCCTGCACTGCTGCAGCCGGCACTTCGATCTTGGCATCACCGTACTCATCAAAGTTTACGGTGGTATTCACGATCTCCGTGCCATCCAGCGCATCTGCACACACTTTCAAATTGACACTACCCAGTCCGTAGCCTTTCAGCTTCGCCTGAAACGTTTTTGGACCGTTATCGCCCAGATCAGCACCCTTGATGCTTAACCAGCTATATTTATATTTTGCACGGTCTTTGATCGTATGCATCTTAGCACCATCGATCGAATTTACATAATTAACTTTGCCATTCTTGCGATATATTACATTTGTCTCAATTGCGCCCATTCCGGCATTATTCGAAGAAGTAAGACCGGAAACCGTCTGATATGGATCAAAATCAGCAAGCTGTGGTACGCCATCAAGATCCTGCTGTACAATATCAAAGGTTCCATCTGCCTTAACATTCAGCTTATTAACATGTGTACTTCGTCCTCCAAAATGGATTCCCATCGAAGTACGAAGTACCATCGTATGGTAGAACATGTAATACTCACCCTTAAATTGTACGATGCTGTGGTGGTTATTAGCGAGATCGTCAGAGCCATCCGCTTTTTTGAACACGGAGCCGCAGTTTGGAAGCACTTCTCCTACATATTTGTATGGTCCCATCGGTGAGTCTGCAACCATGTATGCGATAGAGCAAATGTCCAGATCCTTGTACTGACCGGTTCTGGTGCCCCAATCGGTACAGTAAGAATATACATATTTGTCACCGATTTTATTAATACCACTATCTTCAAAGAAATATGGTGCCTCGATCGCTTTTTCCTCTCCATCAAAAGAGATCATGTTATCTGCCAATTTGCGAATACGTGGGTATTTCTTGCTTCCCTCCGCACGAGCACAGTCACCGCCCCATACGAGATAGGAGCTTCCATCGTCATCGGTAAATACAGCCGGATCTAAAGCATCTCCCGTCGACTCATTATCTGTCCAAGGTCCTAACAAGCTGGACTTTCTCTCATCATAAAATGGGCCGGTCGGTGAATCTGCCGATGCAACGTTGATCTGATAACCACCGTTTGTATAGTAAATAAAGAATTTATCTTTGCCATTTACCTTTTTATAAGTAGCACATGGTGCCCAACAGCAATTGGAATAATCTTCCAGTCCATCTGCCGTCCCACCTGCCAGACTAAAGGTTCCGTGATCTGTCCAGTTAACCATATCCGCAGAAGAGATCACATGCATACTGGTGATATAACCATATCCGTTCTCTCCGTCATCGCCCTGACCGTAATGCTCCTGTGTATCATTGGACATATACACATATACTCTGCCATTGTACTCGATGGCTGTCGGGTCACAGGCAAAGCTATTGGCAAGAAGCGGATTATTCGCTGTCATGCCCTTGTATGAAGTCGCATAGGTCTGTGCCGGTGTTACTGCCGGATCATCCGGTGTCTCTGTTGGTGCCAGTGTTGGTGCCAGTGTTGGAACCGGCGTCGATGTCGGACTTAAGGTCGGTGCAGCCGTTGGAACTGTGGTCGGTGCAACCGTTGGCACTGTGGTCGGTGTTACTACAGGAGTTTTCTGCGGCGCTTTTGTAACCACCGGTGCAGCCTTCGTATTTTTTTTAACAACAACCCGACACTTCAATGTCTTTGTTTTCGCTTTCTTAGAAGCTTTTGCAATGTATTTTACCTTGCAGCGGATCACTGCTTTGCCTGCCTTTTTAGCTGTGATCTTTCCCTTTTTGCTGACAGCAGCGACTGATTTCTTGGATGAAGTCCATTTCATAGACTTGATCTTCTTTACATTCTTTTTCTTGAGTTTTAATGTCTTTTTGGCTCCAGCTTTCAATATCAGCTTGCCGGAAGACAATTTAACCGTTGCTTTTTTGCTTGACTTAGCTGCAGCACTTGCCGTAATTCCATCCAAAGAGGAACCGGTGACCACCATACTAAGTGCAAGCGTCATTCCCAAAACCGCTTTCTTATAATCTCTCATACTTTCCCTTTCTCCTTTTCGAACAAAGAGTTCACAGCATATCGTCCTATTCGGACAACGCATGACATACTCTTCGTCTGGTCTTTGCATCAGCCATACCTTTTATACCGTATAACAGCTATGGTATATACCGCATCGCCAGAACTACGATTACGATAATCGCGTATACAATTGTATAAAATTCTATGGCATTTTTAGTTACATTTTATCTTATATTATATTGATATGATTGTTATATTTCATGGAATATTCTGACAGATAACAGCACAAAACGGACATTCCTGTTTGGAATGTCCGTTTCCATTTCGTATAAGATATAGTTTGAGATATTATATTCTAAAAATTATCCCAACTTAGCCTTTGCTGTCTCTACTAAGCTAGCAAATCCTTCCGGATCACTGATTGCCATCTCAGACAACATCTTACGGTTGATATCAATCTCAGCCAATTTCAAACCATACATAAAACGGCTGTAAGATAAACCATTCATTCTAGCTGCTGCATTGATACGTGCAATCCAAAGTCTTCTGAACTGTCTCTTTCTCTGCTTTCTGCCTGCGAAGGAAGAGGTAAGTGCTCTCATGACAGACTGCTTTGCAACACGGTACTGTTTAGATCTTGCTCCTCTGTATCCCTTTGCCAGCTTTAATACTCTATTATGCTTCTTCTTTGCGTTTAATCCGCCTTTAATACGTGCCATTATTACGTTCCTCCTTCTATTATTTTGAATATGGAAGCATGCGCTTCATCATCTTTGCGTTTGTTGCATCAACCTCAACAGCCTTACGAAGAGTTCTCTTTCTCTTAGTAGACTTCTTGTTCAAGATGTGGCTCTTGTTTGCTTTCATCTTCATCAATTTACCTGTTCCAGTTGTTTTAAAACGCTTTGCTGCTGCACGCTTTGTTTTCATTTTTGGCATGATAAAATCCTCCTTAACATTTGTTTATTTATTAAAGAATGTTTCACAGAAACTTCTGCAAATAACACACTTTATTAGCGCTTCTTTGACAAAAACATTACCATGGATCTGCCTTCCATCTTCGGTGGCTTATCCACAACCGCAATATCCTCTACCTTTTCAAAGAAACTGTCCAGGATCTGCTTACTGTAATTGATATGTGTCATCTCTCTTCCGCGGAAACGAAGTGTAACTTTTACTTTATCTCCTTTTCCTAAGAACTTTCTTGCATGATTTGCTTTGGTGTTCAAATCATTGACATCAATATTTGGAGAGAGGCGAACTTCCTTAACTTCCATCGTTTTCTGCTTCTTCTTGGCCTCTTTTTCCTTGCGTGCCATTTCATAACGATATTTGCCGTAATCAATAATCTTACATACCGGTGGCTTTGCACCCGGAGCAATCTTTACTAAATCCAGATCTGCCTCTCGTGCAAGTTTCATCGCATCTCTAGCTGACATAATGCCAAGCTGCTCTCCGTCCTGTCCAATCAGACGAACCTCTTTGTCTCGGATTCTCTCGTTAATCATTAAATCGCTAATGGTCGTACACCTCCAACTTTCTTCATACTCTTTTTCATTTTACCCAAAGAAAAAAACGCGGGTTTCAAAGAGAAATCCACGTTCTTGCAAAAGGAAATAATATATCATAATACAATGATTATATATATTTTATACACTTTTTAGTAACCCAAGTCACTTACTCGTGCTAAGGTGAGAGTGGATACTCTTCTTTGGTTGTGTATGATCACACAACAGTCATATATTAACACATCTTTTTTTGGGTGTCAACATCTTTTTTTGGGTGGCAGCACTCTTTTTTAGGCTACACTCTTTTCGGGGAGGCATCACATTTTTACGACTCTTTGTAATAGCTTTGTACGATCGCGATGATATCCCGCTCTGCACTTGGGGTCTGGGCAATGATCCGGTCGATCCCAGCTAACATAGATGCCTTTGCCTCATCATTTTCTGCCATGCGTTCCCGTAGTTTTTGGCGGCGTATATTTAAGGCATGACGCACCTCCACCATTTCTTTGGGATCTATGATCGCTAATGTCTGACTTAGCCAGATATCCGGTGTCGCGACATGATTATCACGCAGCAATTCCAGCAATTGATCCTGCACAAGCTGCAGTTGTTTTGTATTTTCCTGGAATTTGCGTTCATACTCCTTGGCACGCACATATTCCTGCCATATCTTTTCAAACTCCGCAGCATCTTTCACCTGAAACTTAGCCCGATCATAATCCAACAGACTGCGGTTATTAATGTATTTGATCTTGACACGGTTTAATAACGTCGTCGCCTTGTTGATCTTTTTGCCTAACAACGCCGCTTCTGTCCGATTACGCAATGATTCCACAAATATTACCGTGGCAGAAATTGCCGCCAGCAATATCGTTCCCAAATATGGATATATCATATCTACTTCCATCGCATAGTACAACACAGCAAACAATACAAACAACGATATAATAAGAAGAATGACAAACTTTGCCATCTTTTTCAGCGTTCTCTGATTGGCGATCACCTGACGCTGCTGCCGGTGAAGATCTTTTTTCGTCTCATCCAGCTTTTCAATATCTCCATTGATCGATGTCTGATACATTTCGGCATCATACATTTTCTTTACTTCTTTGCCAAGAACTTCCTCATACGGATCTAATAATCGGATCTGTGCATCCGTGATCGTGAGGCTGCGATTTTTGTACTGATTGCGTTCACGAGTCAGGTTCATGATACGTTTGCTTAAGTCATGCAGCGTATCTTTTGCTTCGCCGGATATTTCATCGATCCGCTGAATATCCGTCAATCGCTCACTCACCTTGTCATACTCGACCGTCGCCAACTCACGCTGATGTTCTATTTCACGGATTGCCTCACAGCACTCTGTGACAAGTCGCTTGCTTTCTGCAACATCTCCCGGTATTAATTCATTATCATCAAACGCTTCCGGCAAAGATGCCCCCTCATTCGATACTGTTTTCTGTGTCTGTGCACGCCTGCGGTCAAATTCTTCCTGTGCCAAGCGCATCTGCTCTGCCAATTCTGCCGCTTCCTGCTCTTTCTTTTCCCTACGTCTACGATTCCAAAATGCCATACCTTCCGCCTTTCTGTATATTATATACTGATCTGCTGACGATACTCCTCTTTCCAATCTCGGATCATCTCATCGATACGATCATAATATTCCGGCAGCTTTCCATTACTCGCCGGAAAACGCATCTTTTTGATCTGTCGCACTTTTACAGCGATCGAACAGCGTTTTTTACACTCTTTGTACTGATCTTCGATAGAGACCAGCCGATCCGGTAATAACCGCAACGTACTTACCGCCTCCTGCCAGGCTTGTTCATTTCCGGACAGGTGCAGTGCCGCCAAATAACACTGTAGACTTTTCTCTTTTTTATTTGTCTCATATGCCCGCAAAAAATAATCCGATGCCTGCAAATACTCACCCAGAAGACCAAGTGCCACGCCGATATTATGATAAAGCGGTGCATATTCTGCCGGACTTGCCTGCATCATATCCTCACTACGTAAGATTGCCTGATATCCCTCGACCGCACTTTCATAGCAGCCGCTCTGTAACTGCGTATCAGCCTTGATCTTACGGCATTCTATCTCCGGAAGATGCTCTGTTTCTTCCATAATATGTACCATTTCATTGATCTGAGGTTCATCAAAATAATCGCAGCTGCAGCAGATTGTCACAACAACATCTTTTAACGCATCCTCTCGTGTTGACATTGCCTCTAATTTATCAGCAAGTTCTGTTAATGCCAGTTCCTCCCTGACCCAGTTTACGAAGCCTTTGCCAAAAATATCCCTCTGCAGCAGATAAATATTATGCGCAATAAAATAACATACTTCTTCAATGGAATATACCCGCGTATCCCCTAATTGGAAGTGATACGGCCGTTTTGCAAGCCTGCCGCAGCACTGTATCAATCGTCCCATAAAAACCTTACCTTTCTGTGTCTTCAGTTACAGACTAAAAACACAACGAACACCTCTCATTTATAGACGGATACATCGTTCCCATATCCGGTTGCTCGTCGGTGATATTTCTCCGAATCCATTATCTTTCAGCGTGATCACTGCCGTCTCCCGATTCGAAAAACGTACCCGCACCGTAAATCGTGTCGTTTTATTTTCTCTTCCTTGAAAACCACTCAATGACAACATATGTATTTTGGTCTGATGTTTGATCACATCCTGGACCGCGATCTGAATCTCATATTCCTTATCCGGGATCACATCAACACTAGCATCAACCTCTTCCCAAAGACTTCCTGCTTTTGCCAAAACCACATCCTGCATCTGCGCCTCATGATATACCCGCAGAGATACATTGGCCGTGATCATATCCTCATCTAACAAAATACATTGATCCAGCTTACCCTCTCCACTAAGTTCTCTAGCCGCATAACAGGCACCTTTCGTAAAAATATTATTTCCCCGGAACACTCGACGGCCATTACATAACTTTTGCAATGCCTCTTTGGCCCACTCGCCATCAAATGCATCCCCCTGCGCATACAACGTTGTCACGGCCTGCTTATGCATTGCTGTCTCTGCAATATTCACGAATGCATACTGTGCATCTACCGACTCTTCCTCTAACATAGAGTAATCAAATACATTTGTCAGATTCTGCGTTGTAACGCCGACGACCCAAGGAATAGTACGCCTATCCACTGTAATCTGTGAATAGAGCAACTCCTCCTTATTGAATAAAAACAATCCTACATTATTCAGCCATAATTCTTTCGGCTGACTCACCGCATAATACATATAACTTAGACGATAATTTTGTATAGACATGCGCTCCGGATACAAATTAAGCTTTTTGCCAACCTGATGCAGCAATTTGGTAAGTTCCGGCGTCTTGTCATGCACTGTAATGACCAGATGTTTGATCCTTTGCTCCGGAAACTGCTGTGTCACTGCACTAAGCAGCTTGAGCAGATACCGTTCTAACACCATTTCCGTTTGAAAAGTGTGTCCCCCTGCTTCAAACGATGTTTTCTGAAAACGTTCCAACAGGTGATCCAATATGATCTCCTCACCACCGTCTCCCTCCTGATCCGGAAAGCGCCACGTTCCCGAAGCTTTTAACCACTTTAACGCCATCGGAAACTCATATACCATCTCACCATTAATTTCTCTGCCTAGTGGAACTGCCTCATATTCGGTGCGATCAAAGCAGGTGATCTGTGAAGCCTGTTTGCCGAGATCTATGCCCAATAATAATTGATTTTTTTCGTCCATCACACACCTCCTACAACGGTTCAAAGATCGACGCTGCTATCTCCCGCTCCATTGTGAATGATTCCATTAAGTCGATCAATTTTTCATCTTCTCCGGAATTTTTAGCCGCCATCATCTCATTTAACTTCGCATATCTGCTGCCGGTATCCGGATGAATATCGTCTTTGCCTGTCGTAATTTCCTGCACTTCACTACGATGATCCTTACCATTATAATGTTCTGTAATATAATACTCTAACCTTTCATCCTCGAACAGTACAAATTCCCTGACATGGATCCCCGCAAAAACATTGCGCATCTTCACTTCTGCATATTTTCCTTTGTCAGCTCCCACATAAATCCGGTAATGCAATGCCACATCATGATCCGGATTTGCGATATATTCCACATAAACCTGATCCAGCACATGCTCCGGCAGACTGATCTTGCCATAAAAATTCCGGTAAAAGGCAAATATCATCTTTTGATCATATAACTTTCCTACATGGTAATCTGCAAATTTTGCTTCCTCTTCAGAAAGCTCTGCTTTACCGCTCATGTGCTTTAATACCGCCAGCAAACACGGCATATCCTCTTTCTTCTGCACATCCACAAAATAATCTGCGAACAGTTCTTCCGGTAATTGACGTCCACGCAGCAAATATTCATAAGCCATCCACTTCTTAAACGCACGTATGATCTGCTTATTGCCCGCATGCTCTTTATATTGTGCAAATACCGTAAAAACCTCCGGCACCACTTCTCCCGAGAAAATACTCTGTGCTAATAACCGCTCTTCCAAAGACTCTCTCAAAAGATCCCCTGCTGCCTGCCACAGACAAACTAACTCTGCAACGGTACCACTGAAAAAACGCATCAAATATTTAAGGACCGGCTCGCTATACGCATTTTCTGTAAATAATTTCCAAGCCAGGCATAACATTCTCTCATCGGGCACTGCAGAAGCATCCTGAAATGCCTGTTCAGAAATTGTCTGCAATCTCTTTATCGGAATCCCTTCAAAACCAAACTGTAAAATTCCTTCCATCGCTTTCGCAAAACATTCACACCAGGCACAATATTCAATCATGCGTCCCCTCTCGCCGGCTTCTACTGTCGTCCAGTCGAGCTGTTCCAATGCTTCCTCCAAACGACCCCGTTCTCCTCGCTGATAAAAATACTGCATCTGCTTTAACTCTAGCGCATGACGATAGTTCTCACGAAGCCCCTCACACGCCAAAAGCTGTGCACGGAGTTCTACCGTTTCTGCAGTGTCCACCGCCTGCTTTGAAGCCTGTTCTCCTAACGCCAGCAATAATGCCCGGTTCTGTTTATCAAAGCGGTAACATACCTCTTTCATCCCATCCATTTCCAATAATGGTTTCAACCGATACCAGGAATCATCTGCGTAGCGGTGATATTCCCGATCGATCAAAAAGAGCTTTGCCCGACTTGTAGCACAAGTTATAACCGCTTTCCCCTTTACAAACGGTGCAAAATGCTCCTCAGATAGTTCCGGATGGCTCACATAGACCCCCACCATATTCGGATTATCGCAGGTAATCTCATACTGAAGAAGAAACCCAGCCAATTGAACTGCCATCTCTTTGTCAAGCACTTCTTCCGTAACAAACTCATTGTATAACACACCAAGATTCGTACTGATCCTGCCCTCACGCAGTTGCTTCCACGTAAAGTTCTGCATCAGTGTGCGATAAGATTCATATGTCTCCGGATCTTTGTCCTTTTGCCGCACAACGTAAGCATATAACATCGCCTTTTTATCGACAGTCAGATGGTTATCATATAGGAAATACAAAAGCACAGAATGCGTAAATGCCATTGTTTCCTTCTCATCGATCGAATACATATAATATTCGTATAGTTCCGTAATTTTAAGATTATGATTCACACCACGCTCATACCATACAAAGGCATCTTTCGTTGTGATCTGTCCCCTCATCAGCATCTTGCAGATCACTGTTAATATCTCATCCTCCGGATAACGATCGTACAGTAATGTCATATCCTCCAACACTCCTGCCGAATACTGACGCAGTCTTCCTGCCAGATACACATAGCGCAATGCCGTCTCTTTTTCAATAAAGTGGTTCTTGCAGCCCCAGTGAAGTGCCTGAACGATCACTTCAGAAAGTTCCGTTAAATACTTCGGTGTATCATTTAATATCTGACAGATCTCCAAATAAAAGATCGGACTGTAGCATCCATCAGTAAGCTGTTCTAATATTGTCGTAAACTTCTTTTTTTCAGACTGCAACTCCGGATCCAGATACAAAAGGCACCAGAGCACCTGTGCATCCTGTCCGGTCTCCTCATAACAATCACGTATCTGACGGATGCATTCTTCCTTTACTGACTCGTCATCCGTCCAGATCCCCTTCAGATAGCAAAATCCCGCATAGCGCTCCGGATGTTCTTTCCTTAACTCTTCCGCCTGCTCCTCCAGACTATTCAACCCTTTTGTCACAACCTCTGCCTGATGTTCCATAATGGCAAGATGGATGCGATACAACTGTAGTCTGGTGCTGTTTTTTTCTAATCCACTCCCCTGCAAAAGCTGATCCATCTCCTGCAGATAGTCCTGCAGTGGAAGTCTGTTCATACAAAACGCCAAATGACGTTTCAACATTTGGCACAAAGTACGCTGCTCTCTGCGATTTTTCTGCGCCTTTTCATGCTGTACTCCCGGTTTGACTGCCACAACAGAAATCTTAATGGTCTGTCTCGTATTTTTTATCTCAATGCGTGCATAATTCTTCCCCATAACCATCTGTTCCGGGTCAATCTCATACTTGCAGACAAAACGATCCCCTACAAACTCTTCTGTTGTAATATGTTCATTCTCTATACGAAGAAAGGACGCATCAGAACATATCTGAAACTCCTCGTATCCCCAAGTGTTTTTCGTGATGCTGATCTCGTCCTGAAACGCTTCTCTACAAGCATCATACTGCCTATACACCTGTTCTACAGCAATCGTAACCGGCTTCTTTTTGCCGATCGACACCAAAAAATTGTCCAATGCGTTCTTACGCCCTGCAGACGCACGCAGTCCATCATAAATTGCCTGTTTCTGTGCGTCCTTCGCCAACAATCCATTGCGAAAGGCCGGCGTATCAAACAACTTCACCCCGGCTTCTATATCTTTTTGTACCAGTGAGACAAACTGGCTTAAATCTTCAATCTGATGTCCAGATGCCTCTGCCTTCACAGACTCCTTTGGAATGCAAAGTGAAACTTTCTCATTACCGCAGTCTGAAATGATCTGCAATACACTTTCAAAATTCTCTCCGGGTTTCACCCGCTCCATGTCGACCGATACAACGATCGTACTGTCCACGCCACGAAAATTGACCGGATCGATCGTGATCTCCGGAGCATGCGTTGTCACTATACCTTTCATCAGGTGTCTCTTCTCGTTCGATATTACAAGGCTTGTCTGATACACCTGCTTTGTAACATGGTTCCAGTCGAGTACCTCCGGCGTCACGATCACCCGTGACTGTTCATATTCATAATTTCCTTCTGCCAACCGGTTAATCTTCTCTCGCATACCGTCCTCCATGCCTGTACTAATTCCCTCAAACACCACACATTCCGATCATCTCCCCAAACCACATAATAAGTAATATATGGTTGACCAACACCTTCTGAATGTGCGAAGTTTGTGCAATTTATAGTATAGTATACCATTTCTCTTGGTCTTGCACAACACCCGACACGGGTGTATACTACCCTCAAAGAAAGGAATGACAGTTATTATGAATAAACTAGAACCAAAAGAACATTTTCATGGCAGCGATCTCGAAAAGATCGAAGAGATCTACGGTATTCCCAAGGAGAATATCATCAGCTTCTCCGCCAATGTGAATCCGCTGGGGATCTCCTATGATCTGCGCAAAGAACTTCCAAAACACTTAGATGCAATTACACGTTATCCTGATCGGGAATATACATCCCTTCGAAAGTGTATTGGTGAATACGTGCATACCGACTATGAAAACATTTTGGTCGGCAACGGTTCCACCGAACTGATTTCTTTGGTAGCTCAGATCATGCAGCCCAAAAATGCATTGATCGTAGGACCAACTTACTCGGAATATGAACACGAAATTTCTTTAGTCGGCGGACGTTCTCATTACTTCCGCCTGCAGGAGAGTGACCGTTTTCTCCTCGATATCAAGGCACTCAGCAAAGCATTGACCAAAGACGTCGATCTGCTCGTGTTGTGCAATCCCAATAACCCAACCTCTTCTCAGATTGACCGTCAGACAATGCGCATTATTTTGGATAACTGCAAGGAACACGGTATTTTCGTTATGGTTGATGAGACTTATGTGGAATTTGCACCTCACCCGGAAGAAATCACCTCGATCCCGCTGGCAGAATATTACAATAATCTGATCATTTTACGCGGTATTTCCAAGTTTTTTGCAGCTCCCGGACTGCGACTGGGATACGCTGTATGCGGCAACCGTAAACTGCTGCATGAGATTGACAGCAAAAAGAATCCGTGGACGATCAATTCTCTCGCTGCTATCGCCGGCGAGATCATGTTCCGTGACAAAGCATATATTCACGATACGTATCAATTGATCGCAAGCGAACGGGAGCGTATCTGCCGGATCCTTGACACCCAAGATACTCTCACCTATTACCCGCCAAGTGCAAACTTTGTCCTTCTTAAAATACAAAAAGAAGGCGTCACTTCCGAGGATCTGTTTGACACTGCCATTCGACAGGGTCTTATGATCCGCGACTGTTCCACCTTCCCATTTCTAGATCAGAAGTTCATTCGATTCTGTTTTATGATGCCGGAAGACAACGACAAGCTGCTTGATGTATTGCTCCACAAACTGCAGTAAAAAAGCAAAGCCAGCGCTTTGCTTTGCAAGAATTGCTAAAGCAATTCTTGGTGGCATAACACCACACTACGAGCAATTTCCCATAAAGTAAAAAAGCAAAGCCAGCGCTTTGCTTTAGCAATTCAGTATTTCTATGATAGAAACGATCACCCAAGCGTGACCTTAAGAGATATCTTATTACGACCCCTAGAGGCTTTCCTCGATACGACAACCTTAACCGTATCGCCGGACTGATAGTTTCTAAGGGTCTCTTTTATTGCTGCAGGTGTAGAAACATCATTATCGCCGATACGCAGGATAACATCGGCTGTCCGCATCCCCCCCTTAAAGGCAGGAGAAACCGCATTTACGTCATCGACATAAACTCCCTGCGCCAAATTTAACTTTTTCGCCTCTGCTGTGTCCACCGCACTTCCCATTACTCCCAAATAAGCATCGGTATGTCCCTGTATCATCGTCTTGATATAACCTTGTAAACTCTCGATCGCAATAAAAGCAGACTCTGAAGTTCCGGTGATGTCCGTATAATTTTTGGTTAAAACGCCAATCATTTCTCCTTTGGTATTCAGCACAAAACCCGCTCCATCCTTACAATATGGTATATTCATCGTACACAGAGCAAGAGAAGAATCCGGCACAGACACCGAAAGCTGATTATTCGTGATAATGCCGGAATTAACGGAATACATAACACCATTTGGCTGTCCGACCGCTAATATTCTCGACCCCAATGCATTTTCACGCACAACTTTGCGTGTGATGATCTTTAATTTATTCCGTGTATCCTGCGAAAGATCTGATTTTTTCACTCGGTATACTGCCATATTGATCCCGGTATCACAACCTGCCAACTCTACCGCGGCCTCACTGCCATCTGCAAATGTTGCTACCATCTTCAGATGTTCCTGTGACGTATTATATGAAGTCAATATATACAGATACCTCTTAGATTTTTGAAACAAAACACCACAAATATGCTTGCTGTCTGTAGAAAGCATCTGCTCCGAATCTTTGCGAAGCTGAACAAGCGAAGATTTTGCTGCATTCCCATTATCGATCAATTGCTGTGTGAGATGATCATATTGTTCTAGGGAGGATAATTGTGACCGATCACTTTTCTGCGCCGGATCAGTTTCCCGTGCGGCTGCTTCCGTACTGTCAGGCTCTTGATCTGACGGTGCCGGCGTTACATAGATAATCTCCGTGTCCAACGCCTCCACCGGCATATATTTACGCATAATATAAAAAGAACTCATTGAAATAACAGCAAATAGTATCAAGATTCCGCAAAACAAGGCGATTCGTCTTACTATCTTACGCATCTTTTCTCTCCCCTGTGGGCGGATCTGCTCCTTGATAAACTGATATTTCCGTTCCTCATGTGATTTTACATTCTGATCGGAATCCTCCGTGTGATTTTCCTTCATTCCACATCCTCCAGGCCATCTGTATTCCTATGCTTTCCTTCTATCTCTTAAAGCTGCATTTGTATGCAAAACTGTCTAAACCAAACTTTATTTTAACATATACTTATGAATAAGTTATGAACAATGCATGAACCAAACCCTATTTTTTGTAAAGTTTCAGGCTGTCAACGTACTTCAGGAATGACCGGATTTAAGGTGCAGCACTTGCAGTATAACCTATTTGTAGTGTATTATAATGTTGGGGTACGTTTTGAATAGCCTTGATCTTTGGATCAATTAGCAGGACATTAGATGCCTGACACTCGAAATATACGGATCCGGAAAGGAATACCAAACAGCTATGAATAAAAAAGTTTTAAATACATTGGAATATGACAAGATCGTCGAGCAGCTTGCTAAGCTGGCGGGTTCTGATGGCGGCAAGAAACTGTGCCGCTCTCTGACACCGATGACAGACCGCGATGAGATCTTAGAAGCACAGTGCGAGACTTCCGATGCTTTGACGCATATTATGACACAGGGGCCAATCTCCTTCCAGGGCGTGACTCCCATTAAAGAAAGTCTAAAACGCTTAGAACTCGGTGCACCTCTTAGCATGCGGGAATTGTTAGACATTTCCTCTCTGTTAGCCTGCGCAGGGCAGATCAAGCACTACTTTCGCAAGAGCTTAAATGAAAACGAAGAGACAGGCGACTGCCTGAATGAACGTTATCAACTTCTCGAACCACTTGCACCTCTGATGCAGGAGATTCGTCGATGCATTATCGCGGAAGACGAAATGGCGGATGATGCCAGTGCCGGTTTGAATCAGGTACGCCGCAAATTAAAAAGTACCGGCGACCGTATCCACGAACAGCTTGGCGTTCTCCTCAACAGCCATCGTTCTATGCTGCAGGATGCCATCATTACTATGCGAAACGGACGCTATTGTCTGCCGGTCAAGGCAGAATACCGCTCCTCTTTTCACGGGATGCTGCATGATCAATCTGCGACGGGAGCCACGCTCTTTATTGAACCAAATTCCGTTGTCAAATTAAATAACGAGATCCGTGAATTAGAACGACTGGAGCAAGATGAAATAGATAAGGTGTTGGCGGATTTAAGCAATCAAACTGCTGAGCAAAGCTTCTTGGTCGAACAGGATCACCGAATTCTGACAGAGTTGGACTTTATCTTTGCCAAGGCAATGCTCGCCAAGCAAATGAAAGCAACCAAACCTCGTTTTCCGGAGGAGCGCTTTATCGAGATCAAACAAGGACGTCATCCTCTGATCGCAGCCGATAAAGTTGTTCCGATCGACGTGCATTTAGGTCGCGATTTTTCTTTATTGATCGTTACCGGTCCAAATACCGGTGGTAAGACTGTTTCCTTAAAAACCGTTGGACTGTTTTGTTTAATGGGACAGGCCGGTTTACACATTCCTGCTTTTGACGGATCAAGCTTACGCATCTTTCACGAAGTATACGCCGATATTGGTGATGAGCAAAGCATTGAACAAAGCTTAAGTACATTTTCCTCTCATATGGTAAATACCGTATCCATCTTAGAGCAGGCAGACGAAAACAGTCTGGCACTCTTTGATGAGCTCGGTGCCGGTACTGATCCGACAGAGGGTGCGGCACTCGCTACCGCAATTCTTGCGAATCTGCATAAGCGCCATACACTTACCATGGCAACAACACACTATAGCGAGCTCAAGCTCTATGCATTACAGACGCCGGACGTTGAAAACGCGTGTTGTGAATTTGACGTTTCCACTCTACGGCCGACTTACCGTCTGTTGATCGGTGTTCCCGGTAAAAGTAATGCGTTTGCCATTTCTCACAAGCTGGGACTGTCCGACGATATTATCGAAGATGCCAAACACCACGTAGCAAGCGATGCCACACAGTTTGAAGATGTACTTGCAGATCTGGAGCAGACACGTATCCGTCTTGAAAAAGAGCTTGCCGATGCTTCGGAAAGCCGCAAAGAGATTTCCAGACTGCGCAAAGAATTGCGCGAAAAAAACGACAAAATAGACAACTCCAAAGAACGCATCCTGCAAAATGCAAACGAAGAAGCAGGCCGGATCTTGGCAAAAGCCAAAGACTATGCGGATGAAACGATCCGCAAATACACAAAATGGGCAGAAAGCGATGCACATATCCGCGAAATGGAGGCAGAGCGCACCAAATTGCGGGAACAGATCAATAGCAAGCAATCCCATTCCTTAAAGCCTGCAAAACCAAAGAAAGCATCCGGTCTCAAAGCAAAAGATCTGTTCATTGGTGCTGACGTCCGCATTTTATCTTTAAATTCTGCAGGAACGGTCAGCACATTGCCTAACGATAAAGGCGATCTTTTTGTACAAGCCGGATTGCTGCGCACAAAAGTAAATATTCAGGATCTGGAGTTGATCAAACAACCAAAGCCGGAAAAAAATAAGACGAAGAACACCGGAAGCGGCCGTATCGGTATGAGCAAAGCCGCTACCATGCATCAGGAAGTCAATTTGATCGGTATGACGGTCGATCAGGCAATGCCTGTCATGGAAAAATATCTGGATGATGCCTACCTTGCACATATGACACAGGTAACCGTGATCCATGGCCGCGGTACCGGAGCACTCCGCACAGCGGTACACAACCGTCTTAAAAAATTAAAATATGTCAAGTCGTATCGCTTAGGCGAATTTGGAGAGGGCGACATGGGCGTTACGATCGTCACCTTCAAATCCTGATGATCAACTTATGACATTGTCTATCTCATAAAGGAGGAAACACAACATCATGAAAGAAAAACAAAGAATACTCGTTGTCGATGATGATGAAAATATTGCAGAACTCATCGGATTATATCTCAACAAAGAATGTTTCGAAACAAAACTGGTCTATGACGGCGAGCAGGCACTAAAAGCCGTTAAAGACTTTGCGCCTAACCTTGTCCTGTTAGACATTATGCTTCCGGGAATTGACGGCTACGAAGTACTTCGAGAGATTCGCCGCGGCGGTTCCCTTCCTGTCATTATGCTGTCTGCCAAAGGAGAAACATTTGACCGCGTTTTGGGACTGGAACTTGGGGCAGATGATTACATTATGAAACCGTTTGACTCTAAAGAAATGGTTGCACGCGTCAAAGCCGTGCTTCGGCGAAGCACCAAAGCGACAGTCGGCGAAAGTACTCCAACACCGACACCGCAAGTGCCACAGCAGGAATTGGAGATCGTTACTTTTCCGGATCTTCAGATCAACCTGTCCGATTATTCGGTCCACTATAAAGACCAAATGATCGAGATGCCGCCAAAGGAATTAGAATTGTTCTATTTCCTGGCGTCCCATCCAAACCAGGTGTTTACCAGAGAACAACTCTTAGATCATATTTGGAGTTATGACTATATTGGTGATACTCGTACCGTCGACGTGCACATCAAACGTTTGCGCGAGAAATTCAAAGACCATGATCAGTGGAAATTGGCTACGGTATGGGGAATCGGCTATAAATTCGAATTTCACGAGAAAGGGAACGCATGAAAGTAACACTCCGTCTGCAGTTTATTACTGCATACTTATTGTTGGTAATCTGCATCTTTGTGCTGATCAATACGTACGGCTACTCCCTAACTTACAATTATTTAGAGACAAAAAAAGAGCAGCAGATTTCCAGTGAAGCCTATTATCTGACTTCACATTACGCCAGTACACAAGGCACTCCTGAGGATGGTGCATTTACACTGCAAAAACAAAGTACCATGCTCAGTTCTCTCTTTGATACTCGTGTCTGGCTTGTCAGCCCCACCGGAACGATCCTTTCAGATTCTTCCGATTACGACTATGTTGGCAAAAACATCACTGATTCCGACAGTGATTTTCTAAATCGGCAATCCGTTAAGGGAGCACGACCAAAGGGCATCATGAAATCCAATGTTCTCGCTGTCATCTGCCCTCTTACCGGTTCTAAAGAAACCAAGGGATATTTGGTCCTGTTGACACCGCAAAAAGCCATCAAGGAAGAAGCAACTCTGATCTTAGACACGATCCTGATCTGTTATTTATTATTACTTTTGGTATCTGCCATCGTATTTTTGCTGCTGTACTGGCGCAGTGTATATCCTCTCAAGCAGCTTGCACACAACGCCAAAGAGTACGCAGATGGCCACTTTGACCAAAATCCTGCAAAATTAGGCGGAGCTGAACAGCTCGAACTCGCTTCTGCCGTAAAATATCTTGCGCAAAAAAACAAAAGCATGATCGAATACCAACGTCAGTTTTTAGCAAATGTATCTCACGATTTCCGCTCACCACTGACTTCGATCCGCGGTTATACTGAGGCTTTGGCAGATGGCACGATCCCACCGGAAATGCAGGAAAAATATCTGCACATTATCCTGTTTGAGACAGGCAGGCTGACAAAACTAACGTCAAATCTGCTAGATCTTAACCAGTTTGAGCATAGTGGCTTGATCGTAGAACTCGAACGATTTGACCTGCACAACACACTCAAAGAGACGATTGAAACATTTGAACCACAATGCGAAAAGAAGCATCTGTCCATTGATTTATTATTAGATGGCAAAGAATTATATGTCAAGGCGGATCAATCCAAGATACAGCGCGTGATCCAGAACTTAGTCGACAATGCCATTAAGTTCAGCAATACTAATTCCGTTATTGAAATTCATACGGTCAAAAAGCATCACAAAGTTTTTGTTTCCGTCAAAGATCATGGCATTGGCATTACCAAAGAAGAAGCTTCTAAAATATGGGATCGATTTTACAAGAGCGACAGGTCCCGTGGCAAAGATAAGACCGGAACCGGCTTAGGGTTATCGATCACGAAAGAAATTATTGAAGCACACGGGGAACATATTAATGTGATCAGTACCGAAGGTGTTGGCACAGAATTTATCTTTTCCCTTCCGCTAGATGAAGAATAATACAAAACCAACGCGTTCCTTTGTAATGATGCTCCATATTTTGGGACGTAATTACAAAGGAGCGCAACAAAGAAAGGTTCGTCATTTCAAATTGACGAACCTTTCTTCGTAATATACATATTTGCTATATAGTCATGCCAAAATCTACACGGCTTACTCGCATCTGGTACCAAGAATACCAGCTACTTCGTATTCATAATCGTTGATATCTTTGGTCATTGCAAACGCCTCATCTACATCAACGTCATAAACTCTACCATTCTTATAACCGATCAAACGATTCTTCTTACCCTGCTCAATGACATCAATTGCATAAGCACCCATTACAGATGCATACACACGATCTCTTGCTGTCGGACTGCCACCACGCTGCATATGACCAAGGATCGTTGCACGTGTCTCAATGCCTGTCTCCTCCTCAATGCGCTTAGCAAGCCCATAAGAATGACCGATTCCTTCTGCATTCACGATCACCTGATGTGTCATGCCTGCTTCTCGGTTGCTCTTGATGATTCCCATCAAACGATCATAATCGTTATCAAATTTCTCCGGGATCAAGATCTGCTCTGCACCATTAGCAATACTACACCACAATGCAATATATCCTGCTGAGCGGCCCATAACCTCGACAACGCTGACACGCTCATGAGAGTTGGAAGTCTCGCGGATGCGGTCAATTGCTTCCATTGCAGTATTTACTGCAGTGTCAAAACCAATCGTATACTCAGTGTAAGCGATATCCAGATCGATCGTGCCCGGAATACCAACAATATTTACACCATATTTTGACAGATCACGTGCCCCCTTGAAAGAGCCGTCACCACCAATAACGATCAGAGTTTCAATACCGAGTTCTTTACAGATTCCTGCTGCTTTCTGCTTACCGGCGTCCTCACCAAACTCTGCACTTCTTGCTGTAAACAAAAATGTACCACCATGCTGTAACTTCTCTGATACATCGTGGAATGTCATCTTAGAGATTTCTTTATTTAATAATCCGTTATATCCTCTACGGATTCCATATACCTCATAACCCTTTGCAATACCCGTACGTACTACGGCACGCACTGCTGCGTTCATTCCAGGCGCATCTCCACCACTAGTCAATACGGCAATCTTGCCTTTACATTCACCCATAATATCCTCCATTTCTGTCATTTGTTTGACTGTCTGTGCCTGATTATATTTTGCACAACAGTATTATTCTATTATGTTCCCGCCCTTTTTTCAATATCTATTTGGAAAAAAGTAAGGTCTTTTCCATAAAAATAGATTATCACCTCATAATTTTATACAATATCCGGATTTTCCCAGCTAAGTCTATGTAAGTTTCCTTCGGTCTGCATCGAGAAAAAGTCATTTTGGCGTAACGCCTCATACAGTACGATCGCCACAGAATTCGATAAGTTCAAGGAACGTATCTGTGGATTCATAGGAATACGGATCGCAGTGTCCGGCGTCTGCACCAAAATTTCTTCCGGAATCCCTGCACTCTCCTTACCGAACATAATATACGCATCTTCCTCATAGGATACATCTGTATATCGATGACGTGCCTTTGTCGTCGCCATATACATCTTGTCTCGTGCTTTTGGATTTTTTTCCAAAAAATCCTCATAGCTGTCATAAATAGTGACATCCAAATGTTCCCAGTAATCTAATCCTGCCCGTTTCAGCATTTTATCATTGATCCGAAAACCCATCGGCTCGATCAAATGCAGCCTCGTGCCGGTGGCACAACACGTCCTTCCGATATTACCGGTATTTGCCGGCATTTCCGGCTCCAAAAGTACAATATTTAACACAACAATCACTGATTCCTTTCTGGCATAGATCCAATATCTATAGCCATTGCTTCCTACTCATATATCTTGTATAACTCATCACTGCCTGCCGGCTCTAAAAATCTCGTTTCCTCTCCACTGCGTATCACACGGTCATTACCTTCCGTAGCGCGTCCGATCACCGCTGCCGGTATTCCTGCCTCCTGCAATCGCTCTACTAACAAATTACCATTCTCGCAGCCGATTAACATACAGCCACTCGATATGAGCAGATACGGATTGATATCAAAAACCTCACACAATTCTATTGTCTCCTGACGGATCGGTATTTTATCAAGATCTGCAACGATACCGACTCCCGATGCTGCGCCCATCTCCCACAGTGCGCCAAAAATACCACCTTCCGTCACGTCATGCATAGCATGTACACCATGCTGCATTGCAATCTTCGCTTCCGGCACAACTGAAATATGCTTCAGAAAACTTTCTGCTGTATCAATAAGATGAGCCGGCAGCGTTTGTTCCAAAACATCTCGTTTCTCAGCCGCTATGATCGCAGAACCTTCTAACCCTGCCCATTTCGTCATGACCAGCTCATCGCCGGGCTGCATTCCTCCCGTCGAAAGGAGATCACCACGCGCAACCTTTCCAACCCCTGTCACTGTGATGACCGGTCGATTCACGGCGTCAGACACCTCCGTATGTCCGCCTAAAATCTCGATCTGCAACTCATCGCATGCCTGCTCCAATTCGCTCATAATTCGTCTGAGGTCCTGTTCCTCCGTCTCCGGCGGCAAAATAATGCTACTCAAAATACCTATCGGCTCCGCTCCTGCCGTTGCCAGATCGTTCGCCGTAATATGTACGGCAAAGACCCCCATCTGCTTGTCTGCCCCAGTGATCGGATCCGTAGAAAGCACAAAAACCTCTCCCTGCTCCGGTGCGACTGCTGCACAGTCTTCTCCAACACCCGGATGCAGCAAAACCTCTTGTCGTCTATGGTGAATCTGCTTAAATACCGCTCTTTTCAGTACATTTTCCGGTACTTTTCCTATCTTCATATTCGTTTGCTCCTTTGTTATCCCGCTCAATCTTATCCGCTAACGTATTCCATTTTAACGGCATAATAGTATATGTTTTACTCTTCCGTTACCGGCTTTGTAGTCTTTTTGGCTGCGGCTGTTGCTTTTGGCTTTGCCGTAGCGTTCTTGGCCGGTTTCTTTGTAGACTTTGGTTTTGCCGTCTTCTTCGGCTCCTTCGAACTCTTTGGCTTACCTGTTGCTTTTGGATCCTTCGTTGCCTTTGGATCCGCTGACGCACTCGGCTTTGGTGAGCCTGCGGCACCTGCTCCCACCGTCACATGACGCGGTTCTGCCGCATAAGAACTGCTATTGAGCTGCACCTTGTCCGTTTGTTTGCCATTTACTTTAATGATCTTCCACAGCTTTGCCTTATATCCGACATGTGCAGACTGTGTTACCTCACGATACGATGCAGGCTTTGTCTCATCCACCGTCTCTTCATCATCTCCCGGTTGGATCGTCTCTAAGATCTCCGATTCAAAAGAAATCTCCCGACCGCTTTCTCTTGTCTCCTCGCCGTAAATACGAAAAGAAAGTACACCGCCCTCGGCTGATGCCGCAATGTAAACTGGAGCATTGGTATTATTCTTAAATTTAAAATCCTTATAATCACCGGCAATCGCTGCGTCACGCGATACATCAACATAACTTACCACCATGGAATGTGGCGAGCGCTCTACTACCTCTAGCTCTGCATTGATCACCGCATTATATAATGTCGTGGAAACCTGGCATACGCCACCACCAACGCCATCAACCACTTTACCGCTGGAATATTCCGATGCACTTTTGTAACCATTTGCCTCTGTGCGCTCCTTAATCACCTTGATCGTGGAAAATGTTTTGCCCGGATATAAAATTGTTCCATTGATCCTTCCGGCCGCCGTCTGTACATTCGTCGCACGTGCCGCCGTTGATGTTGCATAAGACGTTGAATAACGTCCCAGCAGATCTTGGCATTTCGATACCATTTCCTGCGTGTACTTTGGCTCTGTTGTCTCCACAATCGCCTGTACCGTATAGGAATCCGACTGGTCTGATTCCTGCAGCGTCTTGCGGATACGATCGATCGTTTGGTCAACCTGCAATTCTCTGCCGGTACGTTCCTTAGATGCAACAAATCGTCCATTTTTTAAGGATAATTTGGAATTTTTGGCTTTCACATCAAACTGTGTGCACTCTTTTTCAACATATTCTTTGAGTTTCTGCTCATCAAACGAATACTTTAAGGCAAATGTTTTGCCGGATTGATGCGCATTCTCCACTTCGCGCATACGCTTTATCAAGTTACCCTTTTTACCAACTGCGTATGCCTGATCGATCAACTTTTCTTCCGAAAAGTGCATTCCGAGTGATTCAAAATCTGTTTCCAACTCATTCTCACCGATCTGGATAACAACCTTTCGGCTAAGCAGCCCTGCAATATGATCATCTACGGCATTCTCAGCCTCAGCTTTCGTCATTCCGCCAACTTCGACTTTGCCGATCTTAACCCCTTCACAGATCGTATGCTTTGATCCAAAGATCCCGGAAGAAGCAAGCTCTGCAGCCACTGCCACGCCGACAGCCAAAAGACAGCCAACTATAAAAATACCGGATAAACGTTTATTCTTGTTTGTCATAATCAATAAGCCTCCCAATTCACATTATATTTTGTCATAAATAAGAGTCCTTCGCAAGTCAAAGATTTCTTCATAATTTGACATTTTTTCAGTTATTTTGTATAGTCGATTTTAACCGGGAAAATGCAAGGTCAGTGTTTTGCGATATATCGCACTACGCGGCAGCAATTTCCGAATCAACAAAGGCAAAAAGCAAAAGGGCGTCCATTCTATCCTTATAGAATAAGCGCCCTTTATAACCCCGCCGATGAACTATTTTACTAAATACTCTAAGACCATAGGCAAAACCATTGCAATAATAACTAAAATACAGATTACTGATGCAATTCTTTTCTGGTTTTTACGATTAAAAAAGTTCATTGTTACCTCCTGTCTGTCCCCGGTACAGCCCCACCCGCGATGCAAGCTTGTCGGTTCGGCTGTCGGCTTGCAGGCTGAGAAAGGAATATGTGATCATCATGAATACTATACCTATATTTTTTGTCCTCTTCATTGTATTCATAATTTATGTGCAAGTCAAGATGAAACAAGGGACAAAAACACCACAGTGGAATCAATCTTTTTGGAGCAAAGAAAAGGCTTCTAACTTCGCCCGCAAAAAAGATATTTCCGAATTGGATTATCTCAAAGTCGATCAAAATCTGCTGCCGTGGGACGATCAGGCAGACGGTGCTATACAAGACGCCCAGGATGATGTGCGCGAGATACTGAAACGTCCTATTTTGAACCTGCAGGGAATGAGCAATGCTGATATTAAACTCAACTACGGCATTGCCAATTTTGAGATCCTTTCTGCCTGCGATCAAAATTATGCCCGACTGATCCGGGCACTAAATCAATGGGGAGAGGCACTCTATCAGTCGGAGAAGCTGGCAGACGCAGAGAGCATTTTTTCGTATGCACTGGATATCGGGAGCGATATATCAAGCACCTACATTACCCTTGGCAAAATATACGCTCAAACTGACCGTATTGAGCAGATCCAGCCTTTGATCGAACGCGTCAAAAAACAGGACTTCTTTATGCGGGACACTGTCATAGACAAACTGACCGGAATCGTCCGATCTTACCAATAGAAATGAGGTTGACCATGAATAGCAGAAAATCACTATATGACAAACAAGAGTTTTATCGCAAAGGAGCTATTCTGAAAGCAAGTTTTCAGGGGATGCGTTATCAGGTAGAAAAATGGCAAAAAGACAATGAGGAAGAATGTTTTCGCGCTGCCATATGGCCTGAGCCGTTTTGCTTTGAAAAGACACCGGAAGAAAATAAAACCTATGCGTATTTTCCGTATACCGAAGAAGGACTGGATGACGTCTATGATTGGCTCTGCACCCAATATGACGAGAAGAAAGACCGCTGGGACCAGGCAGTGGAATCTGCCATGATCTTTCCAAAAACATGAAAAGCTCCCAAAATATGACATAATTATTACATATTCTTTACAGAATCACCCTATTATGATAGAATATCAAAGGTTTTATCGTTGTTTTGGCGTGTTCTTATGCCGAACGATCGGCACTTCCATTCCAAAGCGGCATTGATCATATGAAATAGAAATGAGGAACATTATGCATCGCTTGATTCAATTATTAAAGCGGTACCGTCATTACAGACAGTATCAGAAATTATTAAAATACCGTAAATATTCACGCTATGGCGCTGACTTCCGCTCCATCGCACGTATCAAAGAATATATTAAGGACTGCATTTACCTGATCGTTCTGCGCGTCTTTTATATTTTCCCGATCAAGAAAAACCGGGTTATGTTTATGAGTTTTGAAGCCGGCAAATACGCCTGCAATCCTCGCCGCATCTCCGAATATCTGGCAAAAAATTATCCGGACGATGTAGAGATCATCTGGGCATTTAAAGGGGCGAACAACTTCCGCTGGCTTGCCGACTGGGGCGTATCGAAGACTGTGGAATACGGTACCTTTTCATTCTACCGTTACGCATTGTCTTCCCGCGTATTTGTATACAATATGCGTATACCTGCCATGATCCCGTTCCGCAAGAAACAGACAACCATTGGAACCGGACACGGTGGCGGTGCATATAAAAAATTGTTATTGGACAATCCAAGCATCCGCACGTCGGATCAGAAGATCCAAGAGCTCAGTGCTTCCCATACGGATATTTTAGTTTCCAGTTGTAAATACTATACCAAATATGTTGTCCGTGGTGCATTTGCTCACAAAGGTGAATGTTTGGAATGCGGAATGCCGCGTAATGATGAACTGGTCAATAATCACGACAACAAAACGGCAGCATATATTCGTAAATATTACAATATTCCTGCTGATAATAAGATCATCCTCTATGCCCCTACTTACCGCAAGGGCAAACGCAACGAGGCAACGGATTACAATTTGGATGTACGCGGTATCGTAGAAGCTGCCAAAGAACGTTTTGGCGGAGAATGGACTATCTTGTACCGCATGCATTACTTTATTAAGAAACGTCTTCCGGCAGACACAAAGGGGCAGCATATTATCGATGTCACAGATTATGGCGATATGCAGGATCTCCTTCTTGCCGCAGATATTTTGATCACAGACTACTCTTCGAGTGTATGGGATTATTCCCTGTTAAAACGTCCATGTTTTCTGTATACCACAGATTTGGACGAATATTTAGAGACACAAGGCTTTTACGTGGATGTGCGCGACTGGCCATTCCCACTTGCTAAAGACAATGCCGCATTGGTCGACAATATTGCTCACTTTGACGAGGAACAGTATCTCAAAGATGTTCACAAACATCACACCGATCTTGGCAGCTTTGACAACGGAAACGCAACCGAAACAATTTCCAAACGCATTCTGCAGGAATGCCAGAAATGAGGATAACTATGAAAGTTGGAATTATCAGTATTAATAAATATTCAAAACACTTGAATTTCGGTGCTGCATTGCATTCCTATGCATTTCAGCAGTATTTAGATAAACAGGGGATCGATAACGTCATCATCGACTACCTTCCCCGTTTCATGAAAACTTACAATATGAAATATCCGTTTCTTTCTGAACAGCCTAAAGAGAAAATAAAACGATTCTTTTTTTGGCTTGGATATTTCTTTCCGAATCTGACCAGATACAAAAAATTTATGAACTTTTTTGATACGCAGTACCGCATGACCAATTGTCAATATGACGAGGCACTGCTTAGCAAGGCATTGTTCGACTTTGATACGATCGTATGCGAAAGCGATGTTATCTGGAGTCCACACAGCACACAGGGCTTTGATAATGGATTTTTCTGCAATCTTCCATCTATGCGAGGCAAAAATAAGATATCTTATGCCGCCTGCATCGGTTATACAAACTTTTCAGAAAAGAGACAGGCGCGTTTCCGCGAACTGCTAAAGAACTTTGATTCCATTTCGGTACGTGAGATTCAGGGAACCGAGTTTACGCAGGAATATACGGATAAACCGGTCGTAAATGTGTTAGATCCTACCCTGTTATTAGATGCTGAGGACTATGCAAAGATCGCTGTAAAACCAAAAGAAAAACATTATCTGTTAGTGTATAACTGCCTCAAAAACAATCGAAAGATGTTAGAGGATGCACATAAAATTGCCAAAGAACGCGGTTTGGAAGTCATTGAGATCAGCGTTTTTTATACAAATATTTTCCGTAACAAAGTGAAATTATCCATTGGTATTGAAGAATTTTTAGGATATTTCATGCATGCAGATTTTATATTAACAAATGCTTTTCATGGGGTCTGCTTTTCTCTTATCAATAAGAAAAGCTTTTATACCTATGCACGTGGAACGAAAGATTCCCGCGTGACCAGTATTTTGCATTTGCTGCACCTAGATGACCGATTTTTGCAAAACGATCAAGAAATGCCTGCCGTAACCGAAATCGACTACGATGATGTTTACAAACACCTACAGGCAGAACGCGAAAAATCCGCAAAGTTTTTGACGGACGCGTTTGCAAAAAGTTTAGAGGCATGAGGAGCAACTTGACAGTAATCACGAGGGGGAAGTGAAGATGAAACCAAACATTTCAATTATTATACCGGTGTATAATGTCGAAACATATTTAGCTGACTGTCTGGATTCGATATTAGCGCAGACATTTGAGAGCTTTGAAGTCATCTTAGTTGATGACGGTTCGACCGATGGCAGTCCTGCCATTGCACAAAAATACGCCGATGCGCATTCTGAACAGATCCGTTATTACCGCAAAGAAAACGGCGGTCCCGGGCTCGCCAGAAACTTCGGTATATCCAAAGCAAAGGGCGACTATTTGATGTTCGTCGATTCGGATGATATTGTAGATCCGGAAATGTTGACGGATCTATATGAGTCTGCCTTTGTACTGGAAAGCGACATTATCTTTTGTCCATATTTTCGTCATGGACTGTATCAGGAAGTGACGATTGAAGGAACTTATGATTTCGATATGGATAAAGTATACACCGGAACAGATTTTCTAAAACAATCTGATTACACCGTAACAACTTGTTCTAAATTATACCGTACTGCATTTGTCAAACAATTTGCCTTCCCGGCACACTGGTTTGAAGATGTGGCGTGGCTTCCGGTCGTTATGTCTTATGCGAAGAAGATCAGTTATGTATCTACGCCTTATTACCACTATTTGCGTCATGATACTTCTATCGTCTCCAGCACATCCGACAAGCAGATTCTCGGTAGTCTGGATGCTATCCGTTTTATCGTACAAAATGCCAATCCGGAAGCAGCCTCTGAGGTTGCCCCATTCACGGCAAGCCTTACTTTGTATATGTGCACACGCCGTCCGGCTTTTGCGGACCGATATGTAGATCTTCTGATGGAAAACAAAGATTTTATCCTTTCCAACACAAACTTTGAAGAGCACCCACGACTAAAAGTACGCTTGGATTATTATTACAATGCCTTTCAGGCAATTCCAAAACACATATACTACGATCACTTTGGAAAAACCACATTGACCGAACAAGAGCAGAATAACCTTGATACTCTGGTCGGCACTTTGGTCGAATTTGATGCAAAAATCACCTGCCTAAATGAAGAAAACTGTGATATCGATGAGCATCCTGCCATTCGAAAAGCGTATGACGAAGGTCGATATCATGTCGTTGGGCAATATTTCAAATGTAAAAAATTAATGGAAGAAGGCGGCATCGCTCTTTCCAAGCAGGTACGCGGCATCAAATATATCACACCGTTATTACTGCGCACACAGGCTCTGTTTGGTTTTCAAAACGATACTTCTATCACAGAGCGCATATACGCAGCTGTTGCCGGTCATCCTGTTATGCAGGAGATCTTCGATGTCTTTATGGCTCATATCGATCAAGACGATGCCATGACAATCGCAATGCGTGAGATTCTGATGCAGAAAAATCAGCTCACCTATTCTTACGACTTAGAATGTAACTTTAAGCAGAAATATCTCACTGCCTACAACGAAACCGTCCGCGTTTACGCTACCTGTGTACTCGCACACGATTACGGGATCGGCAGTGCTTACTCCGATTGTCACACCAAACCGCTTTCCAAAGAGATCAAAAACGGCACTGAGTACACGTTAGTTGACAGTTTTTACTTTGATACATTGCTGCGTATCACCAAGGACTATACGGTTTACCAGATGAACCGCGAACGACAGAATAAGGCAAACGAAACCTTTTTCCTGCACCGCAAGATCGGCAATCTACGCAACCGCATGCATCGCCAGGCAATGCGTATCACTGTATTAAAGGATCGCAGCGAAAATATCAAAATGCATTACGATGCCGTCACACGAATGAAAATTATTTGGTATCCATATCAGTTTCTGCGCAAACTATTCCCTGCAAAAGATGTAAAAGCATGGATGCAGCAGCGTGAGGCAGATAAAAAACTGGCTTATTTCCGTCAGATCATAGAACAACCTGAGGAAGAGGATGAATAATTATTTTGCAAAAACTCAGCATAAACTCTGCATAAATTTTGCATATTGCCTTTGCTGAGTTTTTGCTGAGATATGCGTAGATTTTCTCAAAAAACTATTGACAAACTCCGATGAATTTTGTATACTATTATAGTCGCTTGCGAGTGACACATCGCATTTAGGGGTGTAGTTCATCGGTAGAATAAGAGTCTCCAAAACTCCAGAGCCGGGTTCGATTCCTGGCACCCCTGTTAACTGTAAAAGCTCAGAAGAAATTCTTCTGAGCTTTTTATTATATTTCTGAATGTGTTTATATTGCTCATGATCAATCAGCTAGGACTTCCAATAGCAACTCGCCAATCGTCTGGCGATACTGCATTTCTAATACTTCCTGCTTTGTCTGCGCATCCTTACACCGCTCCCGCAGTTCCCTCATCACAAGATGAATACAATGACAAACATCTTTGCGGCGATTTAATTCGCGTAAACTGCCAAGCTGTTCGCAGAGCTGTCCATATCCTAACTTCAACTGCTCATCTGAGGTGTGGTACGCATGTAATACGATCAGGATCGGATCTGCCAATACCTCCTCCACAAGATCTTTCGTACTGCGTCTATGCAATGTAAATGGATTATTCGAATCACACTGCATATACACAATGGCTGCCATAGCAACACCAAATATCAATAATACCGTACTCATACTCATAAGCTCATCCCCTTGTTATCAATCATTTGCATTTCTTTATATGTTTGCAAATATTGTAACCAAGGTGCGTAAAATCTACGAGCACATAGCTGTATAATTTATGTAAAATGTATGTAACGACACAATAATCTTAACGTGCAACGTTTGAATAAGTAACGTGACATAACGTTTGAGTTACTGATATTGCGATAAATTCTCTGCTGTAACCGGTTCAAATGGCACCCATACAAACAGGCCATTATGTTCCGCTCCATCAAGCGAAGCGACTGATTGTCCAGAAGCAAGTTTTTCTGCTGCTTTGACCGCTGCTTCTCCCTGCCCTTTCGCCGGCTGAAAAATTGTACATGCCATAGCACCCTGCGAAATCAAGTCTAATCCATCAGTTGTTGCATCGACACCAAGAATAGGTAATGTGTTTGTATCTATTTTAGCTTTCTGAACTTCCTGTGCAACGCCTACTGCCATCGAATCATTGTTACATATAACGGCATCAACCGGCTGTCCGGTCTGTAAAAACTGATGAAACATTTTGGCAGCGGTTTCTGTGCTCCAATCCGCATAATCCTCATATACATAATGAATGGTTTTACCAGATGCCTCTAATGTTGCTTTATTTGCTTTGGTACGCCCCTTTGTTGCTGAATGCGTACTCTCTCCCTTGATGAGTACGATATTTAAGGAGTCCTTGGACGCATATTTATTAAGGACGTATTCTGCCTGAAGATTACCGGCCACCGCTTCATCAGATCCAACATAGATATATTTATTTTTTTGCAGGTATTCTTCTTCCGGACAACTGTTAATAAATACAATCGGTTTGTCTCCCGCCAATGCTTCCATTTGCTGTGCCGTTCCGGCATCACACAATGCACATATGATCACATCCGCGTCCTTTGCATTCTTAATCTGGTTCATCTGTGTCTCCGAAGAACCCGCTGCATCCTGAATATCTATTGTATAACCGGCTTCTTCCGCTGCATTTTTGGCTGCCTCTGCGAGTGTGGCACGAAATGTGTCAGAACCATCAGATACAGTGAACATGATCTTAAGGTCTTTGCCGGAGCCCTGACCATCTTCTTTTTTTCCCGAACAGCCGACTGTCAATACACAGCACATGACAGCCAAACAATATAACACTATTTTTTTTGTCATAATCCTCTCCATTTCCGCATACAGCACCACACCAGTGCCGTCATGCTTACCCTAAAAACTTATTTGCACTTTTCTTTATACTTATCACATAGTATCGTATCCAAACAACGTTCCTTATATCTGAAATCTACCCATCTGCTCTGCAAGCTGCTCTGAAGTGTTCGTCAAAACTTTCGAGCTGTCTGCCACCTGCTCACTCTGGTCTGCTAAATTGTTAGCCTGACCAACCATAGCATCCGAAGTCTCACTGATCACGGTAGTCGAAGCAGCCTGCTCCTCTGAGATTGCTGATACATCCATAGCAACATTATTTACAGCAGCGATCTGCGTGATCATATTATTGATACCATTTTTCATATCCTCAATGCATGTATAAATCTGCTCAAATGTCTCTTGTGCCACACGTATGCGGCCACCACTCTCACCAATATTTTGTACGCTGACATTCGCTTGATTTACAGCATCATCAACCAGACCGTCCACCTGGTCTATCAACTGTGAGATCTCTTCCACGGAGGATGCTGTGTTTTGTGCAAGTTTGCTGATCTCTGTGGCTACCACAGAGAATCCCTTTCCAGCCTCTCCGGCTCTCGCAGCCTCAATAGAAGCATTTAACGACAACAGTGAGGTTTCTTCTGAAATATTTGCGATCAAGCTTGTAATTCCTGTAATCTCTTTGGAGGCTTCCCCCACTTTACGAATAGCATCTACCAGTAACGACATAGAATCACGTATCTCGTCCATAGCAGCACCTACCAACTCCATATCACTCCGACCTTTACGTGCAATGCCGACAGTACTATCGATCTGCGATTTCACCTGTTCGCTGTCCCGAGACACATCAGAAACAACACCGCTAAGATCTGTTGCGCTCTCGGCGATTTCATTGATCGACTCCGAAATCTGCTCAACCGTCTCACTCAAAGCCGCCATAGAAGCTGCTTGCGCATTCGAAGCATCCTGCATACTCACTGACACAACACTGCTGCTATCAGCTTGGTTTCTAATACTATCTGATACATCATTAATTTTACAGATCATTTCACGCATATATTCTGTAAATAACTTTACACTCTGTTGGATCTGAGCGATCTCGTCCGTGCCTTTCGCTTCGATCTGTATTGTAAAATCACCATTTGACATCGCCTTGATCTTGTGGCTGAGTATTCGCAACGGCTTCACCGTAAGCGACACACCTATTGTATTAAGCAGCGTAAATACCAGCAGACCAACAATTGCAACTCCGATCAATATCGTTCTCAAATTATCTACTTCAGAAGTGATCAAACTGGTTGGCACATAGGAAACAAGGACCCAATCCGTTCCTGCAATTTCGCGCGTAACAACTACTTTATTACGTATTGTTGTCACCGACTCGTCATCTTTGTTGATTTTATCTGCAACATTTTTAAGAAAGCCATTGGATGTATCTTTTAAGGATGTTGCGATCAATTCTGATTCACGCGATGCAAGAATATCGCCTGTACTTTTGTCTACAAGCAACGACTCAGCCCCTTGCATGGATACACTGGAATTGACAATAATATTCACCGAATCAAGAGACAAGTTTGTTGACAATATACGAATGTTCGTTGCATCGTCCAACATGCCACATGCACTGATCATCATATGATTCTCATCATCTTCAAAAACAGGCGTATAACCCGGATTCATTCTGGTTAGCCCTTTTTGATACCATATCTGATCTTTTGCATTATTGATCTGTGTCGTATTGTCATCAGCTTTCATGACAGTTCCTGCTGTGTCCGTCACATAAAAGCCACCAACAAAAGAATCATCCAACGCATAATAATCGTTTAATTTCTTCTGTAACAACTTTTGATCCTTCACTGCACCGGAATGTTCTAAGTCGTACTTTACTGTTTTAACTTCGTCCAGTTTACGATTCAACCACGCCTCGATCTGATTTCCTTGATCTTTTGCTGATGTTCGCAGCAAGCTCTGAGAAGATTTCATGATGTCTTTCTCCGAAACACTGTAAGCAATGGCGATCATTGCAATAACCATAATGATGGTAATTGGCAACGATATCCCCAATATCTTTGCTCGCAGTCCCATTCGAAATCCCTTTGGCTTTGGATGCTGCTTTGGCTTTTTCATTTTGTCATCTTTTGTTTGCTTAGTATTCTTCTTCATATTACCCACCTCTCCTTTGTTAATGAAATAATCACTAGGCATTGCTCGATATTCATGTTTCCTAATTTACGAGATCGACATAACGTACATATTTAAACCCATTATACAGAAGTATTCAACATTTCTCAACCCTCATGGCTACATTACTTTTCTCGGAAGTGCTCAATATGTGCGTTCTCGTTCCGTTTCCTTTTGCACCGAAACGGATTGTTGTTTTTTAGATGTCGTAATTTTAGAAACTAATTTGTCTATTGGATCAAATTTCCTTATCTAGATAGTGCACGTCACTACCTTGTTTCTTTGTTCTACATCTTAATTTTCCAGGAATTTGCATACAAACAGCAATATTACCCTTTTAAGGGATATTATAACTTTCAGGCGGTTGAAAAAATTTATTTTGTTGTCACGTGCGATTATCAGCTTAATTTGAACAACAAAAAACAGCCCCAGTATGAAACATCATAAAAGGACTGTTTATCTTACAAAGCATTAATATAATGTTCTTTCAAAGTCTTCTGAATTATTCCGATTCATCAAGAATTTTCTGCACTTCGCTCTCTGTTATGCTCAGTTTCTCTGCAATCTCAGATACGGACATACCTAGTTCATGATAGAACACATCTATTTTGCCGGCAATTTTGCCGGCAATTCTTCCAGCATCATATCCTTTTTTCTCTACTCTATCCAATACCTCACACATATTCAACTCCTCCTTCTGTATCGCATCATTATATGCATCCTCAAATCGATGATCGCCCGTCATTATGCTCATCATTTGCAAAACTGCATGCACATGCTTCATTTTCTGTGGCGATGGTTTATATTCATGATTTAACCGTTTCTGCACAAAATAATCCGCTACAATGCGAAAATCACTCTGAAATAGTTTTACCTGTTCCGGCGTAAGATATGCGATTTCAAATACATTGATCCGATAGTCCTGCACATATGGTTTCAATGCATCTGAAACAGTTAGTCGATCCAAAAGACTCTTCGAGGAACTCCAAGGTTTCTCATAGCCAAAATACAGCACCAATGTCACAACCGGATAACGCTTTATATCACGCCTCTTCTTGGTAGATATTATATCACCATCTCCACCATCCTGTGAAGATATATCTCTAATTAACTGAGCACGATATTCTGCTCCATCATACGAAATAACTCTCAATGGCATATCCGCATCAGAATCTGTCTGATTTTCAATCCCCAAACAGGCGATGCGTATGGTGTCCTGATTCCAATTCTTTCCGACATCTCTCACTATTTCGCGTAATTTACCATCTGCCTTATAAGAAGACCGTAATGTTTTATCCTCCAATTGCTCCGGCTTTACGATCTGTTCTCCCTGAAACAATAACACATTCACTATATCCGCAAAAACGTCATTGTAATCCTCCAGTACCTTCTCCGCAATGTCTTTCTCTCCCATGTTCTCTACCTTTCCCTGTTGGCAACAAGTTCTTCCTCTCTTAAGGATACAACCCTTGATTTACTATACCAAAACCGCGCCTATGGCAGGAATCTGCACCTATAAAGGATACAAATCCATGCTAGTAAATCTGTCCAACATATACACACTTCTCGTTTTAGAACATAAGAGCAAAAGAACTTGTTAGATTATTTGTATATGTATAAATATATCATCTCATACGTCAATCGTCAATATAATTTGTTTTATAATCATTCATTTGTGCCGTTTTATGCTTTTGCTCGTTTCGGAACACTCTAGCATGATATGGTTCTATCATACATTCATGCTGTTTCGTTTTCTTATCATAATATGCAGTCCAAAAGCTTCCTTAAATTTGATTGTAAAATACAATTTATTCTTAGTTACCTTGAACGTATATGGATTTGCTTTTAACAGTTTCATTTCTTTTGCAGTATATTCTTTCATTGCATCCTCTCCAATCTTGATCTTATCGTATCAGATGCCCTTGTTCTTAGAAATACTCATGTGTCCATTTTTATTAATTTATTGCCTTTAACCAGCGTCTACTTTATAGGATTTGATTCCTTTTTCACATGTCCACTTAATAGGGGCATCCCCCTTTTTATCGTGTCCACACTCTGGCCTTATAATTTTTAACAATAATGTCTATTTTTATGAATATCTCCCTTTGTTAAAGTGTTCACAATTAAGGCTCCTTTCAGTAATTTCAGACCTAGCAATTATTTATTATTTTCTCTAGCGATGATTAACATTCTGGACAATCCCTTTTTCTTACTGTGTCCACCTTATAGGGTACATTATATATAGGTAGGACTTACAAGGCATCTACGATCCTTTGCACCTCTTCTTCCGAAATCGCTAATTTCTCTGCGATCTCAACCACGGTCATATGAAGTTCCTCATATAAGGTCTCAATTTTTCCTACAATCTTTCCCTCCCTTAAACCTTCAATCTTACCTTCTTTAATGCCTTCGACCTTACCCTCCTGGAAGCGTTCTCTATATTCCTGCTGTAATGTCATATAATCCAACCTCCATTTCTCGTTTTGACGGGCGGACTGTACCGCCTCCTCCAAATCTCTTGTGAAGGTATCCGATACGCCTTTTCCGTCAACATAATCCAACAATCGTTTCATTTCAGGACTTACATCATCCAAAGTCCCTTTTGTGTTTAAGATTATCTTAACGGTGCCATCGTTTAATGTCAATGCTATATCTTCACTGCAGCGGTTTTCAAAGGTATAAATATGTCGTCCCAGACCAAACGGATCAAAGGTGCAGATGAAGATGACATAGCTTTTCTTCAAGTGATTATAATCATCACCTTTTTCCAAAATATTCAGATCGATCATTCCCTGATAATATCGCATCCGTTTGGGCAGATTTCTCGCAGTGGTTGTCTGCATTTCCAGGTTAAATACTGTGTGTTTTTCATCCTCGACATACACATCGAGGCGGATTCCTTTGGCACCCGCTGCAATGTCAATGTTTTTCTGCACCTCCGGATATTCGATCTTTGCGATCTTGATCCTTAGGATCGTTTCTAGAAACGGTTTTACATATTTCGGATCGCGCATGATCACGCTGAACATAAAATCGTCTTTGAGTTCCAATTCTTCGTACGCTTTCGCCATCGTTTTTCCTCCCTTATCCCTATACGCTTTTTCCTTTCGTATGTTGTATTATATGACACAACTTTTAGAATAGCTATAGGCAAAAGCGCCAAATTTTGGAGGATAAATTCACCAACCTAAACAATTTTTCAAGTTAAAAATCTTGCTGGCCTGGTGCACTTTATACATTCGGCTATTGAATTTTCGTGAAAAACAAACAATGGGAACAGCAGCTGAATATGCTACCATTCCCATTTTACCTAGTGTTTTGACAATTTTTTCACGACATCCTTTGGATTGATTTTGTCTCCGTTTTTGGAAACCATTTTTTCAATTGTTTCAACGATTGCCGGTACATTATCTTTTACATAATCCTTAATAAAGTTTTCCACTTCATTATACTTGTCCAATGATATTTTCCCGGATTTGATGTTTTCAAACAACAGAATCGTCATTTGACCAAGCATTTCTACTACAGTAGCCGCCATCACCGCATTTAGCGCGGAAGCTGCAAGATTGATTCCGGGCAATGATTTTATAGCACTCAAACCTGTTTTAGCAATTGCACCAACTGTTCCTGCCGTAATTAGCGATTTAAATACCCTCTCTACCGTGTTCTCATCGTCTGTTTCCTCACTGATTTTATATGTTTTGCCAAGTTGATGTATCATGTGCGTCTCAAGCGCTGCCAATATTGGGGCATCTGCTAAAGGAATCGGAACCGCTCCAACCGTTCCCGCGCCTCCCGCATATGCTGTCACCAGCATCTCCGCTTTTTTTCTTCGCTGTTTATTGCGGAAACTTTCTTGCGCTGCCTTTTCATTGACCACTTTCAATATTTCATTGGTCTTTTCTATAAGTTGCTCTACACCATATTGAGACACCATGTAATCATCATCTACCTCATATGGTATTGCAACTATAGGAATGATCTCTTTCAAATTTGCAGATGGTCCATGTTTATCAAATTGTTCTTGCACCATTTTAATATTTTCAGCATTTTGTGGTTTCGCATAGGACTTCGTAAGCACTACAATCACCGGCACATCTTTCCACGGTTTTGTTAATTTTAACAGGCTCTGTATATTTTCCTTGTGCAGTCTACCATTTGTTGCTTCCACACAATACCAGATGCAGCTGATAACTTCACTCTCTTCTTTTTCGTCATCTTCCGTTCCTAACCCTTTTTTTATCAACTTCGATAAACTCTTCATAATCTTGTTTTGATTCCAAACATTGAACTCGAATCCACGAGTGTCAACTATGTTAAAATCCAAAGAGTCATTCTTATATGTGGTAATTTCCTGTGTTACCGCATCCCCTTTTGTTACTTTCGCAACCGTCTGCCCTGCAATCGCATTTACCAATGTACTCTTTCCTGCACCGGAAACACCTACAATCAATACATTTTTCTTCATTGTGCATTCCTCACTTTCTTCATTATTTTATGTTCTACATAACCTTATATATCCGTAATAGCACTTTTGATTTCTTCGATAGTCATGTTCATTTTCTCCTTCTAAAGTCACATTTTCTTCAGGAATAAAATAATAACTACAAGAAGATCGCCCAGAACTCCCAAACGATCTCCTTGAAAATGATGCAGAAGGAAAACTACCTTTTTTTATTATGCAAATCCCATGTAGTGACTTGCCTATTTTTGATCTTATTGCCACTACCATTTTTCGACTTTTCACAGATTTTTTTCAATTCCCTTCCTTTTTTTCTCAATATTTCTTTTCCCCGTTGAAGGCTTTGTTTCACTTCCTCTTTCATAATAGTACTATCAACAAAATTACCAAAATCACTATCATGACTGCTATGCCAATCCCTACTATCGGCACGGAAGTGTGTTGAATAATCTTTTTTTTTACACGAAAAACCGATTTATCAACTTGCTTTATCTCAAAAGTCTTATCATTATCACACTCCAGTCCTAAATTTCTTTCTAACGAAGTGATGTCTGGCGTTTCTGTCGATAATATACAATAAAAGCTATCAGTCGCATATATATCATTCAATCTTTTGGAATTGCACTGACATATACCCGCATAATGGCACTTTGACAGTTCTCTGATTTTTTGTGCATCAATTTCATACCCAAAAGCATTATTCTTTAAATTCGCAATACTATCAAGAACCGCAGAAACTACTCCTGCTTCTTCCTCTTCTTCTGCCATTAAATCTTGAAATTGCTGCCAATCATCTGTCACAATTGCCATGCTAATGTAAAATTTACGTTCAAACTTTGTACCCTTCATTTTTTTCTTGAGCAAAAAATATTTTTTCTCCGTATTCTCATCATTTGCATGTGGTATGCAACCATACGCACTTTTGAGTAGTCCTACCTCAAAGCAACTTCGAATAAATGGTAAAATATTGTCCACTGACAACATCCCGTGATCAGCCATGTCGTTAGCATTTACTCGCCCAATTTGAAATCCCACTGGCGATCTGTCATAAGAACAGTAAAAATATACTTCCATAATGCTTCACCTACCCTCACATTAAAATTTCATAGGATCTTGTATAATATGATAACCATCACCCGTCTTCTTCAAATATTTTGAAATGTCACGCAATTTTTCAATAAGGCTGTCCATATTAGCTTCATTGCGAAGCCACTGCAAAAACTTAGTTCCCAATTTTTCCCACGGATTTTTACCCTCATATATTATGTGTTCTAAGCCTGCAGCATAGAACATTAAATATGCCAGCAAATATATAAGTGGTTGTTCACAGTATTTAGGACTTGGGTTCCTTACCGACATGTCAGGAAAACTATACACTGCTTTTTCCGGTGTTTTATACTCTTTGTTTAGCAAAATTCTTTTTGTTTCATCATCTCTTTCAAAATAGCTAAACTCTGCACCACCTAAAGTAAAAATAGGCGTCACCGCCACTTCATACTTCATTTTATATTGCTGTGCGTACGAAATTAATGAGCTATATGTCTCTTCCGTTTTTTTGCATACTTCATCCATTTTTCCATCATTCAAATACCTTTCGCACTTTAACGGTACAAAAAGCAACATTTTTTTTATATATGATGGCTCATCTTTTAGATCCTCTAATGCGTGCTTAATCATCTCTGATGTCTTATGGCACAAATTTCTCTTTTCATTATAGTCCCCTTTTTCCTCCATCAAATGAGGGGTATCAATAGCAACTATAATCACCTGTGTTTCTTTCATCAAATCAACAAGCTTTTCTCGATATCCAGTCCCATTTTTTGTGCTTAACCATTCCCCTGGAAAATCAGTAAACTCTATATCTATCTCGCCTCTTTTATCTTTAAAGCTAATAGACATAGAATATGTTGTCATATCTTCTGTTGGGTTACTATCCGGAGAAAATGTTCTATTTTCTGATCCACGAAAATAATCATTAATCTCCTCTCTTTTTTCTTCTAGTACATCTAAAGTGTTGATATCCTTGTAACTGGCAATCAGGCCCATTTTCTCACATTGCTCATCAAAGTTTTGCTTCATCGCAGCCAGAACACTGGTTTTTCCACAACGGCGTCCCCCCATCATCAGCACCTTTACCTGTAAATTGTTCATTATAATACCTCCTGTTTTTTGAGATTAAAATAGTTTTCATGATCGTACTTTTGAATATTTTCTATTAGCTTATTCCACATTTCGCTGACACCCTTTTTTCGTTGATAATCAGAATACCCCTCTGACCATACTTCTGGAATGGCGTCCTCGTATAAATACCGCCATGCTCTCTGAACATTAACAGATGACTGTGAAGATGCATAAACAATACGATCATAGAAGTCCTTTACAACTGCCCATAATGCACTATTCGGATAATTATATAGCGGTTCTATGTCTTCTTTTATATTTTTATATACCTCCTCAAGATTTCGATGAAGGAAATATATAATATCATCAGCCAGTCTCTCTTTCTCATTTAGCGCTCCTGTTATCTCCACCTGGGAAGTTGCAAGAGTGATATCTATCGGATCAAGGTTATCCCGAACACGATAAATCAAAAAACTTTCCATGCGTAAATCAAACTCTCTCAACTTTCTGATCGCATCCAAAATCAGAGTATAATTGTTATGCTGATCCATGCACTGCAAATAAGCCGTCAAGTCATCAAGCCATTGATCAACATCATCTGGATCAGCTGATATTACTCCTCCTAATCTTCCCTGATCTTGATCTGCTAAACAATGTATTACATGGCTTTTCATATCTACAACAAGCTCTCGAAGAACATCATTTAACCCAAGGAAATCATTAATAATAGACAGGCGCATCTCGTCCGTCAATCTTTCGTATGCGTTATGTTGATTAATCGTACCATTATTTAATAGCTCAATCACCTTTTCTTTAGATGGTTCCCTCTTCAGAATATTGTATAATTTTTCTTCTGCAGCTTGCTTCAGTTGTTCGCACGAATCCCTTCTTGTCTCACCATATGGTGTTTCAAGATATAGATTTCTAACGGAATTTGTCATTTTTTTAATTGTGTTATTAATTGCATCTCCAAATTCTCTCCGTAGATCCTGATCAACAGACACAGCTGTAGCTCGTCTTGCCTGATTTGCGATGTCATGATACTGTTGATACAAGTTCTGTAATTGGTCCTCCGCCATTTTAAATATCCTTTTATCTGCTATTGACAATCCCTCAGACAGTCTGTCTAAAATCGGACGCAACATATTTTGTTCAACATCATCTTTATCCTTGCAATTAATCTTCAAAATATCCGCCACCTGAATCTGCGGCATTTCATTTATTTGATCATATACAATCTCAATTCCCTCAACATTGTTTCCCTTATCATCTGTTACTTTGTTCAAAATCCAAAACAACATCTGCTTGGTATATTCAGGCGTCATTTTATGACTAATGTCATTTACAATGTCAATATCTTCCGGCTCAAGCTTTGGTCCCTTTGAATCTGGTCTGCTTACCAATACAATAACATCACTATCCTTGCTCACTGTATCAATCATTTTGTCGTGAATATCAAGTGCAAAATCACCTAATCCAATTGTGTCCACTAAGGCAATCTTTCCACATTGGTCATATGGAAATTTGCACATAATGTTAACATCCTTTACCCCCAAATAATTATAATACTTAACCGTATGATCTTTACTGCTGTACTGTGCCACATATTCTTCTATTTCATTACTTGACACTGTTTTTTGAGTATTCAACAACGAGGTAATCTCTGCATTATGTTCAATGTATTTTTTTAACTGCATAAACAATGGCTGTTTTTTTACATCTTCTAAATCTATTTTTGAACACAATTCATCGACAGACAATCTTGAAATGTCACTAACTGTATTGACAACTAAAACATTTTCGCCAAATATTTTATCCAAATATTTTTTCACTATTTCCAAATATTCATCCGAATTATAAAATGTTACAATTGCGGATACCTCACCAAAATCTTGATTGGAAACAGATGATTTAGCACCTGTACAATGGCTTCCATCTGACGATGGAATTATATCTCCAGACAGTCCACTTATACTCTGCATTATAAGACTCTTTCCCTGTCTGGCGCGTCCAACAAAGCTTATGTGAATCTGTTCACGAGATAATCTTTGCTCCAACTTTATCAACTCTTCCATTACTTTTTTATAACTTTCATGGAAACTTTTAGTATTTATGCATCTCAATGCATCTTTGATATCTAGATTTTGTCCGTTGATTCCACCATCATGTACAGCTTTATCAAGCATATCAACATTGTGTCTGATCTCTTCCATTTTTTCTTTCATACTTCTCACTAACGGAAGTTTCAGCTTTCTTTGTTCAATAATAGTATCAATTTTCTCAGGTATCGTCATAGTTTCCTCCACTTCTCTGCAACCATCCGCTGGAATGGCATTAAACAGCATGTACGAATAATCTGCATCTTTGACTTATACAGTTGCAAATATTCGGATAATCTTTTTTATTTTTTGTTAATCTCTGTATGTCATCCATCAGCATCTAATAATCTTACAATTACTTGCTTTTCCATTTCTGCACCTTCCCTCTCATCTCTGTATCCTTTTTTACAGCTTTTCGTTGTTGTCACATTCCTTTATTTAGTTTTTTATACCTCTCCATTGCTACAAATTGATAGATTCAAATCTTTTGGGTGATTCAGACATATGTAATTCATCTTCTCCCAAATCAACCCATGTAGTAAGATGTCCTCTGCTAAATCTGATATATGGTCCTGCGGAAGATACAAATTTGGCATTTTGTCCAAGTACATCATACCCTACATACACTTCATTCATAATTATAATCCGCCTTTCTGTAATAGACACCATTGTTTGTCCTGCATTTATTCTTTATTTGCAAGAATCAAATTGACAAGATTAATTATTTCTTGCCGCATAATAATACTACTTGTTACGCTTCCATTATTCCTTATTGGCAATAAACCCCAAAAAACAAAATCCTAAAAATGTACCAATACATGCAAGTAAAGCACATAATATTATTTTTACTCCTGCTGACAAGCTACCTGCTTGTACAACATCTGTCATCAGTTTCATAATAATCGGATCAATTAACCATGCCATAATTCATTCCCCCTAGTATGTAATTATTCTGTAAATCTGTACTCTAAATTCTTACCTCGAACTTCGGGCAAGTCATTTGC
>ULYR01000149.1_pt1 | contig 56288 bp, 42 predicted proteins | sample 1962341 | NCBI WGS metagenome assembly ULYR01 (sample SAMEA4835868, study PRJEB28245) | human gut metagenome | biome: gut microbiome; material: fecal sample | place: Denmark | collected 2008 | reverse complement strand
TTAATCGTGTATTGGATGATAGTTGCGGATTTTAGGATAAATAGGAGTCAAAAAATAATGAGTAAACCAATCATTCATTTTCTCATAGCAACAAGTCTCATAACACATCAATAACCGCTTTATTACGGTTGTTAAAATTAGATAAATACAACAATAGGTCATAGTCTTCACTAAATCACTTTTTAGGACATCATCATCAACGAATACAAAAAGAGCCTTTAACGTGCACAGGGCTTTACCGTTTTTTTAATATATTCGCCCCCAATTAGGAAAAGGAGCGTAGCAAGTGAAAAAGAGAGAAGAAGATATTTTAAGAAAAAATTTCGAGATTTTTTTCAGGGAAAACTACGCCCGCTTCTATTACTACGCCCTACGGTTTATTCCTGAAGAAGAGGCTTGCAAAGACTTAGTCAGCGACACCTTTTCATTTATGTGGGAAAGGATAGAAAACATGCAAATGGATACTGCATTGACTTATATGTATACCCATCTGCAGCGTCTTTGCATAGACTACCTTAGAAAGCGGGAAAGAACAGAAAACAATAAGCAGTCTTATCTATCCGAAGTAAGAAACTGGAACGGTGCGGAAGAGCGCAAGAAAGAAGAGCGCATAAAAACAATCATGAGGCTCATAGAGCAAATGCCACCGCAAACACGTTCTATAATGGAGCAATGTTATCTTGAAAAGAAAACCTATCGCGAAGTGGCCTTACTTACCGGATTAACCGAAAGCGGTGTGAGAAAACATATCATGAAAGGACTCAATACGATACGCGAGTATTTTTCCGTCAATTATAAAAAAGGAGAAAAAAACAGTAACTAAATCGGGATTTTGAGCGTAGTAATATACAAGAACAAAACAGTCAACCATGAATCAAGAAAAACAATACAATAATCGGCAGACAGAATGCGAAAAGGGAGATGATATCTTACCCATGGAGCAAGAGCTGACTGCTGATATAGAAGAAGCCCTCTTCCGACTTAAATTCGAAGAGCCATCTGTTGATACCGAATGGAACAAATTTAACCAGCGTAATCAGAAGAAAAACACTGGCATCCGAAAAGGACTATATATATTAAGCGGAATAGCCGCTGCAGCCGTAATCATTATAGCCGTACTTCTGATTGGAAATATGCCATCACACAACAACATGCCCCGTAAAGAAATGGCCGTAATCATAGAGTCTATTCCCGAAAGCGTCTCTGAGGAAGAGACGCAAACTGAACAAGATAAAAATCAAGCGGAGCGTATAGTCCCTACTATAAAGCCGAATATAAAATCAGAAAAGGTAGTCTATACACATCAGGTAATTAAAAAGGTGCGCCATAATGTGGTATCCATTCCACGAGGACAGGTGTACAAGCTGACATTAAGCGATGGAACCGAGGTATGGATGAACGCATCGAGCTATCTATCCTTCCCTACCCGATTTACCGGACCACGACGCGAAGTAAAACTGGAAGGAGAGGCTTACTTCAAGGTCGCTCACGACGCAAAGCATCCTTTCATCATCAAGACTAGCTGGATGACAACCGAAGTACTCGGTACAGAATTCAACATCAAAGCCTACTCCGGATCGGAAGCTCACGTAACGTTGGTGCGAGGCTCGGTGAAAGTACATCTTCCGCAAACCAACCAAGAGGTGCTGCTTACCCCTGGCGATGACATCGCCTATAACGGCACAGACTACACCGTGCAGCAAACCGACATCAGCTATTATACACAATGGATGGAAGGCTATTTCTACTACGACAATGTATCGCTCACCGACGTACTAAAAGACTTAGGACGATGGTATAATGTAACAATAGCCTTAGAGCAAGACTCCTTGCTACTGTCGCAACGCCTCCACTTCGTAGCCGACCGAAGCGAAAACATAGACAACGCCATAGAGAATCTGAACCATTACCCGTATCTATCGGTATATAAAGACGGAGATAGAATTAACGTATGCCGCAAGCAAGATTATATATCCGAATAGCATCCAATCGGCACTTTAACTTTTCACATTGACACCAAAAAGCATAATTAGCGAAACAAAATCAAAGAAAAATCGTTTTTATAGGGACCATAAAGGAAAGTCTTTCGTAGTAACAATAAAAATATAAATTTTCAATATATTAAGCTTATGAAAGACTTCTTGAATCTTAAGAAACCGTTTCGGGGTTTCTTAATGCTGACATTGATGGTCTATGCGCTAAGTAGCATATTCTGCGCTCAACTATCCGCACAGAATCTTCAACGCAAGATAGACTTCGCTTGTCAGAACGAACCTATGCCTTCTGTATTAAAAAAGGTGGAGCAGGCTTCCGGTCTTAAAGTCCTATTTACCTATAACGAAGTGCAGAACTTTAAAGTAACAGTAAAGCTGTCGCAAAAGACTGTAGACCAAATCATGTCGGCTGTAACTTCACAGCTCCCGCTATCGTATAAAATAGAAAAAGGCTACATCTCTGTCTTTACTACCAAACGCCAAGCTAACCAGAGCATCATCTACGGACGCGTGAAAGATGAATCCGGAGAACCTCTTCCTGGAGTAAGCGTATCGACCGATAATCCTACTATCGGCGGAATAACAGACGCTGCCGGAAACTTCAACATAACAATTCCTAAAGGAAAGAAAGTAAAGACAGTTACTTTCTCTTTTGTAGGTATGCAAAAAGTCAGCGTTCCATTTAACGGAAAGGCTATCAACATTGCCATGAAAGACGATGCAAAAGCTATCGACGAAGTTGTGGTAACAGGTATTTTCGAACGTAAGAAAGAAGGATTTACCGGATCGGCCAACAGAATGTCGGGCGATGATGTACGAAAGCTTACTTCGGGCAACGTGCTTAACGCCATTCAACTTCTGGACCCTGGCTTCCGTATGGGAGACAATATGATTTCAGGTTCAAACCCTAACTCTGTGCCCGATTTCAACATGCGTGGTCAGTCGAGCATGGGCGACTATTCTACAGACGAAACCGTCATTATGCGTGGTGATATAGACACTCGTCCTAACCAGCCTCTGTTCGTACTCGACGGTATAATAGATGTAGGCGTTACAAAAATCATCGACCTCGACCCGGCACAAATAGAAAGCATTACCTTGCTGAAAGATGCTGCCGCAATGTCTATCTACGGATCGGAAGCATCGAACGGTGTAGTTGTAGTAGAAACAAAAGCACCGGCTGCCGGAAAACTTAGAGTGACTTATAACGGTAACTACAAAATTGAATATCCTGACCTTACCGACTACGACCTTCTTAATTCGGCAGAAAAGCTTGAGTTGGAAAAACGTGCCGGATATTACGACCCGATAGGCAGTACCGAAAATCAAGTGAACCGATACAATTCTTACCGCTGGAAACTGCTCGAAATAGAGCGCGGGGTAAATACATACTGGTTGTCTCAGCCGGTAGAAACCGTATTTGCACAACGCCACGGTATCAACCTTGAAGGAGGAAACGAATCATTACGCTACAAACTGTATGCAGGCGTAAACGACGCTCCCGGTGTGATGAAACAAACAGGCGTATACGGAAAGAGCGCCAGTCTTGATATACGCTACCGCTACAAAGGATTACTCATCAGCAACATCGCTTACGTAGACTACACCAAATCTGACAGAACATCGCCTTATGGTACTTTCGATGAATATACGCTGCTGAACCCTTACTATAGAATTACCGACAGCAACGGACAGATTAAGCAATACCTTGAACAGTCTACCGTATCGAGCGACCACAAAACCAGCGCCGGTATGACTGTAGGTAATCCGATGTATAATACACAGTATAACTCACTCGACAGAAACATCGCATTCGAAATACGCGACGCCTTCAGAGCAGAATATACCCCTATTCCTAACCTGCGCTTGGCTATGGACTTCACCGTAAGCCGCAGCACAGCCGACCTTGACGTGTTTAAATCGGCCAACCATACCGATTTCATCACCGTAAGCGACCTTAATAAAAAAGGCTCTTACAGATGGACAAACAGCACATCGAACAGCTACGACTTGGCATTCACCGCAAGCTATAATAAGGTATGGAACAACAAACATGTATTATCGGCATACGGACGATATAACGTCAAAGAGAAGAAAAGCCACAGTGCCGGAGCATACGCTACCGGATTCCCTAACGATAACATGGACGAAATCTATCTGGGAGCCGCCGTACAGAATGTAACCGGAAGCGAAAGCACAAGCCGCGCCTTCGGCGGTGTAGCGACATTAAGCTATACTTACGACCAGCGTTATGCAGCCGATTTCAATATCCGTATGGATGCTTCTTCTGAATTTGGTAGAAACAACCGCTATGCTCCGTTCTGGTCGGGCGGTGTACGCTGGAATATCGACAAAGAGAAGTTCGTAAAGAAATGGAAGTTGTTCGATGAATTGATTTTCCGTTCTACATACGGTATCACAGGTACGCAAGGATTCTCGCCATACCAAGCCCTACAGATGTACACCTATTCTAATTCGATGCGAATCTATCAAAGCTCGGACGTGGTAGGTACACTACTCTACGGAATGGGTAACCCCGACTTGAGATGGCAGACTACCAAAGCGTTCAACTTAGGTTTAGACTTTAACATGCTTCACCGCATCATCAGCGGACGATTTGAATATTACTATAAACTGACCGAAAACACAGTAATAGATTATTCAATGGCTCCTTCTGTAGGTTTTACCAACATAAAAGACAATATCGGAAATATCAGCAACGAAGGTTATGAGTTTACTCTGCGCTTTATGCCGTACAATAATCTGCATAAGCAAATGAACTTTAACATCGTTGTAAACGGTAGCCACAATAAGAATACCATAAAGAAAATTTCTAATGCCTTGCGCATACGAAACCAAGAGCAACTGAAAGCTGACGCAAGCAACCCGAACAAGTTGTCTCGTCCGTTGCCGCGCTATGAAGAAGGATACTCGCAGACTATGATATGGGCGGTACGCTCACTCGGCATAGACCCGATGACCGGACGCGAAATCTTCTTGAACCGTAACGGAGAAAGAGTAAGCGAATGGAATTCTGCAGACATGGTTCCTGTAGGAGATACAGAAGCCAAAGTAGCCGGAACACTTAGTTCTCACTTTAACTGGAGAGGATTGAGCGTAAGCATCGCCGCACGCTATCGTATAGGTGGACAATATTACAACAAGACGCTGGTAGACAAAGTTGAGAACGCCGACTTGAGCTATAACGTAGACCGCCGCGCCTATACCGACCGTTGGCTAAATCCGGGAGACCAAGCTAAATATAAGGCCGTAACAACCGATATTAACGGCTCGCAGACAAAAGCAAGCGACCGTTTCGTAATGGACAACAATGAATTGGTACTGAATACCATAAACGTACAATACCGTTTTGAGAAGAAACGTGAGCCGTTCATTAAGAAACTTGGTCTCAGCAGTGCTACTGTAGGATTGTATATGGAAGACTTGTTCCATTGGTCTACCATCAAACAAGAAAGAGGTATCACTTACCCGATGTCGCGCCAAATATCGATGTCTCTCAATCTAACCTTTTAAGTGAACATTTACCATCATGAAGAAATCTATAATATACATAATATGCTGCATATCGCTTACGATGACTTCGTGTAGCGATTGGCTGGATGTGAAGCCTAAAACAAACATTGAAGAAGAAGACCTCTTTAAGAACGAGCAAGGCTTTAAAGAAGCACTTACCGGTATATACATAAAAATGTGCTCCACCAGCTTGTATGGACGTGAAATGACTTACGGCTTTATGGATATATTGGCACAACGCTATGACAACAGCCAAAACCAGAACGCTGATTACAACGATGCCGACGTATGGTACACCTATCCGTCGACAAAGACCGAGACATATACCAACAATTTCTGGTCTATGGACTATAACCTGATAGCTAACTTGAATAACCTGTTAGCTAACATCGACAATAACGGAGATGTTATCACCACTAGCGGATTACGCGACATAATAAAAGGTGAAGCATTAGGACTCCGTTCGTTCATTTACTTTGACTTGCTACGCATGTTCGGTCCTATTTATAAAGACAACGCATCATCGCCTTCTATCCCCTATCGTACTACATTCGACAGAAACACAGCAAAACTGCTTCCTGCCAGTGAAGTAATAGACAAAATCATAGAAGACCTGAAAGCAGCCGAAGACCTGCTCGAAAAAGACCCGATGACCATTACATTCCCAACCGGAGGAGTACCGACAGGATTCTTAAGTAACCGTTTTAACCGCATGAACAAATATGCCGTGAAAGCGGAACTTGCAAGAGCTTATCTGTGGAAAGGAGACAAAACCAATGCCGCCATTAAAGCACAAGAAGTGATAGACAACAAACAGTTTGCCCTCATAACAGACAATACGCTCGACAAGCTGGGTTCTACCGAACTGATTTTTGCACTGAATATGGATTCTGAAACATTCCCCGACCAGATTACCAACGATTTTCAATTGGCAAGCTGGAGCTACTACGTGCTGATGGATATCAACAAGTTCTATTCTATCTTCAGTACTACAACCGACGGAATGAACGACATGCGTGTAAAAGAAGGATGCGGATTCAGCGTCAGCAGCACCGGTGCCGTATCATTGAAGTACGATCAGTCTAACTTGGCATCGCCCGTTTTGAAAAACACGATGCCTCTTATCCGCTTGTCGGAAATGTATTACATATTGGCTGAATGTGCAGACGATATGGAAGAATCGGCTCGACAATTGTCTGTAGTTCGCAGCGCACGCGGTATAGACGAAGTGGAATATCAAACAGAAGAAGACAAAATGTCGAATATAGAAAAAGAATATCGCAAGGAGTTCTACGCAGAAGGACAACTTTGGTTCTTCTACAAACGCCTTGGATATAAGACATTCCTGTCGTGTCCTGTAACATCGATGACAGAAGCGAATTATCGTTTCTCTATTCCCGATGACGAAACAATTTTAGGAAACATAAACTAAAGACTATATGAAAATGAGATATTTCTATTTGATTCTTACGTTCGCTTCTATTTGCTTGGCTTCGTGTAAACAAGAAGAGGTAAAAACATTCTCTTCCGAACGAGGAGTCAATTTCGTGAACTACGATGATTGGAGCAAGACTTACGAAGACGATTACAAGAGCTTGAAATTGGAGCATAATTTCCTTGAAGATTACGCTACCCAAGGATGGCAGGTGGCCGATTATACACAGGAAGTAGGTATTCAGCTGGAAGGACAATTCAGCGATAGCCCCATCTCAGTAAAAGTGAAGGTTGAAGCAGTAGACGGTTACGAACTGCCTACACTGACACTTCCTGAAGAATGCGTAATTGAACCGGGAGAGTATCAAACGCACTTTACTCTTACCTGCAAGAAGCCAGAGGCTTACGACAAAGTGTATAAGGCGAAACTGGTATTCGACTATTCGGCTAGCGGATTAGTTGCGGGTACCAAAGAACGTCAGTCGTACGAAATCACTATATCCGACGCAACTATATGGAGCGACATGTACGTTTCTAACGAAGCTGAATGGAACTCCAGCTTTTCTAACATCTTAGGAACATATGGTCCGGTAAAAGTACGTTTCTTATTGGTAGCCCTGGGAACATCCGACGAATCGGGTGCTGTAGGATACAATGCCGGTAAAGACTACAGCGGCATCCGTCAGTATTACTACAACCAGAAAAACGGATGGAGCGGTGGATTTAAAGGTGGATGGGTAAGTTGGTATATCGATGATGGTTTATACCTCTACGAAGAAAACTACGGAAAAGCTCCTGCCGAAGCCGACGGAACTCCTGTAACATTTAACTTTTAGCATTAAGAAACAATGAACATGAAAACTTCAAGATATTTATTTGTGGCATGTGTTGGCGGTTTCCTGTTGTCGTCTTGCTATAAAGACAAAGGAGACTACGTATACAACGAAGACATCCACGATATTTCCGTAAAACTGGAAAGCGTTTACGGAATGAGAAAGAGCGACGGAATAATGACTTGCAACATCGATCCGGAAATAGAGACAGCCGATGGCGACAAGTCGTATTTGGAGTATGTATGGATAAGATACAACGAAAAGAGCGGAGTAGAAGATACTGTCTGCAAAACAGAAAGATGTACCTTCGAACTCGACCCTAACGCTTCCGACTTTTCGTACAAATACAGCCTTCAATTATATGTAACCGACAAGCACACCAATGGAGTAACAATGGTACCGACTTCGTTAGAAATAACAAAACCATACTCTTATTCTTGGATTGTGCTACACGAAACAGACAATCATGCGGAAGTAGGAACGGTGGAATATGTAGGCGGAAAGACAATGGTCATAGCAAACGCTTATACAGCCGACCGCGGCGAGTCTTTGACAGGTAAACCTGTAAGCTTGGCTGTAGTAAAAAACAGCGTCGATGCCACCAATTTCAAATATCAGTCAGTATCGCAGATTTATGTAACCACTACAAACTTAGAAGAATCAGGATTGCTGAATCAGACTGATCACTTTAAGCAAATGGCTCCGTGGAATCAGTTGGTTCACACATCGCAAGCCAACGATATCGACTTCGAGAATATGCAGTTCGGAATGGGAGACCCAGGCTTGGTAGTTACATCAAACGGTAACATATTCAGAAACAACTACCGCAGTCCTTTCATGTTCGAAATGAAAGTCGATCCGAGTCTTACTGGAGAATGCTACTTCGACAAATGCGAATCGGGTTCTACAATCGGTATAGCATACGACAAGAAAGGCCATCGTTTTGTCATGCTGAATTTCAGCAACAACTGGAGAGGATATGAACAATCTTCTGTTGTATCGGCAGGAACCATATCCGCCATCGGAAACACTGCAGAAAACGCAGCAGACCCCAACAAAGTGCCAGAAGACTATAACTTGATACATTTCATAAACGGATACCGTTACGAACTGACTAACCCCGGAGCAATTCTGAAATATCAGGTATATGCATATTGCTTGTCGCCCGACGGACAATCGCACGTATACGTATTCCGCTATCGCCCCTTGCTGAGCACAAGATATGGAGCTTCTGTTCCATTCTTCTTCTCATTCAAGACTCCACAAGGCGTAACCGAAAGCACCCCAATGACATCAAGCTACGAATATAGCAACATCATATTCTATGCCGTAGGAAACAAAATCTATAAGTTAGACCTGGCTACAGGAGAAAGTGCCTTGATATACAGTCTGGAAGAACAAACCGACCAGATTATCGACCTGAAAATGGCTGTAGAAGGATATACCGACGATGCTTCCGCATTTACCGGCTCAAGTACTTACGGACATCCTTACACCCGCTGTTTAGGAGCTGCCGTAAATACTGCCGACGGAAAAGGCAAGATTGTAGTACTGCAACTTAACAGTGCCGGAAAAGTAGAGAAAGAAGAGAAGAAGTGGCCGAACGAACAATTGTATGAAGGATTCGGTAAAATAAAAGCTATCGATTTCATTTAATAAAGAAAAACGGGACAGACAATGAGAAAATCAATTCTTTTATTGATTTCAGCATTTACGGCAGCATTCGTGCTGCCGGCAAATGCTTTCGCCCAAGTTCATCTTAAAGGGCAACTGAAAGGTATGGGAACACGCACCGTTCCTATGAATTACGACGGAGCGTCATCTATGTTGGGCGATAGCCGAAACATCATATTGCACACCGATGCCGAAGGACGTTTCGATACAATAGTAGCACTAAAAGAACCGGCTTACTTCAATATAAGCCGTAATACGCTTTATCTTACTCCTGGCGATGACCTGACAGTTTATATCACCACCAATAATAAAGAGGCGAGCTTTAAAGGAAAAGGAGCTGAAGCGAATGAGTACATGAAATATCGTCTTTTCCCGCATGGAGGTTCTTACTTGGAAGGCGGTCAGAACATAAAATACGATTTCAATGCCACCCGTTCATTCATCGACAGCTTGGCTACACTACGCTTAGACCAACTGAAATCGCTGCCTCGGGTAAGCGATAAGTTCAAATCGATGGAACAAGCACGAATCACCGCCGACAAACTGATAAGTTTCTTCTACTATCCGATGTATGCCAAAATGATGGCACAAGGACGAAAGAACATAAGCTTTGCCGTAAACAATGTAGACTCTTTTTATACGGCTCTGAACAGCGACGCACAGAAATCCATGAAATGCATACTAAGCGATGACGCCAACTTAGACGTGGCAGCAGTACGCAGCATATTAGGCAATGTGCAAGAAGGCAGAAAGAGTTGGATGGAAGGTGTAGAGTTAAGCCACAGAGCACAAGAATTGCTCAAAGCATCCGACTTTGTATACAAGCTGCGCCAACATGTTTCAGATTCGCTGCTGACAGAAACAAAAGCTTTTGCCGCACAGATGGCAAACAAAGACCTCGCCAATGAACTGAACGACAAAACAGCTCAAGCCGAAAAACTGTTGAAAGGTCCAGCTATCGACTTCAGTTTTACTGACGTAGAAGGAAAGACACACCATCTTTCTGATTTCAAAGGGAAAGTAATCTATATAGATTTCTGGGCTACATGGTGCGGACCGTGTGTCAAAGAGTCGCCATATTTTGATGCATTGAGTAAAAAGTTCAGCGGAAAAGACATCGTATTCCTACCCATCTCTACCGACACAAGCCGAAACGCATGGTTACGGTACATAGAGAAAAAGCATAAGGAATTGACTCAATACAACACTACAGACAATAAGATTAAAACCGGATGGGCAATATTTTACATCCCCCGTTTTGTGTTGATAGGCAAAGACTTTAACATTGCCGACGCATACGCTCCCAAACCATCGGAAGCCGCAGCGGAAAAGGCTATTAATGATTTGCTGAAATAAAGTCGTCTCACACCGACCGTTACGAATGCTTACAACGACCGATACGAACGTTCACAACGACCGATGTGAGATAACTTTTATTCAATAAACTCACCGTACTTGGAAGCAACTTTTTTTACTTAAGTTTTTTCCCATCATAAAAATAATAAAAGGTTAATAAAGAGTTTAATACTTATTGTTGATAATCATCTCATCAATCACTTCTTTCGCAACTCCCGACACGTCTTTCTTGGTGGCCAAATCCCACAGTGAAGTGTTCTTTTCCAACAAGTACTGCGTACCTACAATCCAACTCTGAATCCAACCGGTTAATGTGCTCCATACACCCCATCCAGCATCGGCGTTAGATGCCCAATAGCCCCAATTCTGATAGTTGAATGCTCGGAACCAAGCTCCATCTACATTCTTGAACTTATCGCTGCTTACCTGAATACGGATTAAGAAATCACGCATCTGATTTACAGCTTTAATATAAGCCGGATCTTTTGTAGCCATAGCCGCTTCGCACAAGCCGACAAAAGCGAAGTTGGTTGTGTAGAGCATATCTGCTACAGGGTCACCATTCTTGAAAATCAAAGACGCTTCTGTACGTCCATACGCATCGTTAGAAGGGGTACAGCCAAACATACTCTTTGACTCATCACCCAGTTCTTCGCGAATACCGCCACACGCTACTTGGTTTTTCAGCAACTCTTCAGTCATGAATTGAAGCCATTGCTTATGTTGGTCGGTAGGTTCTACACGATATAACCATGCCAAAGGCAAAATCATACGTGCTCTTTCCTGCTGAATACCATTAGTCCAATTCCAGTCGTTAGGATAACCTGCCATCATGAGCGAAACGCCCTTTTTAACACGGTCTAGCAACGGCTGATACTTGGTCTGTTCATACAGCCACAAGTAGCAAGCCCAGTTCCAAGATTCAAAATGAGGATGCAGGTTCACTAAGTCAGAATTGAAATAGTGTCTCCAGCCATTCTTCTGTAAATCTGGATCTAAGATATTACCGCCACGGAAACCGTTCTTACCAGTAGTACGGAAGTTACCTACTATACATTCTACTATCTGCTTGTCCCAAGAAGTACTGTTCATAATAGAAGAGGCTGCCAACGAACCTAAAATAGAACGGGCATTGTCGTCGCCATAGTAAGTTCCTTTATGAGTATAAGCCCATCCCAACAAGCCGTAAGAAGGCGACTCCGGATTATTTCTTACCGAGTCACGATATTCTCTGAATGAGTAATCCAGCAAGTTTGATGATACCTTTAGATAATCTTGCTTGCCAAGCAAATCGCCGGCTGCCGCAAATGCATAAGAAGACTCTCCCTGCACGTCATCGCGCATCCAATAACGGTATTGCTGTTTTCCATCATAATAAATGCTCGACATATGACCTTCGAGTACACCTAAAGAGCCATCGCCATCGGGCATATCGGCGGGCAATTCAGGACCAACCGGTGCCAAACCGTCGCCCATATATTTATCGGCCCAATCCTTTTTCCAAGAAGGATGTACCAAAAGATGAGCGTTGTAGTACCATTTTACACCTTTGGCAATACTCTGCTTTCCAGCATCCTTAGGCAACTGTTCTGTAGCCGAATAAGACGGTGAAACATAGGTAGGCCAAGAAGAGAATGTTACATCTTGCTTTTGCAACAGCCAGTTCATAATGTATTCAAACATAGACTGTACGCGCTGTTCCGGAAGATAACGGCTGGTAGCGAAGTTACTTACGCTTGTAGCGGCCACCATCAGCTGATTGTTCTTCTGATATAACAACGGATGAACAGGCGTATTAGCCAAACCATACACGGCATTATCGAAACCGGCTACTTTAGCGGCAACCAAATATGTACTGTCGGGTGCTTGGTCGAACTCCTTCAAAATGCATCTGTGAAAACACATCAAAGACATAGCAGGAAGTTGAGGAGTAAGCGAATCGCAAACCACCACTCGTTCAAGCACCATAGTATCTGTCTTTACGCACATGTTTTCTCCAATCTGCTGAGGATAGTCCATGAACACGCGCAAAGCCTTCGACTGAATCAAATTCAAATCTTCACTCGTCACCACCGTTCCCTTCTCAGGATAAGACGGAGCGAGCAACAATACCGGAGACTGCTCTGGGGCTTTCTGAATAGCCTCAGCAACAGATGAACAGAACTGCAGTTGATACCCCTCATCAGTCAATAACTGAGCCAAGTTGCTTTTAGCGTCGCCATAGCAAACTATCTTCTCTTTCTTTGCTCCGCAAGAGAACAAGAACAGACAAGAAAATAAGATTGATATAATTCCTAATTTATGCATTACTTATTTATTTTTCACTAATAGCTTCTAATGTTTTCCAGCACTGATACAAGCCTCTGGGCACGTGGAAACAGCCTTTCCATTTTCCACCTTTCAAAGGAAGAAGCACTTCGCCGCGACGGTTCAAGTAACCGAACCATTCAGGATGTTCGCTGTCTTTAAAATGTTCCCAAGTATAATTATGTACCTTTTCAAACCAATCCAAGCAACGCTGGTCACCGGTAAGCTGATAACCTTTCAACATAGAAATCAATGTTTCAATGTGTACCCACCATAACTTCTGATCCCATTCCAACTGCTGAGGAGGATTACCCTCACGGTCCATAAAGTAGAAGATACCTTCGTATTCTTTATCCCAACCGTATTCTAACATCTTCAAAGCGGTATCCTTAGCTTTTTCAATAAGTTCCGGACGATTCAAACGCTTGCCTAAGTCCATGATGAACCACATGGCCTCAGTGGCATGGCCAGGAGTAATCTGACGGCCTTCAAAACAATCAACCAACGAATTGTCACCATTCAGATTTTCCACAATGAGACCACCCAGTTCCGGACGAAGGAACACCTCCATTACTTCGTGGATACAAGTATCCATAGTCTTCACCAAGAAATCTTCATCGAGCAGATGCTCAATTTCCAAAGCCAAGTTGCAAAGAATCATCGGCAAGGCGAATCCCTTAAGATTACGAGTGCCCGGATGTAACTTATTCCACTTGCCTTTCGGGTTATCTACCTTAGACAAGATAATCTCGAATGTCTTCTTCGCTATTTCCGCATATTCCTGATTACCAGTAGCCAGACTTAATTGGCCGAAAGCCATCGTAGCAAAAGTATAAGAGAAAATATTGTAAGGTTCTACCAACGGACGACCTTGACGGTCGAGTGAGAAATACCAATTGTAATTGCCGTCGTGACCATACTTCTTCAGGAACTCTCCACCCTGAATAGCACAATCCAACCATTCCTGACGCTTTTCTACTTTATTGTAAAGCATAGAGAACAGCCAAACCTCACGTCCCTGCAACCAAATGAATTTGTCTGTATCAAAAACACTACCATCTTGACGTAAACAAGTATAATAGCCACCGAACTCGTGGTCTTGCGAATGTTCCAACCAGAAAGGAAGAACATTATCAAATAATTCGTTTTTGTAAAGTTCTGCTAATTTCTTAAAATCCATAGTTCTATTTTTTTATAAGTTTTTTTTATTTTTTCATCCAATATCGTTCTATCTCTTCCAATGATTTACCGGCAGTTTCCGGTATCAACTTCCATACAATCAGCATATAAGGAACACACATCATAGCAAACAGCAAGAATGTTCCTGTTGGTGTAAGATTCTGCAACATCCACGGAGTGAGCTGTCCGATGAGGTAAGTACCAATCCATAAAGCAAAACCTGCGATAGACATAGCCAAACCGCGAATCTTTGTAGGATACATCTCGCTGAGCAATACAAATATTACAGCGCAGATAGATACGGCACAACTGAATACGTAAGCCAAGAAGAAGAACAACAAAACCCATGAAGGAATATGCCAAGCGTCGCCAAATGAGAAATAAAAGGCGATGCAGCACAACGCTATCACCATACCCGACACTCCATAATAAACCAGCTTCTTTCTTCCTACCTTATCTATAATCACTAACGCCAAAATTGTAGTAAGTGTATTTACTAAACCAATCATTACCTGATAGAACAATGAGTCTCCACCCGACAATCCAGCATTTTCGAAAATGGAAGGACCGTAATACAATACAGCGTTAACCCCCATAAACTGTCCAAGGATGGCAATGCCTGCACCTATCAAAACCGCCTTACGAATGCCCGGCTGAAGCAACATACGCCAATCGGACTTTGAAGACGACTGAATCATACTCTTAGTTTCGTGCAACTGATAATTAGCTTCTGACACTGAGTGATATATACGTTCTAATACCTTGCTTGCATTTTCGTCACGGCCTCTCACAATCAGCCAACGAGGACTCTCGGGTATAAAGAAAATAATCAAGAAAAACATTAAAGCAGGCACCGTCTCCATTCCTAACATGCCACGCCATACTTCACTAACGAATATCAGGTCAATCCATCCACCTTGCGGATTGGCTACTGCACTTTCAGACCAAGCCAACAACTGATAATTCATAAGATAAGCGCCAAGAAAACCTACCGTAACCGCCAACTGATACAATGATACCAAGCGTCCACGATACTGGGCTACAGCAACTTCGGATATATAAAGAGGAGATACCACCGATACCACTCCGATACCAATACCACCGATAATACGATAAATTACCAACTGATTAAAATCGGCACAAAAAGCACACCCGATAGCCGACACTGAAAACATCACCGCCGAAAGAATCATGGTTACTTTACGACCCAACCTATCACTAAGCACACCCGACGACAGAACCCCAAGAATAGAACCTATCAAGGCACATCCCACATACCAGCCCTGCTGCAAAGTGTCCAAACCAAAAATCTGTGTTACTTGAGAGGTTGTTCCGGATATGACGGCAGTGTCATACCCGAACAAAAAACCTCCTATAGCTGCTACAACAGATAGGAAAATCAAATAAGAAAAATTTATATTCTGTTTCATACCTATTAAAATGCTATCACTTAATGTCAAAGTATTCCCGATATCTGTCGTATAAATGGCCAGCCTGCAAATAAGCTGATTGCGGGCTCATAAAATGTGAAAATTCAAAAGTTATCGCCTTATCATATCCGGCTCTCTTAGCCGCTTCAAGTTTCATTCTCAGCTTATCGAATTTGATAGGCAAGAATCTGATAGGCATATCGCGGTCAAAGCTCTCAGCGTTTGTCCAACACTTCATGCCATACTTATCCGCTAATTTCTTATTAACTGTAAAGAATGCGTCTAATTCATCGTAGTCGATATGGCCATCCTGAAAAGCGCATGCGTCTACTACATCATGAATGCCGTCAAAGATTTCATTCCACTCACGTTCATGCTCCTGCACTGACACAGCCTCTTCACGAGTCAGCTTTCCGGTTCCCATCACCGCTTTCTTTCCGTCAATCCACGGAGAAATGAAAGTTGGCAGTCCGCCAGACACATCTTTACACTGTTTACCCATAGCATGAAAAGCGCTAATGGCACCCTTTGTAGCACGGCTGATTTCACCGCTTATATACCAACCGCCGAAGCTCTTGTAATGACCATAAGACTCCCATACCTCATCTATCACATATTTATTATCTTCTATCTCCCAACTCAAATCGCCTGTATCCCAATAACGGCCAGAATCGTACAAACCAAAATAGAACTTCATACCATATTTCTGGGCCAAGCGCAAATACATATCCACCAAATCGACCGACGGCATATAACATCCCTTCTTCAACAAGTATTTAGAAGGATAAGTAATAAACTTACGATAACCTGAACGAATCATAATTACCGTATCGATACCGATATTTTTCATGTGTTGGAAATCTTGGTCCCATTCTTTCTCTCCCCAATTCTGATGAGGGATATCATGAGATATTTCATCCAAGAATGTACCGGTGATTTGCAAGCCTTGAGCCTTAGGAACAATCAATTTACTTTCTATGCCATCTGTCGAACGTACCTTAGCGGTAGTTTTTTTATCCGACAGTGTATCTGCCAACAAAGAAGGAGCCGCCAGCATTGAAGCTCCTGCCAAAGTTGCTTTTTTAAAAAAATCACGTCTGCTTTCCATCAGTATATTTTATTAAGAATTTACGTTAAACAATACAGTATATACAACCGACACACTACTTGCCTAATATATACGTTGCAAATATACGCATATTTATTAAATAAACAACAGATAATAAATGATTTTATCAATATAATTAAAAATAATCTCTTATAAAATAAAGTAAGTTGCAATTAATTGAGATTGGAAAGAAATCTAATTAAGAAAATAACACGTTATATATTACTACACCTTATATATAAGGGCTACATCAATATATTATTAGAAAAACTAAAAGTCGCATTAAAGGCTTTTTTCTTCTGCGAAAGAAACAAGTAAAATTAGCAACACCTCACAACGTACAATAGAGTACGAACGCTTTGCCGGGTTATACCCTATGCGCCGCAGCTCGTCAAACATTCCCCGCATTCTTAAATACGCCAAGGTTTTTAATTGCATTTAAATTTTATATGAGACATTGATAAATCTGTTTTTGAAATTTTCGCTGATATTGGTCGGACACAAAATGCGATACCATGCAAAAATGTATTATTGAATCTTTCTGCATCACGTAAAAGGCAATACCTACGCAATATGGTACACCGTAAGAACCTAAATACATGCAAGCAGAAAGACAGAACGCAGCGATAAGTTTATTAAACAACATCTCACCTTGTTAAAAGCATGCGAATCGCATATTAATCATTCGCATATCGCGGTGCTGCAATTCGCATATTGCAGATCTGTTATCCGTAATCTTTTTTTCTGCGATTCGCATGTGTTTTTCACCCGCCCCAGAATGTGTTCTGAGGGGGTGTATTTAAAAACATTATACATACATGATGCGAAAACGAGAAAGAACAGTTTTGTAGCGGTTAGCAAATATATTAAACACGTTATCAGAGGTGTACCTTAGCGTGGTGCGACTTCTCTCTTGTGGGCGCATGGCAAAAACACCTCACAGCGTACATAAAAAAAGCCCCAACGCTTTCAGATACACGTTGTGGCTTTTTATAAAAATATCAGCTTTCGCTTATTTCTTTTCTTCTTGTGCTGCGTGCGGATAGTCGATGGTGTAATGCAATCCACGGCTTTCCTTGCGTTCCATAGCCTGACGGGTAATAAGGTACCCCACGTTTATCATGTTACGGAGTTCGCATATTTCACGAGAAGCTTTTACACGCTTAAACAGACGTTCTGTCTCTTCGTACAATATATCCAGACGGTTCCAAGCACGAACCAGACGTACATTGCTTCGTACAATACCTACGTAAGCTTCCATTATCTGGTTTACTTCCTTCATGCTCTGGGTAATCAAGATACGCTCTTCATTGTTCATCGTGCCCTCAGCATCCCATTCTGGAACATCTTCATTAAAATCGTAACGGTCTATTACGCTCAACGCATGCTTTGCTGCAGCATCGGCATAAACTATCGCTTCAATCAGTGAGTTTGATGCCAAACGGTTGCCGCCATGCAAGCCTGTGCACGAACATTCGCCCAAAGCATACAGACGCTTGATGCTAGACTGTCCGTCAAGGTCTACCTTGATACCGCCACACAAATAATGCGCTGCCGGAGCTACAGGTATATAGTCTTTTGTGATATCTATGCCCAAGCTGAGACATTTCTTATATATATTCGGGAAGTGTTTTTTAGTTTCTTCCGGATCTTTATGCGTTACATCGAGGTATACATGGTCTTCGCCGCGATGTTTCATTTCGCTATCGATGGCACGTGCTACGATATCGCGTGGAGCGAGCGACAAACGTGGGTCGTACTTCTGCATGAACTCCTCGCCTGCCAAGTTACGCAATACGCCTCCGTAGCCACGCATAGCCTCAGTGATAAGGAAGCTCGGACGATCGCCCGGATGGAAGAGTGCTGTAGGATGGAACTGAATGAACTCCATATCCTTTACTACACCTTTCGCACGATATACCATTGCGATACCGTCGCCTGTAGCAACAAGCGGATTTGTTGTATGACGGTAAACAGCCTCACAGCCGCCGGTAGCCATAACAGTAACTCTCGACAAGAAAGTATCTACCTCACCAGTAGCCTCATTAAGCACATACGCTCCAAAGCACTTGATGCCCGGAGTATGACGGGTAACAATAATACCCAAATGATGTTGAGTGATAATTTCTACCGCATAGAAGTTGCTGAATACAGTAATGTTAGGATGACGCTTTATTTCTTCTATCAGACTAGTCTGTATCTCGGCACCGGTATTATCCTTATGATGCAAGATACGGAATTCTGAATGTCCTCCTTCTTTGTGCAAATCAAACTCTCCGTCTTCTTTCTTATCAAAATTGACTCCCCACTTTATCAGTTCGTCTATTTGCGCCGGAGCATTGCGCACTACCTTTTCAACAGCTGCCGGATCACTTATCCAGTCACCCGCCACCATTGTATCATGAATGTGTTTTTCGAAATTATCTACTTTGAGATTAGTCACCGAGGCTATCCCCCCCTGTGCATAAAAGGTATTTGCCTCTTCCAGACCGGCTTTACATATCAGTGCCACCGATCCCTTTTGCGCAACTTTAAGCGCAAAGCTCATTCCGGCTATTCCTGAACCGATAACGAGAAAATCGAATTTTCTTACCATAATGATTCTATATATGCTGCAAAACTACAAAAAAAGAATATTGGCAATCAGTTTTCACCAGATATTTTCTTATCTTCACGCTATTTAATTTAAGAACGTGATATGAACAGAACTTTTCAGACAAAAGTAGGACGATGGTATTGGTGTGTCATTGCGCTTACGTCGGCTTTGCTTTTCTATTTATTCTGGCAACACTTTGTTATAGCCGCTTTGGTGGCTATGGCTGCCGTAGTACTACTGATAGAAATGCTTATCCATACGCAATACGTGCTTACCGCCGATGATGTCCTCCTGATAGAAAGCGGACGCTTCGTTCCGAATGTCAAAATAGCGGTGAGAGATATAAAATCGGTTAGAAAAGTTCGTTCTGCCGCACTCTTCCAGCCAGCTCTGTCGTTCTCACGTCTGGAACTGACATACGAAACTGCCGGAAAAATACAAACCGCACAAGTATCTCCTAAAAATACTGACGACTTTATACGGTGTCTGTGCCGTAAGAATCCATCGATTCAAAAACTTTAATCTTATATAAACCCTATTAATTCAATACTTATGAGTGACATGAACAATTTCCAAGTAGGTATAATCGGAGGAGGTCCCGCCGGATATACCGCAGCCGAAGCTGCCGCAAAAGCCGGCCTCAGCGTAATCTTATTCGAAAAAGACAATTTAGGAGGAGTATGCCTTAACGAAGGATGTATCCCCACCAAGACATTGCTCTACTCTGCCAAAGTGAAAGATATGGCTTGCTCTGCGGCAAAATATGGCGTAGAATGTGCAGGCGCATCTGCCGATATGAAAAAGATAATGTCGCGCAAGTCGAAAATAATCCGTAAGCTGGTACTTGGAATAAAGGCCCGCCTCACAGCCCACAATGTACAGATATGCAGCGGAAGCGCATATATTATAGATAAGGGAAACGTGCGTTGCAATGACACAGAATATCATGTAGACCATCTGATTTTATGCACCGGAAGCCAGACAGCCATACCGCCTATCAAAGGTTTGGCAGAAACAAACTACTGGACACACAAGGAAGCTCTCGACTGCAAAGAACTGCCACAAAGCATCGCTATTATTGGCGGTGGTGTAATAGGTATGGAGTTCGCATCGTTCTTCATCAGCATGGGAACAAAAGTCACCGTCATAGAGATGGCTGATGAAATACTGCCTGGAATAGACCGTGAAATCTCATCATTACTCCGAAAGGAATACGAAAAGAAAGGCATTCAGTTCTTATTGGGCAGACAAGTAGATTCTGTAACCCAAACAGAAGATGGATTCCATGTACTATACCATAATGAAGAAGAACAGACTTCTATTCTTACAGAACAAGTAATGGTATGTGCCGGACGCCGACCTACAACCGAAGGTTTCGGACTTGAGAACTTGAATCTGGCAACAGGCGAAAAGCGCCGTATTACGGTAAATCAGTATATGCAATCATCTGTACCTGGAGTGTATGTATGCGGTGACTTAAACGGAACGTCAATGTTGGCACACACAGCAGTGAAAGAAGCAGAAATAGCCGTTGCCCATATAACAGGCAAAAACGAAGCAATGTGCTACAACGCTGTTCCTGGTGTAGTCTATACCAATCCGGAAGTTGCGTCTGTAGGTATGACTGAAGAGAGATTGCAAACTGATAATATTCCATATAAAGTTATGCAACTGCCACTTTCTTACTCAGGCCGTTTCGTAGCCGAAAACGAAGGATACATCGGAACCATAAAGGTACTTACCGACCCAGAAGGCGTTATTTTAGGAGTACACATGATAGGAAATCCGGCATCAGAGCTTATTATAATAGGAGGTATGATGATAGCCGACCGTAAGAAAGTGGAAGACTTCAAAAAATACATTTTCCCACATCCTACAGTAAGTGAAATATTCCACGAGCTATAAATAAAGGGTCTCTGTATTATTTTATACATTTTCGATACGATTTTCACGTCACAGTTTACAAGAAAGTGTATAATTTCGCCATAACGAAAAAATCGATGCGATGAAACGAACCTGTTTATTATCACTCTGCCTGTTTTTGGCTATAATAATTAAAGCACAACCACTTGCAGAGCACTTGGAACACCTTATTAACCATACTGATTTCCTTGAGAATTCGGAAGTCGGCATTTCGGTTTATAATCTTACCCAGAAGAAACAGATATACGCCTACCAAGATACGAAATTGTATCGACCGGCATCGATAGAGAAAATCATTACATCGGTAACCGCCCTTCATGATCTGGGCACAGAGTACCGATTCCGTACACAACTATCGTATACGGGAACAATAACTCCCGATGGCATTTTGAAAGGCGATTTATACGTAAACGGAGGATTCGACCCTGAATTCATGGAAGAAGATATGGACAAGCTGGCCGCTGCCGTCTACGACGCAGGAATACGCGCGATAGACGGCAGCGTTACAGCCGACGTATCAATGACCGACTCGGTGCATTGGGGTACGGGATGGGCTTGGGACGACACGCCCGAAGCATTCCAACCCTATCTGTCGCCTTTGATGCTAAACAGAGGATGCGTAAACATAACGGTAACCCCCGGACAGAATGGCTATGCGCCTAAAGTCAAGATCATTCCGGAATCGGATTATTATATCATAGACAACAAGGCCGTAAGTCATTCGCCATCGGCAGGACGACTTAAAATTACGCGTGACTGGATTAGCAACGGGAATACCTTCCGCATAAGCGGCAATGCCACAAAAGCTTGTACCGAAACCTTGAATGTATACTCATCCAAAGATTTCTTTCTGCAAACATTCTGCTACAAACTACAAAAACAAGGCATCCAGATAAATTCCAAACGGTTCGGAGTATGTCCGGAAGAAGCAGAAGCTATAGCGCTGACAGAAATATCGCACAACTTAGATTCGGTATTACACCGTGCGCTAAAGAAAAGCGACAATCTGAACGCTGAAGCCATGTTTTATGCCTTAGGAGCAGAAAAGGCAAAAAAGAAAGGCATAGGATTTCAAGACGCTCAAAAAGCCATCTATCATTTCATGAAATGGCAATTGGAGAGAGCGCCTCATCACTATAAGATAGTAGACGGCAGCGGAGTATCAATGTATAATTATATTTCGCCAAGTCTGATGATGGCCTACTTGAAATACGCCTATCACCATACAGAGATATACAAACCCTTCTACGATGCGCTACCGATAGCCGGAATAGACGGCACCCTACAGTATCGCATGAAAAAAGGAAAGGCGTTCAATAACGTACACGCCAAGACAGGCACAGTAACAGGCGTCAGTTCATTGGCTGGATATGTAAAAAATAGTGCTGGCGACATGATAGCGTTCGTTATCATTAACCAAAACATATTAAATGGCAAAGATGCCCGTAATTTCCAAGATAAGATTTGCGAATTATTGGCTCAATAAAGAAAGAAAATCGTATATTTGTAGAATTAAAGGATGTGTGCGCTAACGCAACGCCTTATTTAAAAGAAACATTTTAGTTACTAACAATATAAACAACAAAAAATTTATGGTTAACTTTTCACTTGAAGGTAAGATCGCATTGATTACAGGTGCATCTTACGGTATCGGTTTCGCTATTGCTACTTCTTTCGCAAAAGCAGGCGCAACAATCGTTTTCAACGATATCAAACAGGAATTGGTAGACAAAGGTATAGCTGCTTATAAAGAATTAGGTATCGAAGCTCACGGTTACGTATGCGACGTTACAAACGAAGAAGCTGTTGCTGCTCTTGTAGCACAAGTTGAAAAAGAAGTTGGCGTTATCGATATCTTGGTTAACAACGCTGGTATCATCAAACGTATCCCTATGTGTGAAATGACAGCTGCTGAATGGCGTCAGGTTATCGACGTTGACTTGAACGCTCCGTTCATCGTTTCTAAGGCAGTTATCCCTGGAATGATCAAGAAGGGTCACGGTAAAATTATCAATATCTGCTCTATGATGAGTGAATTGGGTCGTGAAACAGTATCTGCATATGCTGCTGCTAAGGGTGGTTTGAAGATGCTTACTCGCAACATCTGCTCTGAATACGGTGAATTCAACATCCAGTGTAACGGTATCGGCCCGGGTTACATCGCTACTCCGCAGACTGCACCGCTTCGCGAACGTCAGGCAGACGGTTCTCGTCATCCGTTCGATGCATTTATCGTAGCTAAAACTCCTGCTGCTCGCTGGGGAACTCCTGAAGACTTGATGGGCCCTGCTGTATTCTTGGCTTCAGACGCATCTAACTTCGTAAACGGACACGTACTGTACGTTGACGGTGGTATCTTGGCTTACATCGGAAAACAGCCTAAATAATAATTAGGTTAGCCAATAATAAAAACAAGAGGCTATGTCGGAATCAAATCACGGCATAGCCTCTTTTGTTTTTAGTCGAATACTTTAAAGGTATATCCTTGAGCCAAAAGCCACTCAATGGCACGTGGCAAGGCGTATTTCATACGTGGCTCTGATTTCAATGAATCGTGAAACGTAATGATGGAACCGTTTCGTACGTACTTCTTCACTTTGGCAAGCACTTGCGGGCCTGTGAGCCGCTTACTATAATCACGTGTTACCAAATCCCACATGATAATACGGTATTTACTTCTTAGCACATGATATTGCATCCAACGCATATGTCCGTGAGGCGGACGAAATAAGTCGGTATGCAGATATTCATTAGCCTTATCAGTATTAGCCAGATAATTCTTACTCAAGTACTCAAATCCACGGATATGATTGAACGTATGATTGCCGATGCGATGTCCACGCTCTACTACCATACGAAATTCTTCTGGATGCTTACGGACATTATCGCCCACCATGAAGAAAGTGGCTTTTATTCCGTATTTATCAAGCAAATCGAGTACCCAAGGAGTGATTTCAGGTATCGGGCCGTCATCAAAAGTAAGATAGACCGATCTTTCGTTTTTATCCATCCGCCAGCAAGCTCTGGGATAAAGCCATCTAAGTACCAATGGGGGTTGTTCTATTAGCATGATTCAGGTAAATTGTGAGAAAGTGTTTTCCTATTCTGTTTTAAACGAACATGGACCAGTACCAATAATCTGATACCAGTCCATGACTTGATTTATAGAATTTATTTTTTCTTATTAACGCCTACACGAGCTTCGAGCAACTTATACAGCTGTTCAAACTTCTGTGCATAGTGTTTAGCTATAGGTAATTCTTCACCTGTCTTCGGATCCTTAATAGCGGCAAGCGCATTGCATACATCGTCCAAAATGTAGAACTGACGCATACACTCTTCAGTAGAGCTTGAGAAATAAGAATCGCCTAAGCTCATATACCAAGTAATGTACTCTAAAGAGTTATTAGCCAATTGGTCTAAGATTTCGGCTGCCTTCATAGGCTGTCCCAGCAATCGATAGTCTTCGGCCATCTCTTTTGAGCCGCCAAACAGATAATCGTGACGCACTGTAGATGCTGGGATTACCTTCTGGCAGTAGTCGAGTGCTTTTAATGCCTTATCGTTTTTACCTTCTTTGATAAGTTGGCTTGCCAACTGCACGAACAGACGACGATGAGTATCGCACATACGGTGTACAGTCTCGTCAAGATAGACATCAGGATTATCTATTCCACCGAACTTGAACTTGTTCATCAAGTTATCGTACATCTTTTCAGAGTCGATACGACGACCTAACGCAGTGTTATTGAACGGAGTGATTCGATATGCCAAACCTTCCTGAAGGAAGTTGTTGGTAAGATTCATGTGATTATCAGAACCTACTGTTATAGCCATATAGAGCGGACGCTCCCAGTTAGCGTTAGCCAACATTTCAAGTATCATCAATTCGCTCTTATACAACATACGCTTTCCTTTCAGCGAGATATGCATATAGTCGGGAATAGAATCAGGAGTCAACATGCCCGAACGCTTGATAGCTTCCTTATCCAGTTTCATAACAATACTGTCGGTAGGAATCATCTGCAAACCAGAGTCTTTCGAGTTGCGAACCCAATACTTCAGAATATTCTTCAGCTCGTACGGATTGTCTCCGAACTCTTTCTTGGCGTTCTCAGGATCTTGCTCGTAATACTTAACTATTGTAGACATAGCCTCAGGACGTATAGCTACAGCTTCGTTATGTCCTTGTACATAGTCGATACGGTTCCAGTTGATAGGCACCGACGGTGAATCGTAAGCAGGACGACGCATCTGATCGATATACCAATCGGTCTGCAAATAACTCAGGTTACATACACGTACATCAGTACGGAAGTTTTCTGTTTCCTGATTATACCACAATGGGAATGTATCGTTATCGCCATTAGTAAAGATGATAGGAGCCCCTTTTTCCTGCAACGAATTCAGATAATTCTGTCCGAAGTCACGGCAAGTATAACGTCCGCTGCGGTCGTGGTCATCCCAAGTCTGGCTAACCATCTGTATAGGAACTAACAGACATGCTACACTGGCGATTACGGCAGCAGGAGTTTCTTTCTTCATCTTCTTGGCAAGCCATTCAGAGATAGCCGCTACGCCTAATCCAATCCAGATAGCGAATGCATAGAACGAGCCGGCGTATGCATAGTCGCGCTCACGCGGCTGACCCGGAGTCTGATTAAGGTAAAGCACAATAGCCAATCCGGTCATGAAGAACAAGAAGAATACAATCCAGAATTGCTGGATACCTTTATCGCCCTTATAAGCCTGCCAGAATAATCCGATAAGACCCAAGATAAGCGGCAAACAGTAGAATACGTTATGTCCCTTATTATTTTTCAGATCGCTCGGCAAGAAAGTCTGGTCGCCCACCAGGAAGTTGTCGATAAACGGTATACCCGTAATCCAGTTACCATGTTCTATCTCTCCCTGACTTTGAAGATCATTCTGACGTCCGGCAAAGTTCCACATAAAGTATCTCCAGTACATGAAGTTCACCTGATAGATGAAGAAGAACTTGATGTTTTCCCACTGGGTAGGCATCTTCACCATAACCATTTCGCCACACTGATTGAAAGGTACGGTCTTACCTTCTATGCCGCCCAGCCAGTCTTCGTAAGCTTTGGCATGCGCATCGCTATACATACGTGGGAACAGCATATTCTGAGCATACTTATATTCGGTCTTGTTACGTACCTTTTCGTAGCTGTCTTTTTCTGCAGGATTCTCTTTTTCCTTACGCTGATAAACAGGCGCTCCTTCTCTCACGTCGTACATACAGCCTCCGTCGACTTCTTTCAAAGCCACTTTTGAAGAATAAGCCTGTCCGTAGAACAACGGACGAGTACCGTATTGCTCACGATTCAAGTATTCGCCCAACGTAAATATATCTTCAGGCGAGTTCTGGTCCATCGGAGTATTGGCTGCCGAACGTATCACAATGACAGCGTACGAAGAATATCCCACTACTATCATCATCATACAGAGCAGCGAGGTGTTAAGCGTACGTGCAGACACACGCCATTTTGCAGGCAAATCTATAAACAGATATGCCGCCAAAGCCGCCAACACAACAATACCAACCAATACGCTTGTCCATCCATAGCTATAGAAAGGAATACCCAGCAACGCTACGGTAAGCAAGAAAGAGATATTCATCAACTTATTGCTGCGTACGGTATAACTTTCGTACACACCCCAAATAAGGCTGGCTGCCAATATAATGATATAAAATACCAATCCGGTATTAAACGGACAACCTAATGTATTGACAAACAACAATTCAAACCATCCGCCTACTTTTACGATACCTGGCACGATGCCGTAAAGCACTACAGCTACCAGCACCATAGAACCAGCCAACGCTATCAAACTGCCTTTTAAATCGGCATTGGGGTTTTTCTTATAATAATATACAAGTACGATGGCAGGAATACACAGCAAATTAAGCAGATGCACACCGATAGAAAGACCGGTAAGATAGGCTATCAAGATAAGCCAACGGTCGCTATGCGCCTCGTTGGCACGGTTCTCCCATTTCAGTATCAGCCAGAACACAACTGCTGTGAAAAGACTGGAGTAAGCATATACCTCGCCCTCTACAGCACTGAACCAGAATGTATCACTCCAGGTATAGGCCAACGCGCCTACTACGCCCGAACCAATAATGGTTATCAGCTTACCGAGAGTCATCTTGTCATCATCGGGGCAAACCAACTTCTTGGCCAGGCACGTCACACTCCAGAACAAGAACATGATGCAGGCCGCACTCATCAGCGCGCTCATCGTGTTCACCATACGGGCTACCTGCGACGGATCGCTCACAAACTGGCTGAACAAATTGGCTGTCAGCATAAAAAATGGTGCGCCGGGCGGATGTCCGACCTCCAACTTATACCCTGTAGTAATAAACTCGGGACAATCCCAAAAACTGGCAGTCGGTTCTATGGTAGAGCAATAAGTAAAAGCCGCTACCAAGAACGTCAACCAGCCCACCAGATTGTTAATCTTGTTGTACTGTTTCATTTGTTAACTATTTATTCTTCGTTAATTTCAGAGTAAGAATGTGGCAAAGATAGTGAATTTCAGCAAGAGAGAGTGTACGTTAAGAGTTTTTTGTATTTCAACGCCTCTACTTCTGCTAGTTATAAAAGCTCATTATCTATTCGGTTCGGAAAAGAATCTTTTACCACACCAAGAACGTAAAATTCAATCATCCCATGTAAACCCGATAAAAAACAATAGCTAAATGATTTAATAAGGCAGTATTGTATTGTCAATAAAACAATTTATCACTATTTTTGTTCCATAAACAAAACAATAATGGTATGGATAAAGAAATACTTAAATCAGTTTTGGTTGACTATCAACTTGAAATACCGCGACATGAGGTACTGCCACGCAATTTTCGATTCGAAGAATTTGGGAATTATGTATTTGTTGGGATTCGACGTGCCGGAAAATCGTATATTCTTTACCAACGCATTCAACAACTGCTCAATTCTGGTATAGGTTGGGATGAAATCCTTTATATCAATTTCGAAGACGAACGCTTAGGAAACATAACAGCACAAGATCTAAATCTTCTTTTAGAAATACACATGGAAATGTACGGCAAACGCCCTATCCTGTTTTTGGATGAAATCCAGAATATTGATGGATGGGAGAAGTTTGCCAGACGACTCGCAGACTCAAAATATCGAGTATATATCACAGGAAGCAACGCAAAAATGCTCAGCAAAGAAATACAAAGCACATTGGGTGGCAGATACATTCCTGTAGATATATATCCTTATTCATTCAATGAATTTCTAGCGGCTAAAAATATTAAGTTACTTCCAACAACTCTTTATGGCACCGAAACAAAAGCTGAGGTTATAAGACTTTTCAATGATTACTTTCGTTTTGGCGGTTTTCCAGAAGGTGCAGCACTTTCTTCAAAGAGAGATTACTTATCAAGTCTGTATCAGAAGATATATTTAGGCGACATAGCAGCACGCCATGCCATAGAAAACACTTTCGCCCTGAAGATTATGTTCAAAAAAATAGCTGAAAGCATTATGCAACCCTTATCCTTCAGCCGCTTAACAAACATCATCACAGCTACGGGAATAAAAGTCGGAAAGAATACTATTATCAACTATCTAGAATATGCCAAAGAAGCATGGCTAATCAATCAGGTTCCAAATATTGTAGGCAAATTAGTAGATAAAGAAACAAATCCGAAATACTATTTTACAGATAATGGCATACTAAACTTGTTTCTTATCAACAACTATGCCCCACTGCTTGAAAATTTGGTAGCAATAAGCCTACTAAGAAAATATGGCAGAGAAGATGCTGTTTTCTTCTACAACCAAGGAGTAGAAGTAGACTTCTATATTCCAGAATGTGAAACAGCCATTCAAGTAAGTTATACAATATCAGAACAAGATACATTAGAACGAGAAGCGAAAGCTCTAGTTAAGCTGTCGTCTTTCATGCCATGTAATCGCTTACTAATCATCACAAAAGATGAAGAAAAGACGATAAACATCGACGGAAAAGAAATAAAAGTCACCCCTATCTGGAAATGGCTTCTAAACGAATTGTAATTCTATTTTTCATGTTCTTCATCGTGATGATGATGGCACATCAGCACACGATGTGGCAAATTGCCGTGTCCTAACAAGTCTATGGGACATCCGAAATGCTTTTCGAGCCACTCTACAGGTATTTCTGTATCGGGATGATAATCGAGACGACCGCTTACACAGGCTATTGACTTGACGTTCTGCAATACAGTACCGATGTCATGGCTTACCAATATAATGGCGCGCTCCTTGTTTATATCCTCCAACAATGAATATAGTATCGCCTCGAAACGTTTGTCGATATAGGTGTTTGGCTCGTCTAATATCACCACATCTGGCTCGGACACTAATGCACGTCCCAACAATGCACGCTGTAGCTGGCCGCCGCTTAGCTGGCCTATCGCACGTTTCTCCAGCCCTTCCAAGCCCATGCGTGCAATGACACGCTGCACTTGCTCATGCTGCTCGGGTGTAAAGGATTTAAACAAAGACTTCTGCTTGTTCAATCCCGACAGAACTACATCATATACCGAAATAGGGAATTTCTTGTCTATCGTGTTGTACTGCGGAAGATAGCCCATACTGATGGCAGGGACCTCTTTCCCGTCATTGAAAAAGCTAATCTTACCGCTTACCGGCGATAGCAATCCCAATATAATCTTCATCAACGTAGTTTTTCCACCACCGTTAGGACCTACCACACCCAAAAAATCACGTTCGTATACCGTCAGATTCACGTCATTCAATACCTGCTTGCCATCATAGGCCGCACAGATATGATCCAGTTGCATAATAGGCTTCTTCTCGTTCATTGCTTATCCTCCCCCTATTGATCAGCGAGCTAACGCCTCGGCTATATTTATCATCTCCTTATCCCAATGATAGCTCAACGGATTGATAGACACTACTTTCAGACCAAGTTCTTTAGCTATCATCTCAGCGTTTCGCACATCAAATTCTTTCTGAATAAAAATTACCTTCACCTTCTCATTACGGCATTGTTTTATCAACTCTTGTACATGTGCCGGCGATGGTTCTTTGCCTCCCTTTTCTATGCAGATTTGCTGCAACCCATAGTCGCGTGCAAAATAAGACAATGCCGGATGGTAAATAAGAAAGGCGCACTGGCTATCAAGCAAAAATGCTTTCACTTGTTCGTCTGTGGTACGGATAACCTGTTTCAGCGAGTCGAGTTTTTGCGCAAAATAAGCCTGATGTTCAGAATCTACATTACACAAAGCACGATACACATTATCTGCTATGATATCAGCGTTACGTACCGAATTCCAAATATGAGGTTCCACCCCGCCCACATGCACATGTCCGTGGTGCTCAATATCATCTTCTTTTATCAAGTCAATGCCTTCCGACATATCAAAGAACTTCACATTCGGCGCATTCTGCTGCAACTTATCAGCCCACACCTGTTCGTAACCGATATATCCGATGCGTAAAAACGCTGTACTCTTACCCAACGCTATCAATTGCTGCGGAGTAGGGTCGTACGTCTCAGGACTACTACCTTCGGGCACCAAGCTTGTTACACTAAACTTATCTCCGGCGATAGCCTCAGCAAAGAAACGCAACGGCTCGATGCTCACCGTAAGAGTGGCGTGTTGCTCCTCGTTATGCTTCTTGCTTCCACACGATGAAAACGTAAGAAGCAAAGCAATTATCCAAACATATATCTTCATAATATGCATATTCTTTAATGTTCCGTTGCAAAGTTAACAGTTTTCGGTTACGTTAAGATGCACTCACTAAAGAAATAGATAATCGCTTTGGAGTCAATATTAATCATTTCCTCCATTATTATTACGAAACTGTGAAGGTGACACTCCTTTCACCTTTTTAAAGATAGTACTAAAATAACGCTGATAAGTAAAACCAAGACGATCGGATATCTCCGAAACACTAAGGTTAGTGTTTAACAATAAATCTTCGGCTTTTTTAATTCTACGCAGATTTATGTACTCACTTGTACCCATACCAGTTGTTTGTTTAAGCTTGTTATAAAGAGAAGTACGCCCCATTGACATCTCTTTTTGCAAAAACAAATTATCCAAATCAGGCTTATCTATATTATTGTCGATAATATCGTTCAGTCGAGTAATGAAACGTAATTGATCTTCTTGTTCACGTTTGTTCTTAGCTATCGCAAGCTTTAGTTTACGGTTCATTTGTTTTTGCATTAATCGTATTACGCCTATGCAAATAGATATGAATAAAATTACACAAAGAGTTATGAACCATGATCTTTGCCATATAGGGCCTTCAACGTGAATATATAGTAACGTAGATGTTTTACTCCAATTTTCATTAGAACTACAGTTGGCAAGAAGCGTATAGTCGCCAGGTCTTAAAATACCTAATTCAATTTTTCTGGAATAGCTTTGGATTTTTCTCGGTGTATCTCCTTCTAGTGTATAATTAAAAAGATGTTTATGGAATGGTATATCTTCATCTACAATTACTTTGAAGTTAATAGATGAATGTTTGTACGGCACTATCAGTTTCTTATCATGTGTTACTTTATTGGTAATGTCTCTACCATCCAAACTCACATTGAGCAAATTAACGGTTGGTGGAAATTTATCAGACATTTCAATGTCTTTATTTATTATAGTCAACCCTTGCGTACCACCAATATAAATATTATTACTAACAGACATTGGCATAGGAGTAAAAATATATCCGTTAGGTTTAACACCATCTGTTTCATCTAGCATTACAATACGTTTTTCAGATATATTATAAGATAGCAACATATTGTTAAGCCCTATCCAAATACGATTTTTGTTATCAGAAGTCAGACTCTGAATGTTATGGAAAAATGCATTCTGAATTTTCTTTGTTTGATTACTTTGAGGACTATAGCAATACAAGGAATAATCACTACCTATCCAAAAATCCCCTTGACAATCAACACATGCCGAAGTTAGAGATTCATTGTCTGATACACTAAAAAGTGATTGAATGTTCTTATTGGCTTTTCCAATTCGCAACAAGTTCTTATAGCTTAGTATATAGATGTATTTATTATCCGCATAAACGGGTTGTGCATTCATGAATTGTTCACGTTTTATATGCTGTGGAACGGATAGCACTGTGAAACGCTTCGTATGCAGATTATATACATAAATATTAAAAGCAAAAATATATATTTCATCAGATGACACATATAAGTTTATCAAGTCTCCTTTTGAGAATTCTTCTTTAGACGTAGAATTATCCATGAGTGGAAAAGGAGTTAATTGGGCTGTACGTTTATCAAACAGATAAAGACCATCGTTAAAGCATGATATAATTAATTCCTTTGATGAATATGAAGCAATTGATACTATTTTCTTCTCATTTGTAGATGAAAAATGTTGGAATTTGCCTGTATGTTGGTGGTAAGTATTAAGCCCTCCCCCATCCGTACCTATCCACAATAAAGTGTCAGAATCTTCATGTAAAGCGGTAACGGTGAGTTCACTTAACCCTTCAGGTTGACTATACTGCGTATTTTTATAAGTCTTGATATAATTTCCAATAGCTAAAAATAATCCGCTGTGTATACTACCACCAAAAATATTACCTTTATCATCTTTATAAAGACAATAAATAGAGTTGTTGGGTAGTGAATGTAAATCGTTAGGGATATGCTTTATACTTGTTACCTTATCAGTTTGCAAATTTAGCAGATTAATACCTCCACCATCTGTACCCATCCAAATGATATTGTCTTTTTCTACAAAATCCAATACAACATCATTAGTGAGTGTACCATTCTTAGTAGAAAAATGCTTATCAAAAGTTCCATCATGTTTATACCTAATCACTCCTTTTCCATAAATTGAGACATATAGACAGCCATTGCTATCAACAAATATATTAGTAATGTTACGCTCTTTAACAAACGAGCATCGTGTCATTGCCTTCTTTTCTATATCGAATATCCAAACCCCATCGTGTTGTGTAGAAGCGATGTATCTATGATTATCCCAAATAGAAATATGATTAACACATTTGTTCATATCCCCTTTTATTTCATCTACTAAAGGATGAATTGATTTATTCTTATAACTATAGGAATATATAGTTTTTCTACCCCCAAATAGTAAAACACTATCAGTACGCAAACAACTCCAGGCATCAAATATCTTACCTTCATAAAGAATTTGATTACATTCATTTTGCGTAGGAATAAATGCACATATTCCATTGTTGGTAGATATATATAACTTATTATCGGAACCTTCAACTATGAATTTGATATAATTATTGGGTATAGACTTTAGGTTAGATGGATCATGAAGGAAAGATTTCAATTCCGATTGATCCCAACTATTAAGACCATTTTTTGTTCCAATCCATAATACCCCAGAATGATCACGAAAGATACATTGAACCCGTGAATGTGTCAGACCTTCACTTAGTGATAAAGGTATAAAAGAATGTGTATCTTGTATAGCATTTAGTGGAAGACATAGTAAAAGTATATACAGTATGATAATCGTACGCTTCATAGATTATAATCCTTTAGATGACTACAAATATAGAACTATTTTAAGTGGGAACTAATTAAAATGAACCATTATTGATGCGTATAAGCGATTTCTTGATGTGTTTAGAACAAAAAAGGACATAATAAATCTATATATTGAGCAAAAAAAGATATCCCTTTCCTAATTTTGAGACATAAGAATTAACCCATTAATAATACTATTTAATATGAAAAATGTAAGAAAAGCTTTTGGCTGCTTACTATTGTGTACATTTCTATGCATTTCATCAGCATGGGCACAAGTTACACAAACTTATAACGGTGTCGTTATTGATGCCGCAAGCAGCGAACCTTTAATCGGAGTGAATATCACTCAAGAAGGAACAAATACTGGAACTATTACCGATATAGACGGTAAATTTAACATTCGTGCCATAAAAGGTAAGATATTACACATCTCTTATATAGGCTATGAGTCGCAAGAGATTGTTCTAGGTACAAACACAATTCTTCGCATTACTCTTAAAGAAGACCAAAATCGATTAGACGAAGTGGTAGTAATAGGTTATGGTACTGTGAAAAAGTCAGATCTTACCGGTTCTATTTCTTCTATTTCTCCAAAGCAGTATAAAGAACAGCCGGTTCAGCGCGTAAGTGACATTCTTCAAGGACGTGCTACCGGTGTACAAGTGACAAATACAGATGGTATGCCCGGTGGTGGTGTAAAGATTAGAGTTCGCGGTACTACATCAATTAACACAGGTTGTGACCCTCTATATGTAACAGATGGTGTAATTGGCGGTGGTCTTGATATGAATCCAGATGATATCGCTTCAATTGAGGTATTGAAAGATGCATCCGCAACTGCAATTTACGGTTCACGTGGCGCAAATGGTGTCATACTTATCACAACTAAAAAAGGTGTTGAAGGCAAGTCTCGTGTTTCTGTTGAAGCTAATATAGGCATCTCTAATATTATTAAAAAGTATGATTTACTTTCACCCTACGAATATGCACAAGCACTGAATTATTATAGAGGCGGTGCTACCGTTTCACCTGAAGACATGGAAGCATATCGTACAGGCCAGAAAGGAATCGATTGGCAGAAAACAATGTTGCAAACAGGTATCAGCCAAGACTATAGAGTGAGTTTATCTGGCGGAAACAAGAAAAATAGATATTATATATCCACTAATTTCTTGGATCAATCTGCAATGACTATTACCACAAAGAATCAGCGTGCTCAAATGCGCATCAATCTAGATAATGAACTCACTGATCGTCTTATGATGTCAACAAAACTCAATATGACTTACTCTCATCGTCATAATGGAGATATTGACATGATGACTTTCTTGAATTATTCTCCTACTATGGAAATGCGCGATTCTGAAACTGGAATATATAATAAAGACCCATATAACGCCGTCGACTCTAACCCTTATGGACGACGTATAGAGAACTATAGTGACTCTTACTATTATGGTTTTGATGGTAACATGAACTTTACTTATAAAATCATCGACGGTCTGACATTATCGGCACAGGGCTCCATCAGCTATGGACATTCACCCAATTATAGTTTTTCTTCTGCCATAACAGCACCTGGTGCACAAAGTAAAATGTCAAACAGCGGTAGCTATGGAATAACTTGGCAAAATATAGAGAATCTTACTTATGATAAAACTTTCAATAAAGATCACCACCTTACAGCTACAGCTGTTTTTGAATTGAATGGCTATGAAGGCAAGGGCATTTCTATCAACGGAAGCGAGCTAAACAATGAATTTGTAGGATATTGGAACGTTAATAATGCCAAGAATATCGCTGCAGGCAATGGATATTCTGCATCAACCATGGTATCGGCTTTAGGTCGTGTTATGTATAGCTATAAGGGACGTTATATGCTTACCGCTACATTACGCGCAGACGGGTCTTCTAAGTTTAGCAAAGGCAATAAATGGGGATATTTTCCATCGGCTGCTTTAGCTTGGAATGTTGCAGAAGAAAGTTTCATGAAGAATCAGGACATCTTTGATCAATTAAAACTACGTGCCAGTTTTGGTGTATCCGGTAATTCTGCCATTAGCTCATATTCTACTTTAGGCATGCTTTCCGAAAAAAATTACGACTCATGGGGAAGCGGTCAAAAATGGAATGGATATTGGAGTGGGTCGCTTTCTACTCCGGATGTAACGTGGGAAAGCACTTATCAGTATAATGTAGGTGTAGACGCATCTGTTTTGAACGGTCGCTTAAATTTCAGTGCCGAATGGTTCCGTAAGGATACCAAAGATTTGTTGCTGCGCAAGCCTATCCCAGCATATAATGGTGGCGGAAGTTTCTGGGTTAATCATGGAGAGATCCGCAACTATGGTCTTGAATTCAATATTGCGACAACTCCTATAGCTAACAAGAATTTACGTTGGGACACTTCATTAAATGCTTCTTGGCTACACAATGAAGTAATCGATTTGGCAGGCGACCCATATATCGTCGGTGAAAATCTTACAGGATTCGGAGCTGGTCCAATAGAAATTAAGAAAGTAGGGTATCCTATCGGTTCCTTCTATGTATATGAATGGCAAAATTTCAGCAAAAATGGCTTGAACCTTTATAAACACCAAGCAGACGGTAGCTTTACTACAACACCTACTAGTGAAGATTTAGTAGTAAAAGGACAAGCAGAACCGAGTTGGACATTTGGATGGAACAATACTGTGACATGGAAAAATTGGACATTTAACTGTTTCTTCAATGCTGCATTAGGAAGCGACAGGCTTAACATGAGCCGCTTTGCAATGTCGTCAATGGTTGGTAAATATAAATTCATTACTTTAGCTGATGCTTATTACAAAAGTTGGGATATGGTAGAAAACAAGGCAGACGCACTTTATTCTACTCACAAGAATAGTGAAAACAAAGATTTCCCAGATTCTGACTTCTATCTAGAAGATGCTTCTTATATTAAGCTGAAAAATATTAGTGTTTCTTATACTTTTCCACGTAAGTGGACACGCATAGCCGATTTACAACTCTCTATAAGTGCCCAGAATGTATTTACATTGACTCATTACACCGGTATGGACCCAGAAGCTATTAATGCGGGTCCTTATGGACTCAATGGCGTGGATATGGGAGCTTATCCTATTCCAAGAACCTTTACATTTGGAGTAAAACTTAACTTTTAAAAACAAAAATAAATGCTTCATATGAAAAAAATATATCAATCTTTAATGATGATAAGCCTAGCATTTTCATCGTTTAGCACAACTGGGTGTCAGGACTTTTTGACTGAAGACCCTAAAGGACAACTGGCAGTGACAAATTTCTTTCAAACCAAAGGCGACTTAGATAAATCACTCAATGCTTTATATGGAATTCTGGCCAACGCCATGTATGCCAACAACGCTATTGGATTTGACGCTGTAAGAGGAGACGATATAAGTACTCACCCTGCCAGTAACAAACAACCTATTCGTGAGGTAGACAGCTATGACATATCCGATAATAATACTTGGGTTGATGAATTATGGACCAAACGTTGGGAAGTGGTAAAAGCTGCAAACTTTATAATAGAAAATGCAGGACGTACTCCTGTAGACAAGAAATATGTCAACACAACATTAGGACAAGCCTACTATTGGCGTGCTTATTCATACTATTATTTAGTCACAACTTGGGGACGAGTTCCTTTGTGCGTAAAAGATGAAGTAGAATATAATATGCCTTTGGCTGAAGTAGAAGATATATATGCTCTCATCGTAAGCGACTTAAAGAACGCCGAAACAATGTTGCCTGATAATTATTCGGAAGAACCATATGCACGTAACGGAGTGAATATCGCAGTAAACAGTGCTTCAGCTAAAGCAACTTTGAGCTATGTTTACATGACCATGGCAGGTTGGCCTCTAAATTTGGGAACAGAATATTATAAACTAGCAGCTCAAAAAGCAAACGAAGTAATTGAAGGGGTAGAAAAAGGGACTTGGAATTATCGTTTACTTGATGAATATAAGCAAGTTTATTCAATGGAGTGGAATGAAAAGAACCCAGAAGTTCTTTTAGGAATACACTACAACTTGTCTTCAGGAGCATTGACAAATGCCGTAGTATGCGATTTTATGCAAGATATGGCTTATGGTGGTGGTTGGGAAGACACACATGGTGAAATAAAGTTTTGGAAAAACTTTCCCGACGGACCACGTAAAGAAGCGAGCTATTTCCCTAAAATCATTCTGCAAAGCGAAGCCAAAAGTGGAACACTACGTGATTGGTGGGAAGATCCAGACCCAACATCTCCTCGTACATGTTTAGCGCCTTGCTTTATGAAAAAAGTAGAAGGTTTGAATGGTGCTGAATTTGATTATACAAATCCTGCGGCTCTTAGCTTTGAAGGTCAAAAGCAACATCAAGTAATCAGACTTTCAGAAGTATACTGTTGGTTTGCAGAATCAGTTGGACGTGCTAAATTAGGTGGAGCTGACAAGACTAAAGCCGTACGTTTGCTTAATGAAGTACGTAATCGCGCTGATGGTAAACAGAGTAATATTTATAATGAATCAATGAGCGATGACGAATTAGCAGAAGCTGCTTACAATGAACATGGTTGGGAAGTTGCTGGCTATTATTGGGCAAATATAGCAACTCGTGCACGAGATATGTTCAGACTGAATCGTTTAAAAGATCATTTCGAGTATCGTAAAGAAAATCCACAGGTAGAAGTAGCTCCCGGTGTATTTGTCAGTGAATCTGTACCCGTTGCAGGAGTGTGGGATGACAGTAAGATGTATTTCCCTTATCCGGCACGAGACGTGGTAAATAACCCTAATTTGAAACACTAACTATAATTGATCGGTAATATGAAATTAAAATATTTTTGTTTAGCTATTACTGCTATAGTATTTTCGCTATGTACAGCATGTAGCGATTTCGAGAGAGAAAGAATAGATGTAGAAGATATGAACTTATCAGGCAATGCAGTAATCTTTGAGGCTGCTCCATCTTCAGATCAAGATCAAACCATACAAATAGAAACAGATATTCCATGGAAAGTTACTGTTTCTCAAGGCATAGAGCAATGGCTCACTGTAACTCCTATGGAAGGCATTGGCAATGCAACACTTACTTTTCATGCAGATAAGAATAAGGGACCTGCACGTAGTGCTATTGTTACCGTATCTGCAGCTAGAGCTGAGCTGATGAATGTTACAGTAAAGCAAAAAGCTCAAAAGAAAGGCGACAAATACAATCTTGACAGCCTTAATGGATTGTTTAAATCTGGCGAAAATGATGCCATCAACCCTATTACCTTAGTTGACCATGAAGGTTGTGAAGACGGAAAAGGTATACGTATTTATACTCGCCCAGGAGAAGAACATATGGGCAACAATGGTGACCGCTTTAAGGTTAACACAGATAAAATGTATTATTCCGGACGTTATGAGTGGCGAGTTTATATCCCCAAATTAGGAATGAACGACCGTACAAGTGTTGCAGGATTTATTTATAATGATGATCGCCATGAACTTGACTTTGAAATTTCCTCTGGCAAAGCAGAAGAACGTGCTAAATATGGCGCAGCAGAAGATGAGTTACTCTGCCTTATTTCTAGCCAAGCCAACCCAGTCGTAAGAGCAACTACAGTTATTAAAGCAGATGCATGGCACAACATTGCTATTGACATGAAACTTAATCAAGAAGGGAAATATGTTGCAGAATGGATAATAGATGACAAACCTATAACTTCTCAAGTAATGGCATTTGGAGAGGAAATTGCTTTCCGTTCAATTTTCAGCGTAGAGAATTTGATGGGTATGGGCGATCATGCTGCAACGCAAGAAAACTATGCCATCTTTGACTGGTTTGAATACATTCCTTACGATTATTCAAAGAAGCCTATCGGAAGTTCAGAAGAATCAGAACCAGACGGTAAGGTTGTAAGATGGGATTTTGAAGATAATAAGGCCCCTGCTGATTGGGAATCCGTAGGCAATGCTACTTTTGCCGATGGTTGGATGACACTTCCTATGCCATCATGCCATTCAGTGATTAATGAAGATATGGGCACGGGAAAAGTATCTTTCGAAATAGATGTACCTAAAATAGGTGTAGGCGAGAAGTATGTGGCTGGCCCTAATATAACAGTGAATAATGTACCGGGAGTTGAACGTTCATTCTCTATGTTCATATGGTCTGGCAGTCAAGAAGACCGTAATGCAGCTGGCGCTTTGCCTGGACAAATGATGGTGCGTTGTTATACAGAATCTTTGGGCATATTTAATGTTCCAATTGATCCGGGAAAGCATACATTTGCACTAGATTTACGCTTAAATGCTGATGATCAATATAATTGTACTTGGATAATAGACGGTGAAAAAGTAAAAACATTCCAAACTTGGTACACTTCTGCAGAAAACAAATTTAGTCTACAATTTAGCACCATGTCAAATGGAGGAGGTTGGCAAGGACAGACTGAATGTTCAACTAACTATGAAACTAAATACAACTACATTGAGTACAAGAAATACGGAGAAACCGGAGGTGAGGAAGAAAACAAACCAGCTTTCGAATTTAACGAAGCTCCGGCTGGTTGGAATTTAGGAGATGCATCTGTAAGTGAAGGATGCCTGAATATAGCTAATGGTCAAGTAGTAAAAACCGATATTTCAGCCGGAAAAGGTAGATATCGCTTCGAATTGGATGTGCCTAAAATTCCAGCTGGTGAAAAATGGTTTAATGGCATAAATATTTTTGCGACCAATGCAGAAGAGCGTACTTTCTCACTATACATTTGTCCGGGAGCTCAAGCTTGGCGTGAATCTGCAGGTACTATTCAAGGACAGATGCTTATACGTTGCTATACAGAATCTATGGACCCATTCTTTTTGGCAATAGACCCAGGCAAACACATTTTTGAGATAGAACTACAGCTCAATGAAAATGGATACCTGCCTATATGGTATATGGATGGAGATGAAATAACGCGCAAACAAACCAATTATACTCCTGAAGAATTCACATTTGGATTAGAATTTCGCAGTTTTGCCGACGGTGGAGGTTGGCAAGGTGATAGTAATTGTACTAATACCTATGTTGGCAAATATACTTGGTTTGACTATAAACCTTGATTAATGTTTTCATTGGGAGATTCAGTTTAATCATTTACTGAGATTATGCAAAACTGAATCTCCCAATATAATAATGACTTATATAAAAATAACCTTCGACAGAAGTATCAAACACCAACAGCTTATGAAGCTAATATTTTTTACGTCTATTTTTTTATTATGTTTTCAATGTGGACTGGCACAGAATAAAAATAATCACAAATGGAATTTTAATGATTTAACAGGTTGGCAATATGGACATCAAGACGACAATCCAAATAACCAATGCGAAATCAGCAATGGAATATTAAAAATATTCACAAGGGCTAATTCAAGAGACAGAAAGAAAATACGCACAATAAATAAAGTATATACATCGGGCAGATATACTTGGAAAACTTATATTCCTCAGATGGGGAAACGTGACCAAGCCAGTGTAGGCTCATGGATATATTGTGACGACCACCATGAACTTGATTTTGAAGTAGGATATGGAACTGCCAAAGCTAGAAAAGAAATAAGTGCAGAAGATGATGATATGCTGGCATATATGACAAGCCAAGATTTTCCGTTTACATCAGTACCTATAAAAATTAAATCTGGCTGGCATATATTTGAAATAGACCTTAAATTGATAGAAGGAAAATATTTTGTTACATGGTTTATCGATAAACAAAAAAGGCACGAGATTCAGCTTCAATATGGTGCAGAAGTTGCCTTTCATATTTTTTGCAGCGTTGAAAACCTTATATTCTTAGGTGATCAAATTCCGCAACAAGAAAATTATGGACTATTTGACTATGTGAAATATAAATATCACAAATAACATACGAATAAGAACTTCACCAATTGGCAGAAAAACTCTATCTCTAGACTAGAGATATATAAACTTAGGCTAAGTATATATATTCTTAACTTAAGTTTTTATATTCTTAGGTTAAGAATAGAGAATTGAATAAGAAACCACGAAATTTTACACTATAACTCTTAGAGAATTACTTTGCAATATTCAGTTTCCAATCATCGGTCATTAAAGAATTTGTGCAACTTATATAATATATAATGAGAATACAAATCATGTATGATTCTAGTCATTTTTCTTAAAAGTGCCGTCACAGAGATTTGTAGGGCTGATTCGTGGGATAATTACGAAAAAGCGATAAAATAAAAAAAAAGTTGCTGGCAGAAGACTTATAGCATCTTCTGCCAGCAACTTTAATATTCTATACGGAAGTTATTATCAGTCCAACTTAAGATTTAAGACTGTAGAAAAGCCGTAACGGTCGTCGTGGCGACTTATATATGATTTATACAGACTTGCCACGGTACGTTTTACTTTTCCACGGAACACTTCTTTACCGCGATAGCGAACTACTACCGGCTTAGAGTAGTCTATCATCTTGTCGTTCAGACCGATTGTCAGCTCGTCAGAGTAGCTGCGTTCTATGATAAACTCGTTGCCGTTATGACTTACTATTATCAAGCCGCCCAACTGTAGTTTCTCTTCGGGCATCGACAGCCAGTACATTGCCTGGTTAAGGTCTGTGCAGTCTTGCTTCCATACTACTTTATCGGGATAAGGATTACGTGTGAACTGACCCATCCATTTAAACGCTACCGTGTCCATACGATTCATCCAATGTCCGGTAGGAAGCATCTTAGTGTTGCTTATGTATCCATCCGGGTCGAGATCGCGCAACGCCTTCAGTGCGGCACACCACTCTATACCATGCTGATGACGGTCGTAAGCCGTGTCTTCTATTCCTACCCACATGCCGAAAGGCAGATTTCGCAAACCTACAGGAGATGTATTTCCCGGATGACCGGCGCACATCAATGCCGCAGCCCAACGGTCGGACATACGAGGTGCCATACGGAATGTGCCGTCGCCGCCTGCCGAATAACCCGTAATGTATACTTTATCTGGATTAACGCCCATAATTACAACAGCCGACTGGATAAGTTCGTCGAAGAAACCGTCAAGATACGGAAGACACCACATATTCCAAACGTTATGAAGCGAACGAGGAGCTACGTACACTCCCTCTTCGGGCTGATAAAGCCGTATCTGATTATTCCATTGTCCGTCGTTTACCTCAGGAGTAGTTCCACCGCCGCCATGCATAGAGATGTAAAGAGAACGTCCGTCGGCTGGCTTCTCGCCATAAACACGATACATAAACTTCATGGTCAACGTGTCTCGACTGAAGGATTGTTTTTTCCAGATTTCATCGAAACGCTCATGCTGATGACGATAGTACTCATCTTGCAATAAACGCAAAACTCTACCGGCTTCTTCTTGCGACAATGATTTGTTGGCAAACGACTGACGGTCTACATCGCCTCGCTCCACAACCGGAGTGGCCAACCATTTTCTCAAATCGTCTATCACGGCACTCTTCGCTTTTCCGCAGAACAGAAAGGCTACTAAAAGTAAAAGACAAAACTTTTGTAACTTCGATTTCATGCTTAATTCTAATTGATTAATTATAATGCAAATATACTTAATCTATCAAGATTTACCTCTTAATCACCGCATGAAATCGCACCGGACACCATGTGTATTTTTTAATCAATACGAGTGCCGCGCAATATTTCTCTTTTTCCACCCGGAGGGCCAGGCAGACGTTCCATCTGGAAGCCGGATGACTGAAGCATACGCCTAACAACGCCTTTTGCGCAATAGGTTACCAATATGCCTCCGGGATTAAGCGAAGTATAAAGTCGGTCGAACAACTCTTGGCTCCACATTTCGGGCTGTTTTTCGGGAGCGAAGGCATCAAAGTAAATCACATCGTAACCATCGCCAAACTTACAGGCGGTAAAATCCGCCTCAACCTTATGAAGAGTGAAGAAATCGGTCAACTGGCAGTCGGTATTCCATGCCGCGGAATGCAACGCGTAGAAATCGTCCGCACGCTGCGGACATATCTGTTCGGGGTACTTCAAGCTACGCACGGTATCTTCTGCCACAGGAAAACGTTCGATAGTAGTGTAATGAACTTTACGCTGAGCACGGTCAGCCTCAAGCAAAGTAAGAAAAGCGTTCAGTCCGGTGCCGAAACCTATCTCAAGTATACGAGGCGACACGGCATGACTATGATTCAGCCCCGTACGGATAAATATATGCTCTGATTCTGTCAATGCCCCCTTTACTGAATGATAATGTTCATCCAATTCGGGCACATAAAGCGTATTGCTGCCATCGGCAGTCTGCTCTATCTTTATCATATTGATTCTGTTTTATAGTGTAGTATGAATTATACCCAACGTAGCTGCCACCAATATTATATAACGCAGCAATTTACCAAGTGTCATAGAAACCGCTACAGATGGTACTGGGGCTTTCATCAAGCCCAAAGCTACAAGAATGGGACCGCCTATAATGGGGACGAAAGAAAAGAAAGCCATCCAGTAGCCGCGACGGTATATAAAATGGTTGGCACGCTCTAACTGCTTATGACTGATGCGCATATACTTTTCTATCCACTCCATTTTACCTAAATACCCTATCCAGTAGCAGGTGATTCCACCCAAAGAGTTTCCGGCAGTGGTGAACAAAATAGAAAGCACAGGGTCGAGTCCTAACCCTATGCAAGCAAGCAAAACCGCTTCGGAACAAAAAGGGAGTATAGTTCCTGCCCAAAAAGCGGCAATGAACATCCCAATATATCCCCAGTCGGTTAGGAGATGAACAAATGTATCCATTGATTAAAAACGAGAAGTAACACCAATAAAATAATGGTTGAATAAAAGACAATTCTTACGACACGGCCAAACGACAATGCAAACAGGTGTCCGCCTAACACCGCTGTAGAAACAGCCGCCGCCGGAAGCAACGCATTGAGATAGCGTGGCTGAAGCAAGATAAGCAAGAATGTCCATACACCCATCCAGAAGATGGAAGTAAGCATGATACGTGTCTGTACTTTATCTTTAAATGCCGACTGCATATAAAATGCGCCATACACTATAAAAAGCAATAGCAAAGAGGCTAAAGATACTATCTGACTTATAGACAGCAAGGCATAATCGGTAAACGGATGAAACTGTACACATGCCGACAAGTACGGAACTACCAGACTAATATTGTCTGTATAAACCCCGTAGCTGAATAAGAACCAATAAGGAAGGGTAAGACCGATAATGCCAGCAAAGAAAGTCTTTGCACTCAATGAGCGCAAATAAATCATGTAGAAAAAGACAAACGGCGAAATCCATACCACGCATGGCACTATAAACCCTGCCAAACCGGTGAACAGAAACGCATTGAATATGGTAGACGAGGCATCGTAGCTTTCATAACTGCGCAGCAGGCTGAATAGCATAAGCACAAACAGTGGTGCGACCACCGACTGTGTGGGACTTCCGTGAAAAAAAGTACCAACTGTGTAAAATGCCAAAAGCAAGCACGACGGCAAGGTGGTACGCGTACGCATCAGCGCAAAATGGGTATCCATCTCTATGAGCAGATAGGCTGATAATCCGCAGCAGCATAAAGACGTCAAGGCACTAAACCAATCTCCCGACAATGATAATGCCCATACTACCAGTGTAATGATAGAAACCACAGGAAGAGTTCCTCTCCCTGTGGCTATATCATATTGAAATCTGTCGCGTGTCGACAACATATTTACAAATCGAATCCTATATCAGAACGGAAATATTTCTTTTCGAAATTAATCTTTCCTGCGTTAATAAATGACTGCTTCAAAGCTTCGTCCTTATTGGCTCCGTAAGAGCTTACAGCAATTACACGTCCGCCATTGGTTACTACCTGACCGTCTTTTACTGCTGTTCCGGCATGGAATACGATGCTTCCGCCTGCCTTAGCGTCTTCAATGCCTTCCATAGGATAGCCTTTTCCGTAAGCTTCGGGATAACCGCCTGATACCAACATAACGCAAACAGCCGAGCGAGGATCGAACTCAATAGTCTGTTCTGCCAAATTGCCGTTTGCCACACCTTCTAGCAAGTCAACTAAATCGCTTTTGATACGGAGCATTACGCTTTCTGTTTCAGGGTCGCCCATACGTACGTTGTATTCTATAACCATAGGCTCTCCCTTAACATTAATCAAGCCGAAGAAGATAAAGCCTTTATAGTCGATACCTTCGGCAGCCAATCCTTCTACGGTAGGACGGATAATGCGGTCTTCTACTTTCTTCATCCATACAGCATCGGCAAACGGAACAGGAGATACAGAACCCATACCACCGGTGTTCAGTCCTTTATCGCCTTCGCCAATACGCTTGTAGTCTTTAGCTTCGGGCAGAATCTTATAGTCCTTACCATCGGTAAGTACAAATACCGAGCACTCTATACCGCTCAAGAACTCTTCGATTACAACAGTTGCAGAGGCATTGCCGAACATACCGCCCAGCATTTCTTTCAACTCTTTCTTCGCTTCGTCTAATGTAGGAAGTATCAGCACTCCCTTTCCTGCGCACAGACCGTCGGCCTTAAGTACGTATGGAGCCTCAAGTGTTTCAAGGAAAGCCAAACCTTCTTCCAGATTATCGGCTGTAATGCTCTTATATCCGGCTGTAGGAATGTTATGGCGCTGCATAAAGCCTTTGGCAAACTCCTTACTGCCTTCGAGCACAGCTCCTGCTTTCGACGGACCGATAACAGGTACTCCGCACAACGCTTCGTCGTTCTTAAAGAAGTCGTATACACCCTTTACCAATGGGTCTTCGGGTCCTACAACTACCATATCAACACCGTTTTCGATGACAAACTTCTTGATGCCTTCAAAATCGTCTGCCTTGATAGCTACATTTTCTCCAACTTCACGTGTTCCGGCATTTCCCGGAGCGATATATAATTTCTCGATTTTGGGACTTTGAGCAATTTTCCATGCCAATGCATGTTCACGTCCTCCAGAACCTAACAGTAAGAGTTTCATATACTTGTAAGTTTATATATTATTTGAATATAGTTATTTAAGATGTTCTTCGAAATAGCGGGTAATGTGCTCGTGCAAGTGTACACGGTCTTTACCTACCATATTATGTCCTGCTTCGGGATATACGAAGAAATCGGGGTGAGTACCAGCATTGATACATGCACGCAAGAAAGAATAACTATGCTGCGGAACGCATGTAGGGTCTTCTCCACCGATAATCACTTCCAAACGGCCTTTCAGATTGCCAGCCTTATTACGCAAGTTGGCTTCTTTATAACCTTCCGGATTAGATTGAGGAGTATCCATATAGCGTTCGCCGTACATTATTTCGTAGAACTGCCAATCGATTACCGGACCTCCGGCTACACCTACCTTGAATATATCAGAGTAAGTAAGCATCAAATTGGTTGTCATGAAACCTCCGAAGCTCCATCCGTGTACGCCAATCTTATCGGCATTAACATACGGAAGAGACTGAAGAAACTTGGCGCCAAGCACTTGGTCTTTCATTTCTTCTGTACCCAAATGACGGAAAGTGCAGTTTTCGAATGCCAATCCGCGGTTATCGCTACCACGGCTATCTACTGTGAGAACTACATATCCCAACTGTGCCATGTACAAATCCCATCCTCGTGCACCATAGAAACGCACATTGTGTATCATCTGTGCGTGCGGACCGCCGTATACGTAAATCACTGCCGGATATTTCTTGTTCGGGTCGAAGTTTACCGGCTTAACCAAACGGTAATACAAATCTGTAGTACCATCGGCTGCTTTAAATGTACCAAGCGAAATTTCGGGCAAGTTATATTGTTCTTTCAACGGGTCTGTAGCGGTAAACAGAGTAGTTCCTTTCTTTCCGTTAGTAGGAAGCAAGCTAACAACACGTGCTACAGAGTTAGAACTGAAGTTATCGATGATATACATTCCGTTTGCCGACAACTGAACATTGTGCATACCGTCTTTCTCGCCGATAAGAACACGCTTGCCGTTCTTTACGTTAAGGCTGAACACGTTAGTCTGCAACGGAGAAATCTCGGTGCTACCTATGATGATTTCTTTCTTGGCAACGTTAAATCCGTATATATCCTGTACCAACCAGTCGCCTTGTGTAAGAGCGGTAGTCTTGATGCGTTCTCTATACTTAAATCCTGCCATTTTACCTTCACGCAGTTCTGGATATACACTAACCTTTGTATCCATCAGATACAAATGATTATATCCGTCGCGCTCGCTCTGATAAATGAATTTGGTTGAATCCCAAGGCAAGAACACTAACGGATGCAGCGGTTCTACATACTTGGCATATTCTTCTTCGTACAACACATCTTCTTTCGCTCCGGTCTGCGCATCGTAACGCACCAACTGCGAATGATTCTGATCGCGGTTCAATTCGATAACGTAAATCTTCTTTTCATCGGGAGCCCAACTGATGTTAGTAAAATAACGGTCGGTAGGATCGCCTGCCTGCAAATAAACAGTCTTTCCGCTCTTCACGTCGTACACACCCACTGTTACCTTATGGCTTGTCATGCCTGCCATAGGATATTTATCAGCTTCGAGTGTAGCGATGCGTGTAGTAGTGTTTACCTGAGGATAATCTGTCACCATGCTCTGATCCATGCGATAGAAAGCTAAGTAAGTACCCTTAGGACTCCAGAATGTACCCTTAGAGATGCCGAACTCATTACGATGTACCGCCTGTCCGTAAACAATGCCGGTAGTTTTGTCGGCATCCATCAAAACAGGATTTACAGCCGAACTGTAGTCACCTTTCTGAGCTATATAAAGACTCTCGCCGCAAGTGTAAGCTATGCAACCATTCTCTTTACAGAAATCGAAGTTTGTAGCACCGTCTCCATCAATACGAAACAAATTGGTAACTTTATCTTGAGCAAAGTCGTACCATACCATGTAAGAACGGCTTTTATTCGCCTCGTCAGAACGAGTCATGAAAGCCACGACTTTCTTTTCGCCCCACGGCATCATAGCCGACTGCAATGAACGCAAAGGTTTCAAAACGGCAGTCTTATAAGGCATTTCGCCTTTCAATGCTGCGTTAACCTTATCTATCGTAACCAAGACAGTTTCTTTTCCTGTAGTCTTATCTATAGTTTTAATGTCGTCTACATCGGTGCGGATACATACATCGCCCCACCATTTCAATCCCGACATATTCTTAGGCACCAAGTTATAGTAATTGCTTCCGCCAGGAATAACGTCTTCCAGAGTGAACGCTTTCTTTTCTTGAGCCAACAAAGACATACTCATCATACAAAACAACATTAATAATTGAAATATTCGCTTCATATTATCTAAGTATTAATCGTTTGATTCATTGTTATCTTTCTCTAAATCATGCTTTGGGTGTATGTAGCGAGGTGCCGGAGCCTGTTTAGGACGTCCGTCATCGGTAGAAGGACGAGAAGGACGCTTAGGTTCTTCCTTATATTTGAATTCTTTTCTTGGTTCTCTGCCGAAATCCTTCTTAGAATCTCTGTCAAAGTCTTTCTTGAATTCTCTTTTCGAATCTCTATTGAAATCTTTTTTGAACTCCTTTTTGAATTCGCCACGACGTTCGCGAGTAAATTCCTTGCCATCGCCAGCCTTACGCTCACGGCTGAAGCTTCTGCGTTCTCCCGAATCCTTACGGTCGAAGCTACGACGTTCTCTGCCTTCGCCATCTTCACGCTTACGGTCGCCTCTGAAAGACGGCTTGCGATCGCGGTCGCCATCCTTCTTATAGCCTACTCTTTCGCCAGTGCGACGCGGACGGGCAGCACGTTCTTCACGCTTTGGTTTGAATTCTTCTCCTTCATTATCGCTACGGAAAGCTTTATATTTTCCGTCGAACAGCTGATATTTACGGAACTGACACTCTAATGCGCCATTAAACAATGGAATCTTAACAGATGGTTTCAAACCAATCTGGTCGAAACATTCGTCACGATAGCTCAATATCCAGGCATCGTTTCCTGTAAAGGCATGTTTCAAACGTTCGCCTATCATCTGATAAAGATCGAGCAAGTCGCCCGACGAGATACGCTCTCCATAAGGCGGGTTAGTGATGATAATGCTTTTTTCTGCAGGCTGTTCAAACTGCTGGAACGGCTGAATCTTCAAGATTACATCTTTAGTAACACCGGCTGCCTTCACGTTATGAGTGGCAATCTCATTAGCCTTCGGGTTATTATCATAACCGTAGATTTTATGATTGAACTCGCGCTCTTGCGAGTCATCATTATATATAGAATCGAATAATTCCTGATCGAAGTCTTTCCACTTCTCGAATCCGAACTCCTTACGGAATACGCCCGGAGCAATGTTACGTGCTATAAGAGCCGCTTCGATGGGGATAGTACCCGAACCACACATAGGGTCTATCAAATCGCATTCGCCTCTCCATCCTGTCATCAGAATCATACCGGCAGCCAACACCTCGTTAAGAGGAGCTTCCACTTGCTCCTGACGGTAGCCACGACGGTGAAGTGATTCGCCAGAGCTATCGAGCGACAAAGTACATTGGTCTTCGGCAACATGGATATTGAACGAAACATCCGGATTGTTGATACGTACCGACGGACGATTTCCTGTTTTCTCACGGAAATAGTCAACAATGGCATCTTTTACCTTATAAGCTACAAACTTAGAATGGCGGAACTCATTAGAGAACACCACTGCATCTACGGCAAAGCTGCTCATGTTATCCAGATAGTTTTCCCATTCAATGCTCTTCACAGCCTCGTATACCTCGTCGGCAGTCTTGGCAGAAAAATGTTTGATAGGTTTTAATATGCGAATTGCTGTGCGCAGACAAAAGTTAGCACGATACATCATGGCTTTATCGCCGGTAAACGACACCATACGGCGTCCTATCTCGATATTGCTGGCACCCAGCTCGGTGAGTTCTTGCGCTAAGACTTCTTCCAATCCCTGAAATGTCTTGGCTATAAGCTCGAATTCTTGATTCATTTTATTTAGATTACGTAATTCTGTTATTTTTGCAAAAGTAGATATTTTTACTCAGTCAATCAATAGATTGATAGCGGTTTCTTTACGCCAAATACATTGTTTACATTATGACCTACAGCCAATTTCAGTTCCTCGGCTGATATGTGACGTATGGCGGCCGCTCTATTATATAATTCATCGATAGAAACATTGCTTTCATCGGTCTCTAAGAGCAACCGTTCTATCGGAATTTCTTTCATAACCTGACTGTTATAATGTTCTCCGAAAGAAAGATAAAACCCCTGACGCAAAAGACTGTCGGCTTGCTGCGGCTTTCCGCGAAACCCGTGCATTATCCATGGCAAAACGGGGCGCATCTTCTTTTTTATAGCTATAAGCTCATCAACCGATTTCACACAGTGGATTATCAAGGGTTTGCTATACTCTTCGGATATACGCACAATTTCTTCAAATGCTTTTTGCTGTATATGGTATGGACACAGAGTCAACTTATCCAACCCCACTTCACCTAAGGCTATTACCCGAGGGTCGGACAAGATATTTTCCATACGTTCTATCTGACAAAAGAGGTTTTCCGCAGTAAGACGCCACGGATGAACTTCGGCAGATACATAGACAGCCTCTACGGGTATCTCATTCTGCAGTACAGGACAACTCAACAAAACTTCTTCTGGAGCTGAATCAGTAAAACGATGTGTGTGGATATCTTTCAGCATTTCGATGATTGTTTTTTAAGGGACGGGATCATAGCCTGAGCCTCCCCACGGATGACAACGTAACAATCGGCGTATAGCAAGATACAGTCCTTTAATGGGTCCGTGCTTTTTCAGAGCCTCGACTGCATATTGCGAACAAGTTGGGGTAAATCTGCATGACGGTGGAGTAAATGGAGAAATACACCTCTGATAAAAGTAAATAGGTATCAGCAGCAGATTAGTAAGCAGTTTTTTCATGCCATAACGAATTTCTCTGCTACAAGCTGAAGCAGTCTTTTCACCTTTTCTTCTACTTCGGCAGAAGGATGCAATGAATTATCAAGCCAAATGAAAGCGATAGCTGCCTTCTTGCCTTTAGCGTTTAAGGCATCAGTCAACAAAGACTTGTTCTTGCGCAAGGCTTCTCTTATCTGTCTTTTTACCCTGTTACGTTTCACGGCACGTTTAAAACGTTTTTTAGGAACACTTATCAGAAAAGAAGCTGTGGGATATCCTTCTCCGTCTACCGGCATATATACAATACGCAATGGATAGGCAGGCAGCGACTTGCTTCCCCCCGAAAACAATTTCTCGATTAAAAGAAGGCTATTCAAACGTTCCGCCTTATGGAATGTATGTTTTTCTGTTTCTGCCATAACTGGAAGGATAAGGATATTAAAGAAAAATAAAACGCGGACTACATGGAGTAAGACGCAATACGCAGTATGGCACCGCCGTTCCCATATAATCCGCGGTTTACGGTTTTTGAGAAATCAATATTCTCTATTATTTGTTATGCTTACGAATAAACATATCGAGTGCAGCTGTCATAGAAGGAGCTTCTGCTGTAGGGGCTTCCAAGTCAAGACGAAGTCCTGCGTCTTTAACCGCCTTAGCAGTTGTCGGTCCGAAACAACCTATAGCAATGTCGCCCTGTTCAAAATTAGGGAAGTTCTTCAGCAACGATTGAATACCCGACGGGCTAAAGAATACCAACATATCATAATCGAATTTCTCTTCAGGCGTGAAGTCATTGCTTACGGTACGATACATCACCGCTTCTGTATGCTGAATCTTATTCTGATCCAACGCATTTTTAATCTCATCGTTATGTACGTCCGACATCGGTATAAAATACTTTTCGCCAGAATGTTTTACGATAAGCGGAAGCAAGTCTTGAAACTTACCTGTTGCTCCGAAGAATACTTTGCGCTTACGATACTGTACATATTTTTGAATATACAAAGAGATTGTTTCTGAAGTACAGAAATACTTCATTGTTTCAGGTATCGTAACACGCAACTCAGTGCACAGATTAAAAAAGTGATCTATAGCGTGACGTGAAGTGAATACAACGGCTGTATGATCCAGAATTGAAACTTTCTGCTGTCTGAATTCTTTTGCTGTCAGACTCTCTACTTTTATAAAGGGGCGAAAATCTATTTTCACACCGTATTTCTCAGCTATCTCAAAATAAGGCGACTTTTCTGATGCTGGCTTGGGCTGAGAAACAAGGACTTTCTTAATATTCAATGTACTAAATATTTAATAAAAAACATCGTTTAAGCAAGCGATGCCTTTCCACAACAAAACGAGAGGTATCACTTCGAGGGCACAAAAGTACACAATAAAATGCAGAAAACCATAAAAACGGTAGAAAAAGTTTCGTATACACTTGAAAAACAATAATGACTTAGCGAAAACCAACGTAGTCAGTAGCAGAAACTTACTTGTATCAAAATCTAAATTCAAATACACGATAAGCAAAACCACAGGAATCAACACTAAACTGCAACCACTCATTAGTCCCCAATAGGCTTGCATCCATAAATCATTCTTTTCTTTGTTAAAAAATATCCAATTTATAAAGCTATATGCACACCATTTGAATGCTACATATGTAAGAATTGCAGCTATGTATATTCCCAACAAAACAGAATGTGAGACGAAACGCAATAATAGCGGATTCATTTCGGACACATAGCTAAAAATGGCTATTCCAGAAAGAATACTCGTCACAAAAACTAAGGCAGATATATATTGCCCGCCAGCGCCAACGGTTTCATCAAACAGACTGGCGCGTTCTTTATACTGAAAGAGATTCTTCAGACGCTGTAAAATAAACTTCTTACCACGACTGAATGAATAGGCATAAAGCACAAAGCATAAGACTATCAAACAAGAGACCACAGCGTCCGAGCGCAACATATAGGGCAATGGCTCACCCTGCATGCCTGCGCCATTGGCCAACTGCACGCTACGCATCAAAGCAGCATCAAGCGCCTGCTGATGATTTTGCATCAGAAGGTTGATGTACTCCATACCCATATGGCAACTGTCTTGAATCATAGTCTCTAAAACTTTATCAGATGGCTGCAAATTTACGAATTTCTTTGCTCCAAACAGGAGTAGTGTATAATAAATCGACCGCTTCCTCGGGCGAATTGGCTACTTGCCAGATGGCACCATGCTCAGGACGCATGAAATGTTGCTCTATCGACTGGTGCAGCATTTCAAGCAAGGGATTAAAATAGCCGTTTACGTTGAGTATCACAATGGGGTTGAGATAAAGCCCCAACTGCTTCCATGTAATTACTTCAAGAAGCTCTTCTAACGTTCCGCATCCGCCGGGCAACGCTATGCATCCATCCGACAGATTCGCCATCGTTTGCTTGCGCTCATGCATGGTTTCGGTCTCTACCAATTCGGTTAGCCCTTTGTGATGCCAACCTTGTTCTACCATGAAATGAGGGATAACACCCGTAACCGTACCACCGGCTTGCAGGGCGGCATCGCTCACCGCACACATCAGACCCAAGCAACCTGCTCCGTTTATCAAATTAATATGCTTTTGCGCCAACAATTCGCCTAAGCGAGACGCCGCATCAAAATAAACGGCATCTATCTTAGTGCTCGATGCGCTGTATACGCATACATTTTTAATATCGTTCATAATGCAAATAGAGAGATAAATAAAAAGCTGCGGCCGAAGTCTGCGTTACGCCCAACTTCTGCCACAGCTTTCCTATTATAATAAAAATGGACGTTATTACAATCCAAATGCTTCTTTTACCTTGTCTACATAATCAAGCTTTTCCCAAGTGAAGAGTTCTACCTCTACATCCTTATCGCCTTCGTAAGCCGATTCGAAATGCTTGGTAACCACTTTCGGCTCACGACCCATGTGTCCGTAAGCAGCAGTTTCGCTATAGATAGGATTACGCAGTTTCAGACGTTCTTCAATTGCACGCGGACGCATGTCAAACAATTCGTCTACCTTCTTAGCAATCTCGCCATCACTCATATTTACATGGCTACGGCCATATGTATTTACGAAGATATTGATAGGACGTGCTACACCGATAGCGTATGAAACCTGAACAAGAGCTTCGTCGGCTACGCCGGCTGCAACCAAGTTCTTAGCGATATGACGCGCTGCATAGGCCGCACTACGGTCTACCTTACTTGGGTCTTTTCCAGAGAAAGCACCTCCACCGTGAGCACCTGCACCTCCGTAAGTATCTACGATAATTTTACGTCCGGTTAAGCCTGTATCACCATGAGGGCCACCGATAACAAACTTACCTGTAGGGTTAACATAATACTTAATCTGATCGTTGAACAACTTCAATACATCAGGATTATGTATTTCTGCTATAACACGCGGCATCAATATTTCCACCACGTCTTTATGTATCTGTGCCAGCATCTGCTCGTCTGCCTTAAGCTGAGCTTCTTTCGAAGCGTTTTCGGGCTGAATAAACTCATCGTGTTGAGTAGATACTACAATTGTATCAATACGTACCGGACGACGGTTGTCATCGTACTCTACAGTAACCTGACTCTTTGAATCCGGACGAAGATAAGTCATATATTTGCCTTCACGACGGATTTCGGCCAAAACCAACAGCAATCTATGAGCCAAGTCGAGAGTAAGCGGCATATAGTTTTCAGTCTCGTTAGTAGCGTAACCAAACATCATACCTTGGTCGCCTGCGCCTTGGTTCATCGGGTCTTCACGTTCTACGCCACGGTTGATATCAGGACTCTGTTCGTGTATAGCCGAAAATACGCCACACGAATTGCCCTCAAACATGTATTCGCTCTTGGTGTAACCAATCTTGTTGATTACCTCACGCGCTACACGCTGCAAATCGATATACGCTTTGGTTTTCACTTCTCCTGCCAGCACTACCTGACCGGTAGTTACCAATGTTTCGCAAGCTACTTTAGAACTGGGGTCGTAAGCCAACAGTTTGTCAAGCACAGCGTCGGAAATCTGATCCGCCACTTTGTCGGGGTGTCCTTCAGACACCGATTCGGATGTGAATAAATATCCCATACTTCTTTTGTAATATATTAAATGATTGTTTTTATCCGTGTACGGACAAGAGTAGATATTGTATCAATACGGGAGGAAGAGTACTACGTGTTTTAGCATTTTTTTCCGTGGTTGCAAGCTACTCAAATCTTTCCACTTTAAATTCGATTGCAAAGATAGACAGAAGCATACAATATTAGAATAGAGATATATGTAATTTAATGTTTTTTTACACATCACATTTTCAATTGCTAAAACAAGTCCGAACGATGATATAATATATATAGGTGTCCGAAACAATGGCTCACCCATGAAAGTCTAGGGATATGCGCATAAAAAAATTCCCCTCACAACTGAATGTCGTAAGGGGAA